>ULRP01079350.1_pt1 | contig 10466 bp, 8 predicted proteins | sample 1955521 | NCBI WGS metagenome assembly ULRP01 (sample SAMEA4835685, study PRJEB28245) | human gut metagenome | biome: gut microbiome; material: fecal sample | place: Denmark | collected 2008
GTCGCTCGCAAAAATGATTAGTGATGACAATGGAAACCCTATGTGTTTTTTGATGTTTAATCGGTTTAGATAACTTAAAAAATGATGTTTCCGTCAAACTTTTTGTATTCGCTAGTGTCCTTGGGCATGGAAACTTTGCTTTGCGTGGGGCGCATGTCGACGGATACGGTGATGCCGTCAGCAAGCGTTTCCATTTTTACGCAAAGTTTGCCGTCGTTGGTTTTGTACAGGTAGACGGTTGCTTGTTGACCGTCCATGGTCGTTTCCACTTTGTACTTGTTGTCGCCGTCGACGTAAATCTTGGTGTTGGTGTCCTTCAATGCGGTTTGGAACTCCTGCATTGCTTTTTCGGGGTCGATTTCGCCGATGATGTCGGCAATGTTGATGTCAATCCCGGAGGCAATCAGTTCCTTGAGGTCGGCGTAGTATTTGCCGCTCATTTTTGTGCCGCCTGCTTCCATTTCAAAGTCGGCGTAGCCTCTGTTGGTTTCGGTAAACGCCCATGCGTTGCCGCTGACGCTCAAGATACTTTCTTCCTTGTTGGTTTCGGGGTTGGTTGCCGTTGCGGTAAGTTTCAGCGAAAGTTGTGCGGAAACATTTTGCTTTTCGTCCGTGGTTACAAGTCCCTCAAACGTTCCGTCGATGTTGGCAGCACGCCTTGCATGTCGGTTTTGCCTTTTACGCTTATTGCCAAACGGTAGCCCTGCGCAACGGGTTTGCCGTCTTTGTCGGTGCTGTCGGTGGAAAGCTTTTGCACATCGGATTGCAATTGTTCGACTGCTTTTTCGTCGGCAACGGTGGCGTATTTGCCCTCGTAGATGTTGTTGGACATATCGTCCGTGTTGTTACAAGCGACAAGCATAACTGCGGTCAACACAAGCATGGTCGCAAGTACGGCTGAAAGTAGTTTTTTCGTTTTCATAAATCTTCTCCTTTTCGGCGGCGCATATATTGTGTCCCCGCAGAGATTACATATATTATATGATAAAATCTCTTTCATTGCAACACTTAATCGTAAAATAACTAAAAACGACCGTAAGTTAAGGGTATACGGTCGTCAAAAAAGCAATACGTATGTGATTTTTCATTACAAAACGGCTTGTTTGCCGTCGGTTGTTTGGCTAAACGTCGGCACTGCGAGCTATCGCTTTGCGTAGGTTGTTGCTACGTTAGTTTTGCTTGTTTTGCAACAGTTCCACAATTTCCGTAAGAAGTTGTTGTTCCGTCTTGGGTGCGTTTGCGGCGGCTTCTTCCTCGGCACGCTTAGCTTCCTCGGCAAGTTCGGCAAGTTTTGCTTCTTCCAAAGCCTTGATTTCTTGACGGGTTTTGCCTTGCTTGCGGAAAGCACGCAATTCTTCCTTGGTGAAGGGAGATGTCTTGCTCGCCTTTTTCAGTCCGTCTTTTGCCGCATTTATTGCTTTGATGATGCAGAACAGCACCAACGCAATCAGCAAAAAGTCAAGCACGGTTTGTATAAAGTTACCGTAGTTCCACAGTATGGCTTCCGGGTTGAGCACCAATTTGTTTGTGCTTTGGTCCATTACGTATTTGTCCACGCCGTTAAGTACCAAGCTCATGCCGGCAACGCCGCCTTTTACTCCAAACAGTCCGAAAATAGCCGTAATAAGCGGCATAATGATGTCGTTTACCAAGCTGGACGTAATCTTGCTGAACGCACCGCCGATGATAACACCTACGGCTAGGTCGATTACGTTACCGCGTTGAATAAACTTTTTGAATTCTTCAAAAAACTTTTTCATAGGTTTCTCCTTGTATTTTTTGTTCTGTTGTATTGTAGCACTTTGCGCATCTTTTTGCAAGAGTGTACGACAAATTTGTGCTACGTTTGTTCTTTTTTTGTTGTCGCAACGTGCTTTTACGGTTATGCAACGGCAATGTGCGTCGCTGTCGTTGCAACGGAAATGCTCGTTTTGTTTACATTGTCGCAAATTCCGTTACCAAACCCTCAATGCGTTGACTTTTTATTTGTATAGTGTTATTATTAAATTTGCTTTTCGGCAACGACCGAAAGCATGCGGCAAACGCTAGACAATTTGCCTTTGCACACAAGTTGCCCACGGCTTGCCGTAAAAATCTACCAAAGAACAAAGGAGATATACCGATGCAGCGCAAAGGTTTCAAGCAACGTGCAAAAGATTTGTGGAATTACTTTTCACTATACGAAAAAATATGGTTTTTCAGCATATTGATACTGGCGGTGGTGTTCAGTTTCGTCTTCCCCGAGGCGGACGACAACTACAACGTGGTCGACTTTGACAAAAGTGCCTACGTGTCCACCACGGAAAGTTTCGATACGCTGGATTTCAGCGGTACCGTCGGCGAGTTTGTCATCAACGAAATTCGCATCAACGGCAAGGCTGTCAAACTGAAGTGGAACGAGTTTACCGTGGACGGCAGCGACCCCGAAACCCTCAAACTGCAATTGCCCGAGGGTACGACGGTTACGGCAAACGACAAACTGTCCTTCTCTCGTTGTTGGCAGGATAGCGAGGGCGACGACGACGTGTGGTGCGTGTCCCTTGTCAACTCGGCGGGCAACAAGCTGTTTAGCGCGGAAGTTACCATGGAAGACGGCGTTGTCGGCGTGTACACCGTGGAGGAAAAGTCCGACTACCTCGTGCCCGTGCAGTTGGTAACCATATTGTATCTTGTGGACGTTATATTGAACATTGCGTGCGAACTGCTCATTTCCAAGCAAAGCAAGTGGAACTTTATCGTGTCGCTTGGCGTGGAAGTGACGGAAATCATCGTTTGCATCGTGTGTGCCTACCGTTTTGCAACGTTGGCAACCACATTGCTGTTTTGGATTCCCGTCGACATTATCAGTTTTGTCGTGTGGAATCGTCACCCCGACGAACAAAAGGAGGAGATCACCGTCGTCAAAAAGCTCACTCCGTGGCAAGACGTGCTTATCGTGCTTGGCATAGCGGTGTGGACGGTCGGCGTGGGCTACCTGCTTACCTTTATCGATATCCCCGGCGGAGTGTTTGCCAACAATACCGTTGCCAAACAAGTGGCGTGCTACCTTGACGCATGCGCTTCGGCTGTGGGCATGGTCAACGGCTTGCTGATACTGTTCCGCTACCGCGAGCAGTGGATTGCTTGGTACATTTGCGCCATCATCGAAACCGTCATCAACATTATGGCAGGACAATGGATACTGCTGGTACTGAAACTAGGCTACCTGACCAACACTACCTACGGCTACATCAAGTGGACGAAATACATCAAGGAGCGCAGTGCAAACGCCCAACCCGAACAATCCACACAACCCGTAACGGCGGAGTAGGGCGTTTGTAGTTTTGCAACACATTTGGTTGCAGTTGACAATATCATTTCTTGTATGCAGACAAAAATTGCTGACAAACAGTCGCAATTGTGGTATAATAATCACAAATAGTCGAGCGTTTGATTCGGTGAAAAATGAAATTGTTTGAAGAAAAAATACTCGGCGGAGATTCCGTCGAACAATTACCGCATACACGCAAAGAGGCGTTCGCATTCTACGGTAAGCAACAGTTTTGGAAGCTGTTGCTTTGTGGAGCGTTCACCTCTTTATTTTTTGCGCCGTCGGTGGTGTGGTTGTATGCAATGAACTACGCCAAGGCGCAAGCCGTAGCCGCTCTTGACCCGTCTGCCGCCGACTACGCAACGGTATACGGACAACTGCTTGTCGGTTGGGCGTTGAAAACATATCTTGTTCTGATACCTCTCCTTGTGTTGTTTTTTGTCGGGTTGGCAGGATTGTTTTCCATTGTCAAGCGCATTTGTTTCTATCAGTCGAGCAACTACGGAGAGTATTTCAAGGGTATTGCCGCCAATTGGTTGCATTTTGCCGCATGGGGCGTTTTGTTTGGCGTTTCGCTATTTTTCTTGTGCTTCAATGTCACTTATTACAACGTCAGCAAGCTTTCGCCGGTGGTAAAAGGGGTGTTTGTCGGGCTTGCCGTGGTGCAATTCGTGTTGGTATGCGTTGCAACAATGTATTTTGTTACCGGCGACGTTACCTATCGCTACACACTGTGGCAAAGCGTCAAAAATTCGTTTCTGTTGACATTTAACGGTTTGTGGAAAAACTTGCTGTTTGTCGCGCTGGGACTGTTGCCGTTTGTAGTCGCCCTGTTTGTTCCGTCGCCGTTTCAAACATTGGTTTTGTCCGTTGCGGGGTTGGTGTACTTCGGCTTTTTGTCGCTATTGTGGACGACCTACTGCCAAGGCGTGTACGACAAAACAATCAATCCCAATCTCGGCGCAGAGTACGTAGGAAAGGGACTTGCCAAGGTGAGCGACAATGTCGATAATGTTGATTAAGTGCTAAAAAATCGCATACGTATATTAAAATTTGCGACAAAATGATGTGCGAATAAGCAAAATACAGATGTAAAAGCGGTGCGGATAGCACAAAACGAAATATAAATTTGAAATAAAAACGGAGCCTTTGTCAATCAAAGACTCCGTTTTGTATATTGCTTCTGTTTGTGTGTTGCGGTGACGATGGTGAAGTGTCGCCTGTCGGACTACGCTTTGGCGTTTACGTTCTTGATGTAGGCGAGGATTTGGTCGAAGTTGTCGAAGTACTCGTTGCACAGGGCGCGTGTGCCACTATCGTTGATGTTGCCGCCGTCAAAGCCTATGGTTACGTAGCCTGCCAAGCGCACACTGCATACGCCTGCGCCGCTGTCCTCTATGCCTAGCACGTGGCAACGGTCGGCTTCGGCAATGCCAAGTCCTACTGCGCCCGTTTCGGCGTACAGCCACGGGTGCGGTTTGGGGGAAAGCTCGCCGAGCGTCCCAACGCCGCCCTTCATAAGCGGAAAGCCTGCGGAGATTATGCTGTCGTAAAACTCTTTCGGGTCGCCCATGCCAAGCGTATCGAACGCCGACTTGATTTCGGGGTAGGCTTTTTCGTACAGTCCGCTGGTTACTAGACCGATCTTTATGCCCATGTCCTTCAACGCGTATAAAAACTCTTTCAGTTTTGGCGACGGTGTAAATGCTCCCACCTTGCCGGTGCCGTTCATTATTGCTTCCATTTCGCGGCGAGTGTGCATAAAGTAGTACTTGCGCGCTTCTTCGAGGGATTTGGTCGGGCAGTACTTTTCTATACAATACTGCAGGTGTTCCGACACGCTATGCCCGGAAACAAACGGCATGTCGGCTTGCTCCAACTTGAAGTCGGGTTTGCTGAGCAGCGAAGCGGTGGTTTGCTCGATGATCCAAATCCAAAATTCCTCGCTACGCACGCTTGTTCCGTCAAGGTCCATCAGCACGGCGGTTATCGGCGCTTGTACCGCAACGGGTTTCAGTTTGTAGTAGGCAGGGTAGCCTATCGCCGAAGCGACATATGCCAAGGTGTGGTCGGCAAAGCAAATAAACTCCACCTTACCGTCGCCAGTGGCGTATATTCCTTGCACTCCGTCTTTGCCGCACTCGAACATCCCGTCGGTGCATTTGTCAAGTTTCTTCAATCCCAAGTTTTCGTCAAAAGTACCTAGGTCGGGTATTACGTATTTCATTGTCAGTCCTCTTTTTATATATGTAGGTTTGTTCGCCGTATTTTGCCCGGCTTATTGGTTGGCAAATCGGCAGGTTAAATTATTGCTGATATTATACATGATACGGCTTGTTTTGTAAACAAAACTACCACAAAACGTCCTTTTGCGGTCGCTTTGTGGCAGTTTGTGTAAGCAAAGCCAATTGCTTGTAGGGTTTCGGTCGGTTGTCGCACGCGCAAAAACGATTAGAGGTGACTAGACAAATATGTTATTTCAGTTTCAGTACAAAGGTTTCTATCTTCTTTGCGCCGATGTCAAGCGACCACTGTTTGCCGTCGAAGTTTGTTTCCTCGATGGGATGCTCGTTTAGTTGCGTGCGTGTGACGCTTGCCACGGGCAAAATGGTTTGTATGGTAAGTGGCAAAGTTTCGTTGGTGGTGTTGTACACACGCAATGTCAGTCCGTCGCCGTTTTCCGCTTGCTTCAGTGCGCTTGTCATCACTTTGCCTTCTTGGCTGAAGGTGAAGAAGCTTGCGGTGTCGGGCAGTTCGCCCTCTACGCTGACGCCTTGGATGGCTTTTAGGGGTACTTTTGCCGCATAAGCCGTGTTCCAAACGTGCGCCGCCTCGAAGTTTCCTTGGTGGGGGTACAGGCACATTTCGTAGGTCATCTTGCCGAAGCTGTGTTGTCCCGTGTATTGGTCGAGTTCCTCGTAGGTCATCTTGCCGTTTGCCGTCATGTAGGCGCGCTGCGTGCGGATGAGGGTAATCTTGACTGTGCGTTGTTCGTCGTCGTCCACTTCGTACTCACGCAAGCCCTTGGTCATCACTGCAAAGCCTACTTTGCCGTCGCTGACGTCCACAAAGTTTTGCATGGGTTGGAAGGGCAAAAACTTGTCGAAGTTGTCCTTTGTATCGCGGTGGTTGATGGTGCGGTGTGCAACGTCCCATGCGCTTTCGCAGTCCACCCAGTCCGCCGCGGTAACGCCGCTGGGGAAGTTGACAACCAACTTGTGGTCGCGTATTTCGTTGTTGAGTGTGGTCTTGATGCGTAGGAACTTTGCGCCCTTCTCCAGCGTCAACCAAGTGGTGATGTGCAGAGGCTTAAATCCGCGGCTACGGTCGTTGCCGTCGATGGTCGCTTCGGCAGGCAAGTCCAGCGATACGTCGATTTTGTACGTGCCCCTGAGTTCGTTGCTTTCCGTCATGGTGACGGTGGCGGCGCTACCGAGGGTGGTGTAGGTTGCGTTGCGCTTGGGCTTGACGGAGATGTGTGCCGAACCTACTTCGCCGTCATCGGTAAAGTAAAGTTGCTTGGGCATTACCCGTCCCGTGATTTTGTCCGTCAAGTCAAACGTACCGTTGCTGTTGATTGTAACCTTGACAAATTCGTTTTCCAGTACGCCGTTGTCGCGGGCAATCAGCTTGCGGCTAGGCATGATTTGCGGATCGTACTCCAAGTCGGGCTCGCGGAAACGAAGCGCATAGGTTTTGTAACCGTTTTGCGGCACTTCGACTTCCACCAAAATGCGTTTGCGGTCGGCGTTGAATTTGATTGCCTTGGTGTCCATTTCGCGTTCCACACCGATGGCGATGTCGTCGCGAGAAAGCTCTACGTAGGGTACTTTGTCGCCCTTCTCGTCCACGATGTCGTAGAAGTCGCCAACGCTGCTTGCGCCTCCGACGCCGATGTCCACGGCTTGACCGCCGCCCTTGGGTGTGTCGATGACAACTTCGATTACTTCCTTGCGGCTAAACGGCAAGGTGTTGAATACCGTCAACGTGTGGTCGGTGGAAAGGAAGTTCTTTGCCGTGTCGATCTTGCCGTACAACGCCACACAACTACGGTTGGCAACTTCCTCGGCAACGGTCTTTGCCAAGCTGAAGTTGTACATCATGTCTTCGTGCGCACGGTCTACAGCCGCACCGCAAATGCTGTCGTGAGCGTGACATTTCAGCAAGTACTCCCATGCGCGGTCGAGGTTGGTGCGAGGGTATTCCTTGCCGAAAGCTTCGGCGTAGCTTGCAAGAGGCTCGGCAATGTTGAGGAGATTGTTTTCGCACTCGTCGTTGAGTAGTTTAATCTTGATACGACTGCTGTGCGTTGCGCCGAGCAATGCGTTGAAGTTGTTGTACTCCATGGTGGTGTAGCGCAGTTCGCCGTGGTGTACCGCCTTTTGGTAGCCCTCTACCGACTTTATCTGCGCCATGTAGTCGTCTAGCGAGCATTGCTCGATTTGCACGTCGGGGTAGATTTTGTTCATGTCGGCGATAAGCTCGGGCAAGTACTTGTACGGCTCGTCGTTGTCTTCCATGTTTAAGGCAAGTATGTGGTTGCCTATAGCGTACGGTTCGGCTTGCGCAAGAAGGTTGTCTAGCGCGCTCTTTTGCACCTTTGCGTCGTGTATGTAGTCGAAGTCCTCGTGAAGAAGAGTAAATGCCTTTTCGTAGCTTTGCTTGTCCGCCATGTGTACGGGGATTTGACTGCGGTTGTATGTGTAGGTAAGGTCCTTTTGCCCCTTGCCAAGCACTGCGGGACCGTGCACGTAGAAGAACCAGTTGGTACGGGTCACTTCGTCGAAGGTGCGCAACGTGTCAATGGTGGTGCCGTCCGCGCCTACCCAAGTAAACAGCGGCGTAAGTACGTGCTTGTTTGTGCCGCGGTAGAAGATAGCGTCGGTGATGTCAAAACCGCGGTAAAGTTGCGGCAGTTGGCTGGGTTGTCCGTAGCTTGTGGCGGTGTAGCCGGATTTCATTCCGCCACCGAGTTCCGTTGCCATGCGGTGACCCCACAACAGGTTACGCACAAGGCTTTCCGGCGCAACGGTGTTGGTTTCGGGCAGGGTGTACCAATTTACCACAAACATGCGCTTTGCCTTGATGAGGTCGATGATGCGTTGTTTGTTTTCGGGACGGATGGTCAAGTAGTCCTCGATGACGATTGTGCCGCCGTCCACGCAAAAGTACTTGTATTGAGGTTTGGTTTCCAACAGGTTGATGATGTTGTCCATCAAGTCTACAAGTCGCAGTTTGCTTTGCTCGGCGGTGTGTCGCCACTCTCTGTCCCAGTGAGTTCCGTTGATTAGGTGAATTTTTTTCATAGATACCTCGAAAAAATGTGAAAAAATCGGTTTTCTGAATGTATGATACCACACAAATTGTCGATTGTAAAGAGAAAAAAACGATTTTCTTTGTGAATTTTTTTTGCTCAAAGGTATTTACAAGGCGGCTTTCGTATGTTAAAATGACAAGAAAACCGATTTTTGGAGGGTTTATGGTGTACGTTTTGAATTTCTCTGCCATGACCGACGAGGAAAAAGCCGTCGCGGTGTGTTTGCAAGGCATTGTCAACCGCACCGAGAAGAGCATTGTGATAGACGTCGACAACTACATGAGCTACGTTACCGACAGCGTCAGGGTGTACACGGACGTGTACGAAGCGACGAAAAAGTTTTTGCCCAAGCTTAGAGGTATGGCGTTGTACAAGTTGGACAGCCACGACGTAGGCATAAATATGGCGGCAACGTATGCGGCGGTCAACGACGTGTTGGGCGTGCCGGATGTGCTTGCGGACAGGTTTGCCGATATGGGACTTGCCGTCAAGGCGGATTTTAGAAAGATAGTCGGCACTAACGCCGAGCGGCAAAAGGTCGTGTTTGACAGGTGCTACGACAAGTTGAACAAAAACGGCTTGGTACACCAAGTTGTCAACGGGGACAACTTCCACATCAGACTGCGCGACCTAAGCATATGTAACGGGTGGGCGTGCGTGTACACGGGCGAGAGCGACGAAGATAGGCGGTTTCGCAAGTACGTGTTGGGCAAGTTGGACTGCAACATACCGGTGTACGGATGGAACGACGACGAGATTGCATTTATACGAGATATTTCGGAGTACGGCGACTACGCCTTGCCGTCCGATTGGTCGATGAACCACAGTTATTTCGAGGCGAACAACGCAACGTTGAAGCAACGCATACACGGCGAAGCAGACACCGTTGCGCCGAACAAGCACTATGTGGCGTTGGTGGTGTCCGACGGAGATAACATACAGTGGTTGGAGCGGAATTTTTCTCTGCCCGAGGGTAGCTTCGGGCAACGCCTTGCCACAAATTGCAATTACAAGATGAGTTGGACGTTTTCGCCCAGCCTTGTCAAGATTTGCCCCGATGGCGCACGGCATATATTTGCCTCGGCAAAGAAGGACTACTTCGTGTCGGGGGTGTCAGGCGTGGGATATGCCAACGCATTGCGCTATCCGCGCGAGCATTTGGACGAGTTTACACGGCAAACGGCGGAAGCAATGGCGCGGTCGGATCTGTCGGTGGTGACGCTGTTGGACAACGTTGCCGATACGGAAGACGTCGACTACGTTGCGGATAGACTGCATGCGTACACGAGGTTTGACAACATTGACGGCGGCGTGTGGGAGCTTGACCCCGACCGGTACGGTAGCGGCAAGGGACGTATATTTTGGAGCGACGGCAAACCGTTTGTTTCGGTGCGGTTTACCATGTGGTACCCGACGGGCAACCCTGTCGACGTAAATAAAGAGTGGTTGGAGAACATGGCGGAACAGGTAAACGCTATGCCCGTTGCGCCGGAAAGCGAGGACGGGTACACGGTGGTAAACGTGCATCCTTGGACGATGAGCCAAGCCGACGTGGACTACTTTGTAAGTAAGTTGGACGGGGACAAGGTGGAACTTGTCTACGCCGACGAACTGATAAAATTGGTCAAGAACAACGTAAAAAGATAGTTTGCGCACCCATTGACTGTTTTAGCATTGACTATTTTGCAAAAACTGTGCTATACTGCTAACACAATATATCGCTGTCTTATATAGATTAGCGACACAAATCATTTCTCAAAAACAATTTTCTCCCATACTTCTACCCAAAGCTTTGGGGAGGCACGGGTCGTGCACCCACTAGTTGTGTGCTTGATTGTT
>ULRP01091494.1_pt1 | contig 10456 bp, 7 predicted proteins | sample 1955521 | NCBI WGS metagenome assembly ULRP01 (sample SAMEA4835685, study PRJEB28245) | human gut metagenome | biome: gut microbiome; material: fecal sample | place: Denmark | collected 2008
GTCGTTCTCGTTACGACCACTTCGATACATCTCCATATTCAAATCATGCTGTGGAGCGCAGTGCAAACATTCACACTGATAATCCTACAGCTTCGCTATTATACCAAAAATCCCGCCTTCCGTCAACTGGTTTTCCTTGCAGAAGAGGGGGGTGCACTTAGCACCAACACGCCCGCATTATAGGAATTGGTCAACCGGTTGCGGCAGATCTCCCACACAAATTTCCGCCGGTCGTTGAAATTTTCGCAAAATATTACTATTTTAAAGCGATTTTGTACAAACGTCTGACGGGTTCACTGTGATATACTAGTTTTACAACGAGGTCTGCACTGCGGACCCACACACTGAAAATCTGAGAAGGAGTCGTATCAATGAGAGAGATCATTTCTTTGAACGAAAACTGGACCCTGTCCTTCCCCAAGGGCGACCACGCCACCGAGCAGGTCAACCTGCCCCACACTTGGAACGCTGTGGATGGCAACGACGGCAATGGCAGCTACCTGCGCACCACCGGCGTTTACACCCGCACCTTCACCGCACCCAAGCAGCCCCGCGAGGGCGGCCGCACCTACGTGGAAGTTCTGGCTGCTGCCCTGAACTCCACCGTGAAGGTCAACGGTCAGGTCGCTACTACCCACGAGGGCGGCTTCTCCATCTTCCGTGCGGACGTCACCGACCTGTGCCACGAGGGTGAGAACGAGCTGACCATCGAGGTCTCCAACGAGGACACCCCGTCCATGTACCCCTCTTCCGCCGACTTTACCTTCTACGGCGGCCTGTACCGCGGTGTCAACCTGATCAGCGTGCCCAACGCACACTTTGATCTGGACTACTACGGCGGCCCCGGCATGATGGTCACCCCTGTTCCCACCGAGGACGGCGGCGCAAACTTCACCATCAAGAGCTTCGTCACCAACCCCGCTGACGACCTGACCGTCATGTACAGCATCGAGGACTGCTTCGGCCGCGAGGTCGCTTCTGCTGTCCGCGGCTCTGCTGACACTGAGGTCACCATCTACGTTCCCGATGCCCAACTGTGGAGCATGGACGAGCCCAACCTGTACACCGTTGTCGCCACCCTGCAGCGCAACAACGAGGAAGTGGACGAGATCGCCGCCAACGTCGGCGTCCGTTCCTTCAAGGTCACTCCCGACGAGGGCTTCTCCATCAACGGCGTACCCACCCCGCTGCGCGGTGTTTCCCGCCATCAGGACCGCGTGTTCGAGGGCAACGCTCTGACCGCCGAGGAGCACTATGATGACGCCATGCTCATCAAGGAGCTGGGTGCCAACACCATCCGTCTGGCACACTACCAGCACAGTCAGGACTTTTACGACGCTTGCGATGAGATCGGTTTCGCCGTTTGGGCTGAGATCCCCTTCATCAGCGTCTTCAAGAAGGGCGAGGGCGCTCACAAGCATGTCATGGAGGAGATGAAGGAACTCATCATCCAGAACTACAACCACCCCTCCATCATGTTCTGGGGCATCTCCAACGAGATCCTCATCGGCGGCATCTCTCAGGAGCTGGTGGACACTCATCACGATCTGGAGAAGCTCTGCAAGGAGCTCGACCCGACCCGCCTGACCACCATCGCTCACGTTTCCACCACCCCCGTCAACGGCCCCATGCACCACATCACCGATCTGGAGAGCTACAACCACTACTTCGGCTGGTACGGCGGCAAGATGGAGCAGAACGGCCCGTGGCTGGATCAGTTCCACGCAGAGCACCCCGACATCTGCATCGGCATCTCCGAGTATGGCTGCGAGGGCATCATCAACTGGCACAGCAACACCCCCCAGTGCAAGGACTACACCGAGGAGTATCAGGCTCTGTACCACGAGCACATGGCGCAGGTCTTCGAGGATCGTCCTTGGGTCTGGGCTTCCCACGTCTGGAACATGTTCGACTTCGGCTGCGCTGCCCGTAACGAGGGCGGCGTGAGCGGCCGCAACAACAAGGGCCTCGTCACCATGGACCGCAAGACCAAGAAGGACAGCTATTTTGTCTATCAGGCTTACTGGACCCAGACCCCGATGGTCCACATTGCTGGCCGCCGCCACGCTCAGCGCGTAGGCGAGACCACCGAGATCAAGGTCTACTCCAATCAGGACACCGTCGTTCTGTACGTCAACGGCAAGGAAGTCGGCCAGCAGACCGCACACCGCGTCTTCAAGTTCAACGCTGCTCTGAACGAAGGTTTCAACACCATCGTGGCCGTTGCCGGCGATGTGAAGGATTCCATCACGCTGGAGAAGGTTGCCGAGGAGCCCGACTACTACACCCTGCCGGAGTTCAACGAGCGTCAGGAAGGCGTCGCCAACTGGTTCAAGCAGGTCGGCAGCATGGATCTGACCGCGCCTATGGAGTTCCCGGAAGGCTATTACAGCGTGAAGGACACCATGGAAGATCTTGCTAAGAACGAAGAGGCTCTGGCTCTGGCTGCAAAGGCCGTCAAGCTGGCCACCAACTTCGACATCAAGCCCGGCGTCGGCATGTGGGACATGATGAAGAAGATGACCCCCGAAGCCATGAGCAACATGATCACCGGTATGCCGGAGGGCTTCATCGAGAGCCTGAACGCACAGCTCATCAAGGTCAAGAAGTAATTTTCCCTCAAAAGCAGAACAATGCCCCGGCGGATGCTGCAAATGCAGTGCCCGCCGGGGCATTTTGCGGTTTCATTTTCATTCTCAGGCCGCTGTAACACTCAGCTTCAGACCGAGCTGCTGGAAGATCTTCAGCAGCGTATCGAGGTTTGGCACGGTCTTGAACGACTCGATTCGCGCCACCGACGACTGTGGAATGCCGCACAGCGCAGCCAGTTCCCGCTGGCTCAGGCCCAACGCATTGCGCTGTTCCACCATTGCTTTCACGATCTGCGAAAGTGCCTCCACTTCTTCCATGTCCTTGGAGATTTCTGGGTCCACCGTCCGCACATGCTCTTTGTAGTCGTTCCATGTCCTCATCGTCTATCACTCCTTATTTCTTGTAAGCCAATCATCCCGTTCCGCTTTCGCGCGCTCGATCTCTCTTCGAGGTGTCTTCTGCGATTTCTTTCGGAACTGATGCAGCAATACAAATTTATTCTTCCTCCAACAGAAGTAAAACACCCGGTTATTGCCCGGTCGCAGTTCCCAGATATCTTCTACCAGATGCTTCGTAATATTTTCTGGCAGCCGCGTCCCGCTGTCTTGCAGCAGCTGGATATAAAGTGCGCTTTGCTTATGCTGTATCCGGGCATCTTTATTCGTTGCACTTTTTACGCGCAATTCTTCCAGAAAGTCCCACAATTCCGAGACGCCGTTTGCGTCTTCATAAAATTCAACTTCATACATTTCACATTTTCCTCAACCAAGCTGCTTTCCTCAGGTTTATGATAGCACATATGCTATCATGTGTCAATCTTCTTTTGTAACTCCCCCAGTCACCTTCGGTGACAGCTCCCTCGGAGAGGGGGGCCAGCCCCCCCTTGAGGGAGTAACAGCAAGAGCCCCACGGCGGATGTCGTGGGGCTCTTGTGCATACTTAAACCAGATTCTCAGCGCTTTTTCTTCTTTTTCTTTTTCGGGCCGGAGGAAGCCGCACTGCTGGTCGTATGGGGCGCATTGCGGGCCCGGCGGGACTCATACAGATACTTTGAGAGATTGGGCACCACGATGGCGATGAACGCCAGAACGACGAACACCAGAAAGCTGGGCTGGTCGTGGTTCGTATTGAACAGCGTTTGCAGGAAGTTGCTCATAACATGTACCTTTCCGGTTTTGCGAAACCGCTCAATAGGGGAGGCTCACAGCATGATGAGGCCGTTCTCGTCCGGCTTCATGGGGACGGCGATGATCGCATCCACGAGGGTCATTGCGATGGAAAAACCGCTCCAGCAGGTCGCCAGATAGAGCACCCCCAGAATGGGCCGCTTCGCGTAGAACTGGTGTGCGCCAAAAATTCCCAGAATGCAGAGGCGGAGGTAGGTCTTGCGGTTGACGGCGTGCTTTTCGCGGCCATCATACCATGTGGCCAGATGATCGATGCAGTTCCAGATGAAGCCGTGGTTGGGGTCTTTCTGCCATTGGGTCTTTGCCATTGTTTTATACCTCTGTCTCTTGTTTCATAAAATCAGGAAAGCCGCCCACCGCGCAGTCAGCCCGGTGAGCGGTCCTCCTTATTGGTTTCTGATGAGAATGTTTTCCGCAGTGTTAAGCGTTAGAATGCAGCTTGGGATCAGGCGTTCTGCGCAGCAGCCATCTTGATCTTCACGACCTCGTCCTGAATCTCGGCCATCTTTTCCTTGGTCAGGGGGTAGAAGTGCATTGCGATCAGGTTGCAGACCAGACCGATCATGATGACGCCGTAAGCGCACAGTGCAGTGCCGATGCGGAGCTTCATGGTGACGGGGTCTCCCATAACAGGGTTGTGGTCAGCAAAGCCGCAAGCGGTGAACATGACACCTGCGATCATGGGAGCGAAGGAAGAGACCAGCTTGTCCACGAAGCTGAACAGGGTGCCCATCAGGCCGGGGACGTACTTGCCGGAACGATAAACTTCGTAGTCAGCGCAGTCAGCGGTCATGGGGATAACGATGTTGCCGGCGAGGTTCTGGAAGCCGCCGGTGAGAACGGTCAGGACAATGTAGAGGATCAGGAAGTAGCCCCAGTTCAGAGCACCGGTCTCCGGGTTGGAGGTCATGGTGGTGGGGTCACCCAGCAGCCACAGAGCGATCAGACCGCCATTGCCGATCAGAGCGCCGACAGAGCCGATGATCATGCCCTTGCGCTGGCCAAACTTGGTAGCCAGAGTGGAGATGCACAGGAAGGTCAGGACGCAGACGGGGACGGTGGTCAGAGCGGTAACGTTGCCCTGCAGCAGGGTAGAACCGGCGATGCAGGCGAACAGAGCGACCTGAACGGCGCTGGTTCTTGCGGTATTGCCCAGCTTATCCGTAGAGGCAGACAGGACCAGCATCTGAATGGCGCGGTTGTTCTTCAGGGTATCCCAGTAATCCTTCAGGCCGACCTTGACGGGCTTGCCGGTGCCGAAGAACTCAGGACGATCCTTCGGGGCGATGGCGATGACAGCCAGCAGGGTGAAGATGCCGGAAGCGATGGCAGTGAGCAGCCAGAAGGTGTGGAAGAACTGAGTGGAAGCATAGCCGCCGACGTCCTTGTAGCTGTTTGCGATGTTGGCGGTGATAACAGCCAGACCGGCAAACAGGACGGTGTTATACACACCGTCGAAGGAGGCGAACAGGGGGCGCTGCTTGGGGTCGTTGGTCAGGCAGGACTGAGCCGACTTGGTAACGACACACTGGCAGGTGTAGCCGAGGTAGTAAACCATCAACACGACCACATAGAAGGGGAAACGGGCAGCCTGCGGCAGGTTGTGGGTGACATGGAAGGCGACGAAGCTGGTCACGGCCAGAAGGATGTTGCCGATGACCATGAACGGGCGGTTCTTGCCGAACTTGCCGTTGGTCTTATCGACCATGAAGCCCACGAACGGGTCGGTGACGCCATCCCAGATACGCATGGCCATGGTCAGGGAAGAAGCGACCATCATGCCAACGCCGACCCAGCCCATCAGGTAGTAGGTGGCGTAGTTCATCAGGAACAGGTACAGGTTGGTGGCCGTGTTGTTCAGCGCAAAGCAGCCGATACGCCACAGCGGAACGCGGTGGATGCCGTTGGTCTCATAGTTCTTGTCATAGAACTTGTCCGGCAGAGTTCTCGTTTTTGCCATTTCGTTTTCTCTCCTTAATTCGTGAATAGGCGTTCTCCGTTTTGCCCCGTTTCGAAAACCGCACCTGCCACTGTGCGGGCTGCGGGACTTTATGTCATTATTATGAACACATTTCGAAAATTCTGTTAGTAAAATTTTGAGGTGAATCAGGACGATTTTACTATTTTGAGAAGATTTTCACAACTTTCAAAAAAGCTATTGGGTAGGTTGCACAATCAAGTGATATACTAGTATTGCACATTGCCCATCTGCGCGAAACGTCCTGAAAAGAATGTGGGGAAATTGCGGATTTATCCAAAAATATTTCTACTCCGTTTGGAGCCGCGTCATTATAATATAGGTATCATAAAAACGCATCTCTGCATCCCTGTAAAAAATGAAAAAGGAGAAACACAAATGGCAGTAAAAGCTTCCGAGCGCGTTCAGCGCTACGTCAATGCAAACGGCCCCACCATCGGCACAGTGGAGCGCAAGGTCCTTTCGCAGGACGGCCTGTACTTCAAGGATATCGACGGCACCGGCACCGTCAGCGCCGTCAACGACTGGCGCCTTTCCCCCGAAGAGCGCGCACAGGCTTACGTCAAGACCCTGACCACCAGCGAGAAGATCGGCCAGCTCTTCACCTCCGACTGGCGGATGGGCCCCAAGTATCCCTCCCCTCGTCTCGCCGCCAACGGCCACAAGCCCGTGGGCGACGAGACCGGCTTGCTGGATGAGGCCCCGGTGGATGTCTCCGACAGCATCTTCGGCCATCAGGCTCTGCCCAGCACCACCGACATGGTCAGGAAGTGCTTCAACCGCCACGTCATTCTCCGCGAGAGCCCCTCGCCCGAAGATCTGGCCGATTACCTCAACCAGCTGCAGTACCTGACCGAGACCTGTGAGCACTTCGTGCCCATGCAGGTCATGTCCAACAGCCGCAACGAGAACGGCGAGGTCGTCTTCGGCATGAACGACGCCACCGGCGTGTTCGCCACCTATCCCGGCACTCTGGGCATCGCAGCCGCCGTCAAGGGTACCGCCCGCATCGACATCATCGACAAGTTCGCCGACACCATCCGCCGCGAGTGGAACGCATGCGGCCTGAAGAAGGGCTATATGTACATGGCCGACTGCGTCACCGACCCCCGTTGGCAGCGCACCTTCGGCACCTTCGGCGAGGACCCGGAACTGATCGAGGAGATCTTCGACCACCTGATCCCCGGCATTCAGGGCGGCAGCAACGGTGTCACCCCGGAGGGCGTATCCGTCACCGTGAAGCACTTTCCCGGCGGCGGTGCCCGTGAGAACGGCTTTGATCCCCACTATGCCGCTGGCCAGTGGAACATCTACGCCACCCCCGGCTCCCTGCAGAAGTATCACATCCCGGCTTTCCGTGCGGCCATCCGCCATAACGCCGAGTCCATCATGCCCTACTACTCCAAGCCCTGCGCCGAGAAGAGCGCCCCGCAGGAGGACTTCAACGGCAACCCCCTTGCGCTGAACCCCTACGGCTTTGCTTACAATAAGGTGTTCATCGACGGGATGCTCCGCAGCCAGATGGGCTTCAAGGGCTACATCAACTCCGACACCGGCATCGTCCACAACATGTGCTGGGGCGTCGATATGCTGGACGAGCCGGAGCGCATCGGCTACGCCGTCACCCAGAGCGGCGTGGACCTGATCTCCGGTCTGCTGGACAACGAGCTGGGCGAGGAGAGCTACGCCCGCGCCACCAATGGCTACTACGACACCCACGAGGTGCCCGCCGGCTTCAAGAAGGAGGACCTCGTCCTGACCGACGAGAGCCTGAACCGCGCTGTCAGCCGCACCCTGACCGAGCTGTTCCGTCAGGGCATGTTCGAGGATCCCTACGCCGACCCCAAGAAGGCTGCCGAGGTCGTAGCCACCAAGGCCGACTGGGAAGAGGCTGCCCGCGTCCACCGCGAGAGCGTCGTCCTGCTGAAGAATGACGGCACCCTGCCCCTGAAGAAGGGCTGCAAGGTCTACGCCGAGGCCTTCGGCAAGAGCGCCGAAGCCAGCGGGGCTGCCACCAAGGCCCTGCGGGAGATGCTGGGCGATGTGGTTCTGGTGGATGACCCCGCCGCAGCCGAGATCGCCCTGCTGATGGTCAGCCCCCAGTCCGGTGCGTACTTCAACGCTACCCCCGGCTATCTGGAGCTGGACATCTGCGAGGACAAGACCGTCTGCAACGTGGACGAGAGCGGCAAGCCCACTGCCGAGACCCACAAGGAGACCACGCTGGTGGGTGCCAACCGCATCCCCGGCATCGCCGAGGCGGTCCATGCGCACGGCGGCAAGGTCGTCTCCAACATCAACTGCCCGCTGGCTTGGGAAGTCGGCAGCATCGAGAAGGTCTCCGACGCGCTGACCGTCGGCTTCGACACCTATCCTTCCGCTACGCTGGATGTCATCTTCGGCCGCTTTGCCCCGGTCGGCAAGCTGCCGCTGACCCTGCCCAAGGGCGATGAGGTTCTGGCTGTCAACGCGGACGGCGTCTGCATCAGCCCCAACGACGTGCCCGGCTACGCCAAGGATGCCTACATGCCCGACAGCATGAAGGACGAGAACGGCAAGGCTTACGCCTACCGCGACGCCGCCGGCAACTACTATGAGATGAACTTCGGTTTGAATTACTAAGCTTTTATCGATAATCAACACCCTTCCGGGGTGTTGATTATCGATTTTCACAAGGAGAATCAAATGCCTCAGACACAGAAAAAACAAGATATGGGCACCGGCGACGTCAAGAAGCTGCTGCTCCAGCTGATGATCCCGGCGGTCGTGGCGCAGGTGGTCAATCTGCTGTACAACATCGTGGACCGCATCTACATCGGCCACATCTCCGGCATCGGTGCGGCGGCGCTGACGGGCGTGGGCCTGTTCACCCCCATCCTGATGCTGCTGAACGCCTTTGCCATGCTCATCGGTGCGGGTGGTGCCCCCCGCACCGCCATTGCCATGGGCCAAGGCGATAAGGAGCAGGCGGAAAAGATCATCAGCAACAGCTTCACCATGCTGATGATCTTCGCGGTGCTCCTGACGGTCGTGTTCTACGCCAGCGCACCCACCCTGCTGCGCCTGTTCGGTGCCAGCGATACCACCCTGCCTTACGCGCTGGCCTACAGCCGCATCTACATCCTCGGCTCGGTCTGCGTCCTCATCGTGATGGGCATGAACCCCTTCATCACAACGCAGGGCTTCGCCAAGATCAGTATGCTCACCACCGTCATCGGTGCGGTCATCAACATCATTCTGGACCCCATCCTGATCTTCGCGTTCGGTCTGGGCGTGCAGGGCGCAGCCATCGCCACCGTGCTCAGTCAGGCCGTGGGTGCCATCTGGATCCTGCGCTTCCTCACCGGCCCCAAGACCACTCTCAAGCTGAAAAAAGAGTACCTGAAGCCGGAAAAGAAGACCATCCTGCCCGTCGTAGCGCTGGGCATATCCTCTTTCGTCATGCTCTCCACCGAGAGTCTGCTCTCCATCAGCTTCAGCTCCAGCCTCGCCCGGTACGGCGGCGACGTGGCCGTGGGCGCTATGACGGTCATCACCAGCGCTTCCCAGCTGGCGACCCTGCCCCTTCAGGGCATCTGCCAAGGCGGCCAGCCGGTGATGAGCTTCAACTTCGGCGCGGGCAAAAAGAGCCGCGTCAAGGAGGCCTTCCGCTTCCAGTTGACCCTCTGCTTCGGCTACACGACCCTGTTCTGGCTGCTGATGATGCTGGTTCCCGGCGCGGTGGCGGGCATCTTCACCTCGGACGCCGCCCTCATCGGGTACACCACGTGGGCCATGCGCATCTATATGGCCGGCATCTTCGCCATGGGTGTTCAGATCGCGTGCCAGCAGAGCTTCATGGCGCTGGGGCAGGCCAAAGTCAGCTTGCTACTGGCCTGTCTGCGCAAGATCATCCTGCTGATCCCCCTCATCTTCATTTTGCCGCATCTGGTTTCTGACCCCGTTTTCGGCGTCTTCCTCGCCGAGCCGGTCAGCGACATCCTTGCTGCAACCGTTACCGCCTTCACCTTCTTCACACGGTTCAATAAGATCTTGGACAAGGGTGCGGGCAAAGTCTGATTGAACGGAGGTACACCATGGAAAAGAACGTTCTGAACACTGACCTCTCCGGCAAAGTCGCCGTTGTCACCGGTGCCAGCGGCACCCTCTGCTCCATCTTCGCCAAGGCCTTGGCCCGCGCGGGGGCGAAAGTTGCCCTGCTGGGCCGGAATATGGACAAGCTCAAGGCGCTGGCCGATGAGATCGAAGCCGAGGGCGGCGTGGCCAAGGGCTACACCTGCAACGTCATGAACAGGGCCAACTGCTTACAGGTGGCCGAGGACGTGCTGGCTGACCTCGGTCCCTGCGACATCCTCGTGAACGGTGCGGGCGGCAACAATTCCCGCGCCAATACCGACAAGGAATATTTCGAGATGGGCGACCTCGACACCGACACCGTGACCTTCTTCGACCTCGACGAGAGCGGCGTGGAGATGGTGTTCAACCTGAACTTCATCGGCACCCTGCTGCCGACCCAAGCCTTTGCCCGCCAGATGGTCGGCCGCGAGGGCTGCAACATCCTGAACATCTCCAGCATGAACGCCTACCTGCCCCTGACCAAGATCCCGGCCTACTCCGGCTCCAAGGCTGCCGTCACCAACTTCACCCAGTGGCTGGCAGTGCACTTCAGCAAGGTGGGCATCCGGGTCAACGCCATTGC
>ULRP01031445.1_pt1 | contig 10449 bp, 7 predicted proteins | sample 1955521 | NCBI WGS metagenome assembly ULRP01 (sample SAMEA4835685, study PRJEB28245) | human gut metagenome | biome: gut microbiome; material: fecal sample | place: Denmark | collected 2008
TACTTCTTTCGCCCAGCGCGCCCGTTCTTCCCGGCGGGCATCGGCTTCTTTAGCGGCAGCTGCTTCGCGGCGGGCCTGTTCGCGCCGTTCCCGGTTGCGGGCCAGCTGCTGTTCCTGGGCTTCTTTTTCCTGTTCAGCCTGGCGCTGGCGGGCCAGCTTGGTTTCCTCTTCCCGTGCCTTATAGGCGGCGGCTTCTTCTTTATCTACCTTTTCCATGGCTTCCAGGATTTCATCGCGTGACAAGACGCGGGTCGCATCGAGGTCATCTGCATTGGGACCCTTACGGACCGGTGTTTCCTGGGCTTTCGGCGCTTCTTTATAGACGATCTTGCCATTGCGGCGGACAGCTTCTCCTTTGGTCGTGACAAAAGCCGTTTCTTCCGGATGTTCCCGCCGTTCGCCTAAGGTCATTTTCGGGACTTTCGGCAAGGGGGCTGTTTCTTCGTCGTCCGCTTCCTTCGGTAATTGTCTGGCATGCTTAACTGTTGCCGGGCTGCGGTGCTGGACCCTGCGCATCGGCTGCGGCTCGCTGTCGTAGCGCGTCTTCGTCTTCGTGTTCCCCTTTTTCTCCGTTTGGGGACTACTCTCGGAGTGTCCTCCGCCGGAATACATAATATAACAAATTACAAAAAAGACGATTGCTATGCCCGCTATGATAGCGTACGGCAAAAAGTTTGTCATGTCATCCTCTCCTCTATTTTATCAAACTTCTTTCCCCATTGTAGCATAAGATGACGTCATGAGCTACTACCTATTGCCGATTAATTGACGCTTTCGTATAATAATGGAGTAAATTGTTTTTTTGTCCATCAAAGGAGTCTTTTTCATGGAAAAATATAAAGCCATCGTCTTCGATATGGACGGTACTGTCCTGGATACGCTGGACGAATTGACGAAAAGCCTGAACTACGTTTTCGCCCGCCATGGCCTGCCTTCTATGACGCAAAAGGCCATCCGGCCCTGCCTTGGCTTTGGCTATGACGGCTTCATCGACAAGGCCGCTCCGCAGGCGCCGGAAGCCCTGCGGCGGACGATGACAAAGGAATTTATCGCCTATTACAGCGCCCGTTGCCAGACGACGACCTTCCCCTACCCCGGCATCCCCCAGGTCCTGGGACGGCTGAAGGCAGCCGGCTACCACATGGCCATCGTCTCCAATAAGGGCCAGGGCGCCGTCTCCGAACTGCACGACGAATACTTCAAGGATTTCGTCGACTTCTCTCTGGGCGAAACGCCGATGTACCGCAAAAAGCCGGCGCCGGACATGGTCTGGGAAGCCCTGAAACGCCTGGGCTGTGCCAAAGAAAACGCCATCTACGTCGGCGACTCGGAAGTCGATAAACAGACCGCCGACAACGCCGGCCTCGACGCCGCCCTCGTCACCTGGGGCTTCCGCGACCGGGACTTCCTGAAATCCCTCCAGCCGACGTACCTCATCGACACGCGGGAAGAACTGGGGGCTCTCTTCGGAGTGTGAGGCCTCGTGGCTCGTGGCTCGTGGTTCGTGGCTCGTAGGGGCCGTCCCAAAGGGCGGCCCGCCTGGGGCTAGGGGCTAGGGGCTAGTAAAAAAGAGAACTGTCTTATGACAGTTCTCTTTTTTTTATACGAACAACGAACCACGAATCGCGAGCCACCAAACTACTTCATCACGTCGTTCTGGACGGAGGTGATGGCACTGGTCGTGGCATCGTCCAGTAAGGTCGAGTAAACTTGCTTTACTTCTTTTTTGGAATTTTCTGTCGTTGCCGTCGTATCCGTACCGGCTGTTTCTTCCATCTGTCCGGCTACCTGGACGATGGGAGCCTGACCGGCAATGGGAGCCGTTTCCAGGCGGACCCGTCCCGTACCGACGCGTTTGGCCAGTTCGGCCAGGGTTGCCTTGCTGACGGGATGGCGGACGGTGAGGACGATCTGTTCATGGACATAGTCCGGCAGGGCGCCGACGTAGTTCTGGACACCTTCGTTGTCGACGACGCAGTGGATGGCCTTAGTCATGAGCTGGCTGTAATCGCTGTGGCTCAAGGCGGCGCGGCGGATCTGGACGGCCGACGTTTTAGCCACATCATCGCGGAGACGCTGTTTCAAGTACTTGCTGGGAGCGCCCTTGATGCCCAGGACCAGGGTATCGCCATCCCAGTACATCGTACCGCTGCGGAAGTAAATCGGCACCGAGCCGTATTCGGCATTGATGGCCTTGATGACCTGCGATTCGACCTGGACATGGGACGTATAATCGCCATCGGAATGCATGAGCCGGTAAAATACCTGAGCCGCATCGGCCCGGGTCATGCCTTCTTTGGGCCGGAAATAATTGTCTGCCGGCACCATGATGTTCTTGCTGTGCAGGACGTCGATGGCTTTGGCATAGGCCGGAGCGATGGACGCGGCATCGGCGTAGGGCTTGACATCCTGATCCGGGTCGGCCAGGTGATTGTACTGCAAGTAGCGATACAGGACGCCGGCGAACTCTTCGCGGCTCACAGGCGCTTCGGGATGGAAATTCCCGTCTTCATAACCGGCCAGGATGCCTTGGGCGGCGACGCTGTTCATGGCGTCGCCCGCCGTTCCGGACGGCACATCACCATAGCTGGCAGCGCCGAGGGGTGCCAGGGGGATGTTGGCTGCCGAATTATAGAGCAGCTGGGCCAGGTCGCCGCGGGTCAGGACCCGGTCCGGTTCGAAGGAAGTCCCTGTAATGAAGGTCAGGCACTGTGCGTCATAGAGATAATCGACGGCAGCGCGGTCGGTCAGGCTGCCCAGGTCCGTATAAGGGGCATCGGCCGAAACGGCACTGACTGACAAGAGGGCAGCGGCTGCCAGAAAGGCAACGATTTTGTTCCGTACCATGAAAATCCTCCTCTGCTGCGATTACTGAATGACGATGCGAAGGGCACTGCCCAAGGCTTTATTGAGATTATTCTGCGTTTCTTTAGAAATGGAGCTGACTGTGAGGACGACCTTTTCATTGAGGTAATCCGGTTCGGTCGAAACGGTGGCGTTCGTCGCTTCCGTGGCCTTGTAAATCTTTTCGGCCTGAGCCATGAGGTTCTTATAATCGTCGTAGCTGTACGTCGATTTCTGGACGTAGACCGATTCAGCCGGGATATCCTTGTCGGCGGCAATGGCGTCGGCCAGTTTCTGCTTGTTCTTCGGATCCTTGACGCCGATGTGGAGCTTATCGCCCTGCCAGTACATGATGCCGTCAGCGGCAAAGGCCTTGACCGAACCATAGACGTCTTTGATGTCCTTGAAGGCCTTGGCTTCCAGGCCGTCCTGGCTCTGCGTCGTTTCCTTGACGCCCGTCAGGATGCGGTAGAGGACGTTGACGGCTTCCCCGCGGGTGACGTACTGTTTCGGGTTGAACATGTTGTAGTTGCCGCCCTTCATATAGCCGGCAGCAGCCAGGGCATCGACGGCCTGGCGGGCCCAGCTGGAAATCTTGGCTTCGTCGGCATAAGGTGCAGCGCCTTCGAGGGTGCTCATGCCTTTATAGGTCATGTAGTTGTAGGCGATGACGGCAAATTCTTCACGGGTGATCTTCTGTTCCGGCTTGAACGTGCCGTTGCTGTAACCGCTCATGATCTGTTTATCGACCAGCGAGGCAATGGCCCTTTCAGACCAGCGGCCTTTGACGTCGCTGAAATTCGTCGTCTTGACTTTGGAATCTTCACCGATCATGTTGTTGATGATGGCCGCAGCGCCTTCACGGGTAATGTCTTCATTCGGGCGGAACTGGCCGTTGGTGCCGCTGATGTAGTGCTGGTTATAGAAATACTGGATGGCCGCTTTGCCCCAATAATTGCTGATGTCCGTGATCCCGGTGGATGCGGCGAAAGCCGACGTGCCGAGAGCTGCCGTCATGGCCGTAATGACCATCAATTTTTTGTACTTATTCATGATTCATTCGCTCCTATCTATGTCAGTGTCGTAAAGGATACAGGGATTGCATACCTATGTTTTATCTTATTTATTTTATCACACCCCGCCCCATTAGGGAAGGCATATCGCCGCGAAAGGAAAGGGTCAGTACGTGTCGAAGATGGCCTGTATCTTGTCCCGGCCCGTCGTATGGGCCAGGGCCAGCTGCAAGAGGATCTTGGCCTTCTGCGGCGTCAGGGAATCAGCCGTAATCGTCCCGTCATAAGCCGGGACCGGCGTGACCATCCCTCCCAGGGCGCGGGCAGCGCGGACGACGACGAGCCCTTGTGCCATGAGGGACTGCAAGGCCTGCCAGACCGGTTCCGGCACTTTACCGTGACCGAGGCCGGCCAGGACCAGACCGGCTTTCCCCTGGGCCAGACGGCACACGTCATCGGCCGTAAGGCCTACATAGGTATAGGCGATGGCCACGGGCGGCAAGTCTTTGGGAGACGCCAAATCCGACGACCACGTATGCTTGCGCAGGGGCTGCTGGTACAGGTACGGCCGGCCGTCCTGCATGTAGCCCAGGCAGCCCATCTGGCGGCCTTTGAAAGTATCGGCATGGGTCGTATCGGTCTTTTCGACGAAGCGGGCGCTGTGAACGGTGCTGTTCATGACGATGACGACGCCGTATTTCCCCAATTCCGACCAGGACGCCGCCTGGACGGCTTCCAACAGGTTCAACGGCCCGTCGGCACTGATGGCCGTCGAAGGCCGCATGGAGCCCGTCAGGACGACAGGCTTGATGGTGTGGACCGTGAGGTCGAGGAAATAGGCCGTTTCCTCCATGGTATCCGTGCCGTGGGTGATGACGATGCCGTCCACGTCTTCCCGGTCGGCGATTTCTTGGACACGGCTGGCCAGGGACTGCCATAAGGCTTCTGTCATGTCCGAACTGTCGATGTTGCAGAACTGCTCGCCCTGTACATCAGCATACTCCGCCAACTGTGGCACAGCCTCAAGTAATTCATCAATGGACGTCTGGCCGGCAGCATACCCCGTCAAATCGTCGGCAGACGCAGCCTTGCCGGCAATGGTCCCGCCGCAGGCCAATACATAGATCTTCTTTTTTTCCATTCTTCTAGCTCCCCTCTGCAATGATATTTCGCATGGCTCTACTTTACCACAAATGGGGGGCTAGTGGCTAGTGGTTCGTGGTTCGTGGCTCGTGGTTAGCGGCGGGTGGCTGATGCTGCCGGATATGGGAATGATGCCCCTGTAGTCCGGTCTGGGAAATCACACATATTCTGGAGCGGGCCGCCCTTTGGGACGGCCCCTACGAAATCGCATACAGGCGATGAAAAAGAACGCAGGCTACAAAAAAAATCACGGCCGGCGGCTAGCTTCAAGGGCAAGAAAAAGGCCCGGCCAGGGGAGAGGGCGGGTCTTTTTCTGTCGATATATAGAATGCGTCAGTGTTCAATAGTGGAATGAGCTCCTTCGTGAAGGGCCGGAGCCTGAGCCGGTTCTTCAGCCGCCGCGGAAACGGGAGCCGTCAGGGTACCTTTCTGGGCTTTGGTGATGATGCTGTGCTTATAGCCATAGCCAAAGTAGATGACCAGGCCGATGGCCAGCCATACGATGAAGCGGATCTGCGTAATCGTCGGCAGCATGACGACCAGGACGCCGCAGAAGAGGATCGCCAAAATCGGAATGAGCGGAACCAAGGGGCAACGGAACGGACGGACGCGGTCCGGCGCCTTTTTGCGGAGGATGATGACCGACGCCGAGACGATGATGAAAGCCCCTAACGTGCCGATATTGACCATTTCGGCGACGACGCCGATAGGAACGAGGCCGGCCAGGATGGACGATACGACGGCGACTAACAAGGAACTGCGGACCGGCGTCTTGGTCTTCTGGTTGATATGGCCGAAGAAGCGCGGCAGCAGGCCGTCACGGGACATGACGAAGAGGATACGGCTCTGGCCGAGGCACATGACCAGGAGAACCGACGTGAGGCCGCAGATAGCGCCGACCGATACGGCAGCGGCACCCCAATGATAACCGACGAGCTGCAGAGCATAGGCAACGGGAGCGGCCGTCGTCTTGAACTGCAAGTACGGGACCATGCCGGTCAGGATAGCCGATACGGCAATGTACAAGACCGTGCAGATGACCAGCGATAAGATGATGCCGCGAGGCAAATCTTTCTGCGGATTCTTGACTTCTTCAGCTGCCGTCGAAACGGCGTCGAAGCCGATGTAAGCAAAGAAGATGACCGAAGCGCCGGTGAAGACACCGGACCAGCCATAGGGCATGAAAGGCGTCCAGTTAGCCGGGTCGACATGGCTGACGCCGAGGGCGATGAACAGGCCGACGACAGCCAGCTTGATGACGACGATGATGTCATTGACCAGGGAGCTCTGAGTAATGCCCTTCATATTGATCAAAGTGATGATCCAGATAATGGCCATGGCCGGCAAATTGATGAGGCCCCCTTCTTCCGGTGCCGTAATGAACTCTTTCGGCAAGGCCAGACCCAGATTCGTCAGGATATTGCCGAAATAGCCGGACCAGCCGATGGAAACGGCGCTCAGCGCCAGGGTATATTCCAAAATCAAATCCCAGCCGATGACCCAGGCCCAAAATTCGCCTAAAGCAACGTAACCGTAGGTGTAAGCACTGCCGGCTACGGGAATCATGGCTGCGAATTCAGAATAACAAAGCGCGGCACAGCCACAGGCCAGGGCTGCGATGACGAAGGAAATGACCAGGGCCGGCCCGGAAAAATTAGCCGCTGCAATCCCGGTCAGGACGAAAATCCCTGTACCAACGATACAGCCGATGCCCAACATAGTCAGGCCGAACGTCCCCAGGACGCGGTTCATGCCGCCGTCTTGTTTCGTTTCCGATAGGAACTGATTGATGCTTTTTGTTCGGAAAATATTCTTTGACATACCTATCCCCCCTGTTATACATCCCCTGATACATGAATGATAACCATAAAAAATATAAAACCGCAAGGACGGGAGAAAATCATTTCTATCGTAACGATGAATGATTTCTTACTTTCCGCGTCCTTGCGGTTTCTTGTTTATACGTATATTATACTCACTTTTTAAATTTTGTAAAGTATTTTGCCGTAATTTATTTAATTATTTTTATAGGAAAAGGTTTTACTTCTTGTCATTTTAAAGTATTTTCTTTTTTTCCTTAATGCAACTCTGCCTGGAGCCAGTTGACGGCATCGCCCATCATATTGGTCGTGACGAAATGGCCGAGGTCATCGTAGACGATGGACTGGGTCTTGACGTCATCGCGCTGGGCCAGTTTTTCCAGATAGAGTTCCTGGGCAGCCCCATCGACGACATCGTCGGCGCCGCCGCGGAGGGACAAGAGGGATCGGCCGCTGAGACGGTCCATGTGGGTATAGGGATCCATGGCAGCGAACTGCATCTGGATGAAGCGGTAGGCCCGGGGCTTTTCAATGTGCAGGGACGCACGGAAGCGCCGTTCCGATTCATCCCACCAGCCGGAACCGTTCATGACGACAGCCGTCTTAAATTCCTTGAACAAGCTCATGGCGCCGAGAGCCGTGAAGCCGCCCATGGAATGTCCCATGACGGCAATGGGCGTATCGGGCCAGTTTTCCTGGATATATTCCAGCATGAGCGGGACTTCCGTCATGTTCTGGAAAATGGTCTGCCAGAAATCGGGGTATACGATCTTCGATTCATAGTCCAGCGTGCCGCGGCAGCCATGGTTGACGGCGTCGGGAATGACGACATCGTAGCCATACGAGGCCAGGATGCGGCCGCGGACGGCCTGAAATTCTTTCTGCGACGACCAGCCATGATAGAACAAGACGACGCCTTTCGCTTTTTCCCCAGACGTGATGACCAGTCCGGGGATACCCTTGATACCTACTTCTTTTTCTTGAATCATTTGTGATAAATCCTCTCTATTTTTTAATTGACCGCTGACGGTGAGCCAACGGTTCCTGCCATATTTCGGACCAGACAAAGCCGGCGTAGAGCTCCCGCGCCTGTGGCGTCAGCTGGCTCCAGGCCGCCGGGCGGACGCGCTGGGGCACGGATACGGGCGATACCGCAGCCGGTCGGACTGGCATAGCAACCGGCACGCTGGGTGCCTGCGCCGGAGCGGCCGTTTCTGTCATCGAAGCCTCCCGGTCCGCTTCTTCTGCGGATTCGGCCGGAGCCGGCGTCCTGGCCGGTGCCGGCTTACGCCGCGGCGGTATAGGAATAGGGCCTTTCCGTTTGGCATAGTGCCGGCGGCGGCGCAAGATGTCGGGCAAGGCCGCCATCAGGACAAAGGCCACGATGAGCCATAGCATATCCATGGACCTCACCTACTTTCCGGCCGGACCCCGGTCGTCGTGATGACTGTCCTGCCCGGTCGGGACCGACTGGGTCTTGGGGACGCCGGCCTGGGCGACGGCATTCCGCATCTCCGTATCGGCCATGATATTCTTCATATTATAATAGTCCATGACGCCCAACTTGCCTTCGCGCAGGGCCTGGGCCAGGGCCAGGGGGACTTCGGCCTGGGCTTCGACGACCTTGGCCTGCATTTCCTGGGTATAAGCCTGCATTTCCTGCTCTTTGGCGACAGCCATGGCCCGCCGTTCTTCGGCCTTGGCCTGGGCGATCTGCTTGTCCGCTTCGGCCTGGTCGGTCTGCAATCGGGCGCCGATGTTGCGGCCTACGTCGACATCGGCAATGTCGATGGACAAGATTTCAAAAGCCGTCCCGGCGTCGAGGCCCTTGCTGAGGACGGTCTTACTGATTTCGTCAGGATTTTCCAGGACCTGAGAATGGTCCCGTGCCGAGCCGACACTGGTAACGATGCCTTCGCCGACGCGGGCGATGACCGTCGCTTCACCGGCGCCGCCGACGAGGCGGTCGATGTTGGCGCGGACCGTGACCCGGGCCCGGACCTTCAGTTCGATGCCGTTCTGGGCGACAGCCGAAATGAACGGCGTTTCGATGACTTTCGGATTGACGCTCATCTGGACGGCTTCCAGGACGTCGCGGCCGGCCAGGTCGATGGCGCAGGCCCGTTCAAAGGTCAGGGACATCGTCGCCCGATGGGCCGCGATGAGGGCGTCGACGACGCGGTCGACGTCACCGCCGGCCAGGTAATGGGCTTCCAGCTGATTGACGTTGACGTCGAGGCCGGCTTTATTGGCCTTGACCAGGGGCAGGATGATCTTGGACGGGATGACCCGGCGCAGGCGCATGCCGATGAGGTTGACGATGCCTACGGAGACGCCGGCTGCCATGGCCGAGATCCACAAGCCGATGGGCACGAAGTGCAGGAACAAGGATACGACGATGACAGCGGCGGCGATGATGATGATCGGTACGGCTAAAAAGGATACGATAGACATAAGATACCTCCTTCTCAGGGTTTGGGATGGCGTTCCGGTTCCGGTTCGACGACGACGCGGCTGCCTTCGACTTTGACGACGCGGACGATGACATCGCGGCCGATGAAAGTCCCATTGGCCACGGCGTCGACCCGTTCTTTGCCGATGCGGATCGTGCCGGACGGACGCAGAATAGTAATGGTCTTGCCCCGTTCATAGAGATATTTGCTGTAGTCGGCCTGGGCCGTATATCCCTTTTCTTTCGTCGAACGGTTCTTGAGGGTCAATTTTTCAAAGAGCCGGCTCTTGGGCAGGTGCTTGCCAACAATATAAAACAATATAATGGCCAGGACCGTCCCGCCGGCCAGGATGTAGACGGCTTCATACGTCGCCCCGAGCATGAAGAACAGGCTGCCGAACAAGAGGACGACGCCGGCCAGGCCGAAGATACCGACGCCGGGCGACGCCAGTTCCAGGCCGATGCAGAGCAGGCTGACGAGAAAGGCGGCGACGATTTTCAGGCCGTCTGCCAGGGACTCGTTGCCCGACAGGAGCAGCAGGCCGCCGAAGACAAAGGCCGTAGCGATGCCGGCGCCGATGCCGGCCATCTTGATTTCTGCCAGCAAGGCAGCGATGATCAAGGCGACGAAGATGGTCCGGACATAGGGATTCTGCAAGATGCCGACGACGTCGTCGCGCCAATCCTTATCGACGTACGTCAATGGCGCATCGCCCAGGCTGTACAGGGCCAGGGCTTCGGACAGCGTATCGGCTGAGCCATCGGACACGTTCAGTTCCTTGGCCTGGCCGTCAGATAAGGCCAGTACCTTCCCCGGTTCGGCATAATCGGGATAGCCCTGGGATTTGTCGACCATGGCTTCGGCGACACCGGGATTATGGCCATTCTGGGCGGCTGTCGCGCTGAACTCAGCCTTTAAGGCGGCGATGTTCTTTTCCGTGTTGGGAATCGGTTCGGCCGCGCCGATACTGCTGCCCGGCGCCATGATGATATGGCGGCACGACAAGGCGATGAGAGCCCCGGCCGACCAGGCCCGCGACGTGACATAGGCGATGGTCGGGACGTCGGAAGCCATGAGCATATCGCGGATCTTGAGGGCGCTGTCCACGCGGCCTCCCAAGGTGTTGATGGTAATGACGACAGCCGTATCCCCTTCTTCGGCGGCCTGGCGCAGACC
>ULRP01005737.1_pt1 | contig 10447 bp, 9 predicted proteins | sample 1955521 | NCBI WGS metagenome assembly ULRP01 (sample SAMEA4835685, study PRJEB28245) | human gut metagenome | biome: gut microbiome; material: fecal sample | place: Denmark | collected 2008
GTAGCAGAAAATGCTCCTGTTGCTGCTCCTGCAGTAGAGGAGGCTCCTGCTGTTGAGGCTGCTCCTGCTGAGGAGGAGGCTCCTGCAGCTGAGTAATCTCACCGACTTTTTAGTACGATATTTTTTCGCACTGTAAAGCATATTAATATAAAAATCCCATCTGCCCTCAGGCATTTGGGATTTTTTTGTTTTTTCGCTTTTAAGTGTCATTTTTTTATTGTATCTTTGCACCCGATTATTATTCAGCATTTTGCAGGATATTATCATCGTAACATTTGTAACAAACTAAATAGATAAAACAAGAAATGAAAGCATTTGTTTTCCCAGGTCAGGGTTCTCAGTTCGTAGGAATGGGTAAGGACCTTTATGACAACAATTCTTTGGCAAAAGAACTCTTTGATAAGGCCGATGAGATTCTCGGTTTCAAGATTACTGATATTATGTTTGCCGGTACCGACGACCAGTTGAAGGAGACCAAGGTTACTCAGCCTGCCGTGTTCCTCCATTCTGTTATCTCAGCCCTCTGCTTGGGTGATGAGTTCCAGCCTGCTATGGTGGCTGGTCACTCTCTGGGTGAGTTCTCTGCCCTCGTTGCTGCAGGTGCTATGGCTTTTGAGGATGGTTTGAAGTTGGTTGCTGCTCGTGCCAATGCCATGCAGAAAGCTTGCGAGGCCAATCCTGGTACCATGGCTGCTATCATCGGTTTGCCAGATGAGAAGGTAGAGGAGATCTGTGCAGAGGTAAGCACTGAGGGTAATGTGGTAGTTGCTGCCAACTATAACTGTCCTGGTCAGCTTGTTATTTCAGGCAATGTAGACGCTATCAATGCTGCCTGCGAGAAGTTGAAGGCTGCTGGTGCCAAGCGAGCTCTGCCTTTGAAGGTAGGTGGCGCTTTCCACTCTCCATTGATGCAGCCTGCCAAGGACGAGCTTCAGGCTGCTATCGAGAAAACAACTTTCTCAGCTCCTAAGTGTCCTGTTTACCAGAATGTAGACGGCAAGCCTCATACCGATCCTGCTGAGATTCAGCAGAACCTCATTGCCCAGCTTACCAGCTCTGTTCGTTGGACTTCTTCTGTTCAGGCAATGATTGCTGATGGTGCTGATGACTTTACCGAGTGTGGTCCTGGCAAGGCTTTGCAGGGCATGATTGGCCGTATCGATAAGACAGTAGCTTCTCACGGTATTGCTTAATATCAGGTCATAGCCGCGAGATGAAAGAAAAAGTCGTTATTTATCAAGTTCTTCCACGTCTTTTCCGCAATGCCAATATTACCCGTAAGGAAAATGGTACGATAGATGAGAATGGATGTGGAAAACTTAACAACTTCAATGACGCAGTATTAGCCCGTATCCATGATATGGGCTTTACTCATATTTGGTATACGGGAGTTATTCGCCATGCCACACAGACCGATTACTCTTCTTTCGGCATTCCTGTACAGCATGCCGAGGTGGTGAAAGGAAAGGCTGGTTCACCTTATGCCATTACCGACTATTATGACGTCGATCCTGATCTGGCAGAGAATGTCAGCATGAGAATGACGGAATGGGAGAGTCTTATCGAGCGCACTCACAAGGCAGGTATGAAGGTCATCATGGACTTTGTGCCCAATCATGTGGCTCGTGAGTATCATTCCATTCGCAAACCAGCAGGTGTACGAGATCTTGGAGAAGATGATGACAAGAACATGCACTTCTCTACGCGCAATAATTTCTATTATACTTGGGGTGATCTGGACCTGAACGATGTTCGTTGCTCCAAACCCGAGTTCAAGGCTTTCTCTTCCAAAGAAGCCAAGATATACGAACCCTATCATGAGAGTCCAGCCAAGGCAACAGGCAACGACCGCTTTGACAACCATCCGGGTAGAAACGACTGGTATGAGACGGTGAAACTCAACTATGGAGTGGATTATTGTGATGCCGGCGGCCGCAGCTATCACTATGAGCCAGTGCCCAGTACCTGGGGCAAGATGACTGACATCTTGTTGTTCTGGGCAAGCAAGGGTGTCGACGGATTCCGTTGTGACATGGCTGAGATGGTGCCTTGCGCCTTCTGGTCGTATGCCACTCAGATACTGAAAGCCCGTTACCCGGAAGTGATTGTCATAGGTGAGGTGTACGATCCCAACCAGTATCGCAACTACGTGAAGGCAGGTTTTGATTACCTCTATGACAAGGTGGGTATGTATGACTGTCTGCGTGCTGTAATCCGTGGAGAACGTCCTGCTGCCAGTATCACCCACGAATGGCAGGTGGTTGACGATATACGTGAGCATATGCTCTATTTCCTGGAAAATCATGACGAGCAGCGTATTGCCAGCGATTTCTTCTGTGGTGATGCACGTAAGGCGCTGCCGGCAGCAGCTATGAGTCTTTTCTTCCAGAAGAATCCTTTTATGGTCTATAGCGGACAGGAGTTTGGAGAAAAGGGAATGGACAAAGAGGGATTCAGTGGGGTAGATGGCAGAACGACCATCTTCGACTATTGGTCGCCCGCGACCTTGTCGCATGCCTACGACACGCTCGTTGCCTCGAAATCAAGAGGTCGCAAGCCTGCCACACCTCATAAGGAATGGTGTACAGCAGAGCAGAAGGATCTTGCCTTGCAGTATCGCAAAATGCTCAGACTTGCCAATGAGGAACGTGCCATCCGTGAGGGAGATACTTTCGACCTCATGTATGTTAATGCTATTTCCGAGCATTTCGACCCTCGTTCTCAGTTCGCCTTTCTTCGCAAGAAGGATGAGGAAGTGCTCTTAGTGGTACTCAACTTCTCGGCAGAGTCATGCCAGTTGGGTGTTACCATTCCGGCTCATGCCTTCGACTTCTTCCATATCACAGAGGAAGAGGTGATGGCTACAGAACTCTGGACTGGTGACAAGAAGAAGGTAGAACTTAAGAAAGACGGACGTTTCCCAGTGGCTGTTGAGCCTTATGGAGTAAGAATCTATAAATTCAATGTCAAGATGGAAGAGAGTGAGTTTATTTTGAATGAGCATCACAAGGAAGAGTTTCCTCCTGCTCATACGGCAGAGCATCTGCTCAATCAGTTGATGGTTCGTATGTTCTCATGCGAGCGCAGTCGCAATGCTCATATTGAGCGAAAGAAAAGCAAGATGACCTTTGTCGTTGACCACAAACCTTCGCGTCAGGAAGAGAAGGCGATAGAAACCGAGATGAATCGGTTGATAGCGCTTGATATGCCAGTGACCTATGAGTTTGTTGATCGCGACCATATTCCTGCCGATGTGAAACTCGACCGATTGCCAGAGGATGCCAGCGAGACTTTGCGTCTGGTGCGTATAGGCGATTACGATGTGTGTCCTTGTATAGGCAAGCATGTACGCTCTACGGCACAGATAGGTAAGTTTGTGATGCTCGGCACCAATTGGGACGAGGCATCTCATTCCTTGCGTATCCGCTTCAAGATTGTACAGTAATCCGGAGTGTAATAAAATACATTGGCCTGTGTGTAGAAACGCAATGGGCTTCGTTGCCCAACGCAATAGGCTTCGTTGCCCAACGAAGGTACTTACGTTCTTGGGGAGTATAAGTCCGTGCAGGTACCGGCACTCATTTTATAAAAGGCAAATAAAAAAAGTTGCGAGAGTAATCTCGCAACTTTTTTATCTTTCATTATATTTGATTCTTTGATTAGTATGCAAACAGAGGATAGTCCTTCATGGTTGCATTTACCTTCTCGCGCACACGAGCAATTACCTTCTCGTCTTCAGGAGCATTCAGAACCTCTTCGATGAGCTCGGCAATGAGGTGCATCATATCCTCTTTGGCGCCACGGGTTGTCATGGCTGCAGTACCCAGGCGGATACCACTTGTCTGGAAGGCAGAGCGAGTGTCGAATGGTACCATGTTCTTGTTGACGGTAATATCAGCAGCAACAAGGGCATTCTCTGCCACCTTACCTGTCAAGTCAGGATACTTGCTTCTCAGGTCTACCAGCATAGAGTGGTTGTCGGTACCACCACTAACGATTCCGAAACCACGTCCGATGAGGTCGTCGGCCAATACTGCAGCATTCTTTTTCACCTGTGTGGCATATTCTTTCCATGAAGGCTGGAGGTTCTCGTTGAAGGCTACAGCCTTGGCAGCGATAACGTGCTCCAATGGACCACCCTGCTGACCTGGGAATACGGCAGAGTTGAGCAACATACTCATTTTCTTTACCTCGCCCTTCTTGGTGGTATAGCCCCAAGGATTGTCGAAGTCCTTACCCATAAGAATGATACCTCCACGAGGACCACGGAGAGTCTTGTGTGTGGTAGAAGTTACGATGTGTGCATATTTCAATGGGTTGTCGAGCAATCCTGCTGCGATAAGACCAGCAGGGTGAGCCATATCGATCATCAACAAGGCACCCACCTCGTCGGCAATCTTGCGCATGCGGGCATAATCCCACTCACGGCTATAGGCACTGCCGCCACCGATAATCAACTTAGGTTTGTTTTCGAGAGCCAACTTCTCCATCTCGTCATAGTCTACACGACCAGTTTCCTTGTTGAGGTTGTAGCCGATAGGGCGATAGAGGATACCAGATGTATTGACGTGGCTGCCATGTGAAAGGTGTCCGCCGTGGTCAAGGTTCAGTCCCATGAATGTGTCGCCGGGCTTCAGCACAGCGAGCAGTACGGCAGCATTGGCCTGTGCTCCAGAGTGAGGCTGAACATTGGCATACTCTGCACCGAAGACTTTCTTTACGCGCTCGATGGCAAGGTTCTCTACGATATCTACCACTTGGCAACCGCCATAGTAACGTTTGCCAGGGAGCCCCTCAGCATACTTGTTGGTAAGGTAAGAACCCATAGCATTCATTACCTCTTCACTCACAAAGTTCTCGGAAGCGATCAGCTCCATACCTTTCAGCTGACGCTGATGTTCTCTTTCGATCAAGTCGAAAATCTCTTGGTCTTTTTCCATTGAATCTCTATATTATTAGTCGTTTTATGCTTGATTTAGCTTATATTTTAGATTTGTACTGCAAAAATAAGCAATATAGTTGTAATAGCCAAATAATAAAAGCTATTTTGAGTCTATTTGCTTACTTTTTGTCGTTTTTATACAAAAACAGGCTTCTAACTGTTATGTTAGAAGCCTGTTTTATGTTATTTGCAAAGTTCTACCTTTCCGAGTTGCTGCTCCTTGTCGCAGTAGTGACAGCGTATTACGCCCAATGCGGCATCCACGGTGTGGAAGACTGTAGCCATAGGCTCGTTGTTGGTGATGCACTTGGGGTTGTTGCATTTCACGATTCCCTTCAGTGTATCAGGAGTCTTCACTGTCTTCTTTTCAACGATTTCGTAGTCCTTGATAATACTCAGACCGATGTTTGGAGCTACTACCGAGAGTCGGTTGATCTCTTCGTCGGTAAAGAATTTGTTGGCAACCTTGATGATGCCCTTCTTGCCGATTTTCTTGGAAGGGAGGTTGTAGCCGATGGTGACAGGTGTCTCCATCTTCTCTAATTGCAGGAGGTTGACTACCTGATAGGTCTTTTCGGCTGGTATATGGTCGATAACGGTTCCGTTCTCGATAGCGGCAACCACAAGTTGATTCTTATTGTTTCCCATAATTAAACTCTAAACATTATTCAATAATAGTCTTGTCGTTCTTGATGTCGTCGAGCGTGATGCCGAGGCAATGGCAGAAGATGGCCTCTCGGGCATAGAGTCCGTTCTGTGCCTGCTGTATGTAGTAAGCGTGTGGGTCGTCATCCACATCGTATGCTATCTCGTTGACACGTGGCAGCGGGTGCATGATCTTCATGTTCTCCTTGGCCTTGGCGAGCATACTGCGTTTCAGAATATACACGTTCTTTACGCGCTCGTATTCCATCAGGTCGCTGAAGCGTTCCTTCTGGACGCGTGTCATATAGAGGATGTCGGCTCCTGCTATCACGTCTTCGTTGAAGTCTTCGTGCTCCACATATTTGATTCCATGATGGTCGCAGTAGAGTTTGTACTCTTGTGGCATGGCCAGCTCCTTTGGTGCGATGAAGTGGAAGGTAGGGTTGAAGTGGCGCATGGCAGTGATGAGCGAGTGTACTGTTCTGCCATATTTCAAGTCGCCCACGAGATAGATATTCAGATTCTCGAGTGTTCCCTGTGTCTTGTAGATGGAGTAGAGGTCGAGCAGGCACTGTGATGGATGCATGTGGGCTCCGTCTCCAGCATTGACAATAGGCACTGGTGCTACCTCGCTGGCATACTGTGCAGCTCCCTCTATGTAGTGGCGCATGGCAATGATGTCGGCATAGTTGCTCACCATGAGGATGGTGTCCTTCAGAGTCTCGCCCTTGGTGGTACTTGATGTCTTGGCATCAGAGAAGCCTATGACACGGGCACCGAGGCGGTTGGCTGCAGTTTGAAAACTAAGTTGTGTACGGGTGGATGGTTCGAAGAAAAGGGTTGCAACAACCTTTCCCTTCAACAGTTCCCTGTTGGGATGCTTTTCGAACTCTTGCGCCATCTGCAGGAGGTATTCTATCTTCTCCTTCGACAGGTCTGCAATCGTCACAAAATTATGTTTTTCCATTTGAATTTTGATTGAATGTTCTGAAATCGCCTCCAAAGTTACATATATTTTTTTATATATGTGCTATTCACCTAAAAAGTTTTAGGTTATTTTGCACAAACCTTTATTATTCTACTACCATTTTCTTTCCGTTGTGGATGTAGATGCCTTTCTGTGTAGGACATTCTTCTCCCACTTTCTGACGTAATGTTGTTAGATTCTTATAGAAATGATCCGACCTGTATGGTTGAAATTACCCAATACGCCCTGAAAGGGCAGAAGCTCATAGCCCAGGGCATCGCCCTGGGTAATTGGGATGCGAACCAGCCGCCCTGTAAGGGCAAAAGCTTTACATAGCTCAGGGGATTTTCATATTTTTATTAGGTAATATTTTAAAGCTTTTGCCCTTACAGGGCGTCTTGTTGATTGCTATTATACCCAGGGCGATGCCCTGGGCTAAGAGCTTCTGGGCTTTCAGCCCGTGCCAACCGTACAGGTCGAAATGATTTGGGCTGATGGTTGTATCCGTTCAGCGAGATATTAGCTTCGTCCCATTTGTCTTTGGCTGTCGTTTTCTTCTTGGGATAACCGATAACGATGGTGTTTAGCGGTATCAAGTTACTGGGCAGTGCCAACAGCTCTTGCATTCCCCTGTAACGTTCCTCAAGAGGGTAGAGGGCGGTCCATACAGCACCCAGATCGAGGGCATTTACCATCAGGAGGAGGTTCTCTGTAGCTGCAGAACAGTCCTGGATCCAGAACTCCTGTTCCGTACCATCAAGGGTTTTGTTTAAGTCGCCGCAGACAACAATGGCAAGCGGAGCCTCCTTTGCCATGCTGGCATATGGACTGAAATGAGGAATCTGATCGAGTAACTTCCTGTCGTCTATCACAGCAAAGTGCCAGGGCTGTTTGTTACAAGCCGAGGGTGCTGCCATGGCTGCATGCAACAGCATCTCTACTTTCTCCGACTCAACAGGTTGGTCGAGAAAGCTTCGCACGGAAGTACGGCTCATGATATTGTCGAATATTTCTTTTTGATTCATTTTCTCAGCGTTTAGAATTCCTTTTGCAAAGTTACACAGAATAATCGATATAGTAGGCGGTTGCTGCTGTTTTTTCTGATGGTTTTCATCTAAAATGCAGATTTTAGATTATTATAACACATAAAAATACTTGGATATCAGTTGTTTTGTGTAATTTTGTGAAAATAAAGTGAGTGCCTCAAAAACTGTCGCAGCTTCTTGAGGCGTTAGGAAACAGTAAGTAAAACTTAATAACAAAGAAAACATGAATGTCAATGCAGGTATCAAGCAAGCAGCAATCTTAGCCATCGGCATCATTGCGCTTGGATTTTGTATCAAGTCGGGCTTGGAGGGTCTGGCAGGTAAGGACCGCAAAGTAGTGGTTAAGGGTTTGGCAGAAAAGGAGGTGGAAGCCGACAAGGTGACATGGCCTATCCTGTCGAAGGAGATAGGCAATGACCTGCCCCAGTTGTATCAGACCATCAACCATACGACGAGTACCATTCGCCAGTTCCTGTTGGCTAATGGCGTGAAGGCAGAAGAGATTAATGTCAATGCTCCTGTGGTGATCGACCTGAATGCCGAGCGATATGGAGAAAACAAGAATCCTTATCGTTACAACATAACTTCCATCATCACTGTTACGTCGAATAATGTGAAGCTTATCCGCAGTCTTATTGCCCGTCAGGGGGAATTGCTCCAGAAGGGCATAGCCATAGTGGATGGAGGTTACGACAATCCTGTGAAATATGAGTTTGTGGCTTTCCGCAAGATGAAGCCCAAGATGATGCAGGAGGCGATAGAGAATGCTGAGCAGACCGCCGAGCAGTTTGCCAAGAACAGCAAGAGTAAGATCGACAAGATTATGAATGCAGACCAGGGACAGTTCTCCATCGACGACCGCGACTCGAATACTCCTTATATTAAAAAGGTAAGGGTTGTGACTACTGTCACCTATTCGCTGAAAGATTAACGAAGCAACAGCATCTGTTGCTTCCTTCCTTAGTCATCATTGATGTTCGGGAAAGGGTGTGGTTTAACGATTTTAGTTGACCACTCTAAGCCTTATTGATTGAGCCCACTTTAAAAAGTCAATTTTACGAAAATCAGATATTGAATATCAATAAGTAACAAATGTAAAAATATGATTTTCGACTTTTTAAAGTGGGTTCGGTATTATTATAATACTATTATAATGTAAATATGCGAAAGTTTAACCATATCAAGTTCTCCCTTGGTAAATCTTCTTCTTAAGAAGAAGGGGAATTTTCTGAAAAAATAATCCCGTAAAAAATTGGTGGTTTCAAAATAAAGATTTACTTTTGCAGTCGAAATCAAGCATCAAGAGTTGCCCAGTTGTGGCACACCAACCGAGTTTCACATAGAGATAACCACGGTGGTAAAAGGATGCGTAAGTGTTTAACAACTTAAAATAATTATCTTTATGAATCCAAATTCAGATTTAAAGAATGAGAATGCAATGGCAACTAATGCCGAGTCTTCAACTGTTTGTTCTGGCTATGCCGAGTCCAGAATTTCAGAGTATGCAGCCCGCTTTGCCGCATACAGCGATGAACAATTAAAGCAGACCGTGGATCACGAGCGTAATGTTCGTGGTTGTGTAAGCGAGCGCAGCTACTTACTCGCCGCTCTGCGAGGAGAGTGCGAGAAGCGAGGAGTAGCTTATTGCTGGAAGTAGTGGAATGTTTCCCATGGATTTTACAAATCTTTCCGTTTTGTGGGATAGATTTGTAAAATCAGAAAAACAATGAATTCTTCTCGATATGAATCAAGCCCCATCTGTGTAATCTGTGGGAACTTATGACTTGAATTCCTCGATGAAGGGTTGTAGGTTTCCACCTCTTGTTTTGGTTGAAGAATCCATTTGAGAAAGGTGAATTCCAAAAGAATCATGTATTGTTTAAGGATGATAAATGTTATCTGGAAACAATGGTGAATATGATTTTGCAGTATATATAGAATAATTTAGGCGTGGTAATAAGGCTTATTTTATTGCCGCGCCTTTCTTTTACTTATTCCCTAAGTACAAAAGACTTGTTTACGACTCGTATCTCCGAAAGATAGGAATCTGTGTTTCGGGTTTACGGGTGGTGTCTTACTTGTGCTCCATTTGTGCCTTTCGGGGGCACAATAGTGCTCTTACTTTGGCACAATAGTGCTCTTTCTTAGGCACTTTTCCATCTTGGTGAGATAAGAAAATCTGTTTCGCATTCAGCTCTCTTATTTCCTTTTTATATGAATGTTTGTAGTGATATAAAAAATAAAAATGCCAAACGTCCGAACTTTCATAAGGGGAGTCAATCTCACAGTCCTTCTCAGACGAATGGCAGTACAAAGATACAAATAAATTCTGTAATAGCAATACCAAAACTACAAGAACTTGCACAAAAAATCCCTGCAACTGTACAGTTACAGGGATATTCTTATTTGTCTTGAAGTGGATTACTTCTTGTTGATAGCGAGGTCGATAGCTACGGCGATAGCTACAGTAGCACCTACCATTGGGTTGTTACCCATACCGAGGAAGCCCATCATCTCTACGTGAGCAGGAACTGAAGAAGAACCTGCAAACTGAGCGTCTGAGTGCATACGACCCATAGTATCAGTCATACCGTAAGAAGCAGGACCTGCAGCCATGTTATCTGGGTGCAATGTACGACCTGTACCACCACCAGAAGCTACTGAGAAGTATGGCTTGCCAGCGGCAATACGCTCCTTCTTATAAGTACCGGCTACTGGGTGCTGGAAACGTGTAGGGTTGGTAGAGTTACCTGTGATAGATACGTCTACGTCCTCGCTCCAGTTGATAGCAACACCCTCACGTACGTCGTCAGCACCATAGCAGTTAACCTTAGCACGTGGGCCATC
>ULRP01030808.1_pt1 | contig 10418 bp, 5 predicted proteins | sample 1955521 | NCBI WGS metagenome assembly ULRP01 (sample SAMEA4835685, study PRJEB28245) | human gut metagenome | biome: gut microbiome; material: fecal sample | place: Denmark | collected 2008
GTTGTGGCAATGTATTTTGCCGCCGAACCGAAACCCGGCGTGTGGTCGGTACCGCAAAGATCGTTGTCGATCGTCTTCGGAACACCCATCACGCGGAGATCGTATCCCGCGTTCTTACAGTAAACATACAACTTTGAGACGGTGTCCATGGAATCGTTTCCGCCGATATAGAAGAAATACCGGATATCGTATTTTTTCAGAATACGGAGAATTTCTTCGTAAACGGACAGATCGTCACCGTCCGGTTGCGGTAATTTTCTGCGGCAGGAGCCGAGCGCCGCCGCCGGCGTGCTTTTCAGGAGCGCGCGGCTTTCTTTATCCGGCACTTCCTTAAACAGGTCGACAAAGTTCTCATGAAGCAGGCCTTCGATCCCGTTTTTCATACCGAACATTTTACCGATAATGCCCTTTTCATGCGCTTCCCGCGCGCCGTCGATCACGCCCGTCAGCGTAGCGTTTATGGCCGCGGTCGGTCCGCCGGATTGTCCGACGACCGCATTACCGTACAAAGGTGTCATACCATTCCTCACTTATCGTTCGTTCCGCGCATATCTGTTGCGCGCTTTAAAATACTTTTCTATTATATACCACAAATATCGACATTGTCAAGTTGCGCACGCCGGCTTTTTATGCCGTCACGCAACTTTTTTACGCCGATCGGTTGACTTCTTTCTTTAAAAACAGTATAATAATAAACAAACGTATTCTGTCGCTTCGCGCGCGAGCAAAGCGACGGCGCGAAAACAGGAAGACCGGCGACGGCATCGGAGGTTTTATGAAAGAACGCATCATCACCCTGAACGCGAAAAAAGGCTCGGACGAAAAGGGAGGTCAGCACCCTTACCGTACACTGCACGGCGCGATGGAAGCGGCAAGGAAACTGCTTGCCGTCGATACGGAAACTCATGTCCGTATCGCTGTTTCCGAGGGCATTTATCACGAAACCGAAACCACAACGCTGAAAGAAAGCGACATTGCCTGTCCGCTCTCTTCGCTGACGGTCTCCGCCGCCGGAGGAACGCGCCCTCTCTTCACCGGCACCGTCGAATTTCCCGGCTCGGCTTTCGCAAAGGTGGACGGTAAACCCTATTTTGTCTATCATAGGAAAGAAAGCGAACGGCAGCCGGACGGCCGCTTCCCCGCTTTCCGCGACTTCTATTGCAACGGCAAACGCGTGCGTCTTGCGGCAAGCGCGGAACCGCGCTATCTGCTTCATACCATTCCCGACGAAAAGAACCGCAACGCGGAAGAAAACCGCGACAACCGCCTGTGGCTTGACCCCGTTATGCTGGAAGGTATCCGCACCGACCCGGAAGCCGACCCCGCAACGGAACTCTGGCTCGACGTCGAATGGGAAACGCACTGCCTGCATATCGCCGCCGTCGAACGGAAAAACCGCCGGAACGGTCAGATAGCCGTCGTGATACCCGATGACGAATGGCAGTGCTTCATTCATGCCTTTGTACCGTCGCTTATGCACCGCCCTTACCGTCTGAAAAACAATCTTGCGTTGCTTACGACGAAGAACAGTTTCTACTACGATCGGAAAAACGGCCTTATTTATTATTATCCCGAAAACGAATATGCGCTGTCCGGCGCCGTATGCGCCTATCCCGTTCTGGAAAAGATCATGGATTTCGACGGCGTTTCGCATATCACGCTTGAAAACCTCGCTTTCACAGGCGTTACCTCCAACTATATTACCGAAAACGGTTACATCACCAGCCAGGCCGGCGACATCAAACGCGACCATGTGGGATTTCTGACAGACGCCGCCGTTCATTGCAGAAACTGTACCGATATTCTGATCGCCGGGTGCGATTTTGACGAACTCGGTGCGGACGCACTGAATTTTGACCGTCGTACCGAAGACCTGACGGTTCGCGGTTGCTCTTTCCGCAATATCGGCGCCACCGCCGTCCGCGTCGGCCGACCGCTTCTCTACTGGGACGATAAAGAAAACGCCGCCGTCAATATCGTGATCGAAAACAACCGCACGGTCGGAACGGGTCTCACGTACAGAAGCAACGTTGCCGTTTTCATCGGACGCTGTACCGGCGCGCAGATCTGCCACAATACGCTGAAAGATTCCTGCTACTCCGCCATATCGGTCGGCTGGTCGTGGGAAACGGCAACATGGCCTTTCGGTGAAAAAAAGAATCTTTCCGATATTGAGATCGCCTATAACTATATCGACAATTTCATGTACGGCATGAAAGACGGCGGCGCCGTTTATACGCTCGGCGGCAACGCCTGGGCGGAACACCGCACGTTTTTCAACTCCATCCACCACAACTATATGGTGGTGGGCGAGACCTGCGGCGACGCGGCCGAAGGCTATCGTGTGATCTATCATGATCAAGGATCGTCAAACTGGCACGATTACGACAATGTGATTCTGGCGCGCCCCGATCTCCCGCCGCGCACGGCCTTTGTCATCGGCGGCGCCACAAATAATCTTATCGAACGCACCTATATCCTGAATTATCCGTTGCCCAGTCCGCTGTCCGTGGAATCCCGCACGCCCGGCTCCGTAAATGTAACGGAAAAAGACACTTTCCGCGATTTTTCCACTGACAGTGCGCTCCCCGGCAATGTAGCGGACATTATCCGGGCGGCAGGTTGCTCTTTCGCCATGGCCGATGTCCCCGCGCCGAAAACGCATGCGCACACCATGACGATCCACGTTGACGCGAAAAAAGGCAGCAACCGCCGTAGTGGTCTCCGCGCCGACGCCCCTACCGCGAGTATCGCCCGCGCCGTGGAAACGCTGATTGATCTTCTGAGTTCCAAAACCGACGTCGACGTCACAATCCTCTTCGCTCCCGGCACCTATACGGTGGAAAATGCGGTCGTACTCGACGTACGCGATTATATATCGGAAAATTTCCGCGTCACTTTTGCCGCCAAAGAAAAAGGCAGCGTTCTGATCGAAAGCGCCCTGCGGCACCCCTTCACCTTTACGGATATGGGGCGCATCGCTTTTGTAAACCTTGATTTTGCAGGGCGCAACGCTTCGGTCGGAAGCACCATCATGACGTTTGACAACGTAAACGACGTTGCTTTTACGGGTTGCACTTTCAGCCGTATCAATGCCGGCGCGCTCCTTTTTACGGGCACGACCGAAAACGTATCCGTTCGCAACTCCGTATTTTCGCATATAGGCGGCAGAGCGCTCTCCTTCGGTAAAGGCGCGCCGCATATTCCGGGAAACGCCAATCGGAATATCCGCATCGACAACTGCCTTTTCGACAGCATCGGTTACGTCATCGACGACAGTCCCGCCGTCTCGCTTGACGTCGTCTTCATTCTCACTATCCGCCGTTGCACTTTCCGTGCGCTTTCGTACGAAGCGGTACGTCTCGGCCACGGCGACAACTCCGTCACGCACTCCGGAACCTCCGACTATAACGTCGCCCGTGCCCGTATCAGCGAAAACTATATTGCCGACTATGCCCTTTCGGGCGGCGATGCCGCTATTGCCACCGTCGGCGGGAACTGCACGCCTTACCGGCGGGAACCGCTGAACATTATAGAAGAAAACTATATCTATACCGGCGGAAAGACCGGCGGCGAACGCGGTGACTTCACCGTTTTCCTGCACGGAAGCGGCGCATCTCACTGGCACACGCGCAGAAATATAATAGAGATCGACAAAAATCATACGACATGCGAACCCCTTTGTCGCTTCCTTTCCGAACCGCACGCCTCCTATGCTTCATGGGCGGACGAAAACGTCGTGATTGGCGACAAAAAGAACGCCGTATTCTGCTCCCCGAAGGAAATCAAAGAAAAACGTGATCTTCACGACAAAGATACCGTGTTCATTCCGGAAGACGAGATCGGCGACGACCTCCTCGCACGTATACGCCGGGCCGGCGCCGACATCGCGCATCCCTCAAAATGACCCGCACCGCCCGTTTTCCGTTTCATTTTATCCTTCCATGAATTTTAGGAGAATTATATGACCGACATTGTTCTGAACACCGACCTTAAAGATACCGCCGCATGCCACAGTCTGTACGCGGCAATCAACGAAGCGAAAGCACGTCTTGCCGCAGAGGAAGAAACGCATGTGCGGATTCTTGTCGAAAACGGCGTTTACGCAGAGAGCAGGACGTCCTGTCTGGAGACCGGCGACATAGGTTGCCCCGCTTCCTCCCTAACCGTGGCGGCGGATACGGGCGCGCACCCGCTCTTTACGTCCAACGTCTCCGTTCCCGGCGACGCATTTGTTCCCGTTGAGGGCAAGCCCTATTTTGCCTACCGCATGCGGGAAGACGAACGCCTCAACGACGGACTCTTCCCCGCCTTCCGCGATTTCTATTGCAACGGCAGACGGATCCCGCTTGCGGAAAGCCGCGAAGAACGCTATCTTATGTTCACGATCCCGAACGAAAAACAGCGGTACGCCGAAGAAAATCTGACCTATAAACTCTATCTCGATCCCGCGATGCTTCAGGGCATTGAAACCGACTGCGAACCGCTGACCGAACTGTGGATCGACGTGGAATGGCAGATTCATTGCGTGCATATTGTCGGCATCGACCGCGATGACGTAAAAGACGGTCAGGTCGCCGTTATGATTGACAAAAACGAGTGGCCGCTTTTCGTCAAAGCCTACTGTCAGTCGCTCCTGCACCGCGCCTATCGCCTGAAAAACAATCTGGCGCTTCTGTCGGAAAACAGTTTTTACTATGACCGCAAAAACGGCATCGTTTATTATTATCCCGAAGATCCGGAAGTTCTGCGCCATGCCGCCTGCGCCTATCCGCTGCTCGAAAACATTCTCGAATGTAAGGGCATTGCGCATCTCTCCCTGCACGGTCTTGCTTTCACGGGCACCACCTCCAATTTTGTTACCGAAAACGGATATCTCACCGGGCAGTGCGGACGTATCAAGAAAAACGACGTCGGTTTCCTGACGCACGCCGCCGTTCATTGCGAAAGCTGTTCCGACGTTCTTATAGACGGTTGCCGTTTTTATGAACTGGGCGCGGACGCGCTGAATTTCAATATGCGCACGACCGATCTCACCGTAAAAAATTCCGTTTTCAGTCGCATCGGCGCCACGGCGATCCGCGTGGGACGCGCGCTTTCCGCATGGAATGAAGAAACGAACGCGAACTATCGTATTACCATTCAGAATAACCGCATCGACGGCACGGGGCTTACGTACAAAAGCAATGTCGCGGTTTTTCTCGGCGTTTGCATGACGGCGCGCATCTGCCATAATACCATAAAGAATTCCTGCTATTCGGCCATATCGGCCGGCTGGTCGTGGGCGATCGCCACATGGCCGCTCGGCGAAAACCGCAATCTGTATGACATCGAAATTGCCTACAACTATATCGACAATTTTATGTTCGGTATGCGTGACGGAGGCGCTATCTATACCCTCGGCGGCAACGCATGGGCAGAGTACAAGGAGTATTTCAATTTTATCCATCATAACTACATGATCGTCGGCGAGACCTGCGGCGATTCCGCAGTCGGCTACCGCGTTATCTATCACGATAACGGCTCCTCTCATTGGCATGACTATGACAACGTGATTCTGGCGCGCGAAGACCTGCCGCCCCGCGACGCCTTTGTCATCGGCGGCTCACGGAACGACCTTATCGAGCGCACCTACATTCTGAATTATCGGAACGACACCCCCGCCTCCGTCTGGCGCCCCGACGGCGAGGAAGGTTTCATCGGCGTCATCGAAAAGGATACCGTCCGCAATCTCTCCACGGAAAATCCGCTCCCCGACGCGGTAAAGGAGATTATTTCCGCCGCCGGTTGTGACAGCGATAAGGCGCCTCTTCCCGAAAAAGAACATTATAAAAAAACGGTGACCGTCTATCTGGACGCCGCAAACGGCAAAGATGAAAACGACGGCACAGCGTCGTTCCCCGTCAGAAGCCTTTCCCGCGCGCTTATGCTGACGGAACGTGCGGCGGAAGCGGAAACGGACTGTCTCTTTACTGTCCGCTTTGCCCCCGGCGTTTATCCCGTAAACGAGGCGCTTTCTCCGTTCGGCAATCTGCCCGAAGAAAAGCATTTTTCGATCGTATTGGCCGCGGCGACCGCCGGAAAAGCGAAGATCGAAGCCCGCGTGCCGCACGCTTTGTTTTTCCGCAATACACGTTGCCTCCGATTTGAAAAACTGGTGTTCACGGCCTCCGGCACAACGGTAAAAGAAACGCCGTTCTGTTTTGTTAACGGCAATCGGATCGACATTGTCTCCTGCGCGTTCCGGAATATCGCCGCCGACGCCGTTTCCTTCACCGGAAAAACCGATGGGGTGAAGATTTCCCGCACAGTGTTTTCGGACATCGGAGGCTCCGCCATCGTGTGCGGAAGCGGCGCGCCGTTTTCGCCATCCAACGATAACCGCAACATCAAAATAGAAAACTGCACTTTCACGCATATCGGCTACGACTTCCGCAACAGTCCCGCCGTCCGCGCCGATGTCGCTTTCAATCTGAATATTTACCGTAACACGTTCCGTGATCTTGCGTGCGAAGCTGTCACGCTCGGCGCGGGTAACGCCCCCGTTAACTACCGCGGCGGAAAAGTGCATAATATCGCCCGTACCATGATTCTCCGGAACCGCATTGAAAATTACGCAACCGCCGGGAACTATGCCGCCGTCCGTGTTACGGGCGGAAACTGCACGCTGTACCAGGCGCAACCTATCAATGCCATTGCCGAAAACTATATCCGTCCCGGCGAGAAAGCCGGCGGAGATACGGGAGATTATACGGTTTTCCTGCACGGGAGCGGCGCCTCTCACTGGCATACGCGCCATAATATCGTGGAAATTGACCGTAACCACCCGTCATCATCGCCGCTCTGCCGCTTCCTGCCGACGCCCTATGCCTCCTATGCTTCATGGGCGGACGAAAATACCGTAATCGCCGATGAAAAAACCACGGTATTCTGCGACCCGGCCGAGATACGGGAAGCCTGTGATCTGCACGATAAGGCCACGGTTTTCGTCGCGCCGGACAAAGTGGACGCGGCGCTGTGCGCCCGCATAGACAAAACGGGCGTTGATACCGACAATCCGTAAGGAGTCCTTTATGAAAAGAAAAACAAAATTTGCCGTTTCGTTTTTTCTCTTCATTCTTATCATACTCACACTGGGATTCATCTTCGGCAATTCTCTCATGTCACGGAGCGAATCCGCGGCAGTTTCCGACGGCACGCTGAAAATATTTACCGATATTCTGGGGAAAGATAATCCCATGGCGCTGTTTTTGACCCGCTATATCCGTAAACTGGCTCACTTTACGGAATTTGGCATTCTCGGAACCGAAGTCCTGCTTTTTTTCGGGAGCATAGGACTGAAAGGCGCTGTAAAAATCCTTTCTTCCGTAAACTTTGGTTTACTTATTGCCGTAACCGATGAAACATTGCAGATCTTTTCGGAACGCGGCTCTTCCACACTTGATGTCCTGATCGACTACGCGGGTTACCTGACTTTCACGGCCGTACTTTTACTCTTAAAGTACATAGTCGCCCACATAAGAAAAAAACGAAAGGAAGTCTCCGATGCCTCTTTATGACTACAACCGTTCCCCGCTTCTCCTCGATGCGCAGAAAGTATATCGCCGCTATTCTGTTTTTTCACAGCTTCTTCTGTTCATTATCGTCTACTATGTCGGAAATCTTCTCGCGGGGATTCCCACATTCCTCTATCTCCTGTTTGCCATGGTCCCCCATTTCTCCGAAATCAGCGTCGCATTGAAAAACGGTGATCTTAACGCCTATTCTCAACTTTTGATCTCCCTTTCGGAAAATACAAATTATATTCTGTGCACGCTTTTTTCCACCGCCATTGTTCTCATAACCGCCATTCTCTTCTGCCGTTTCATCGAAAAGCGCAGTCTTGCCTCCATGGGATTCAAAAAGGAAAAGGCCGTTCCCCTTTACCTTATCGGCCTACCTGCGGGAATCCTGCTGTTCGCCGCCTCCGTCGGCATCGCCTGTCTTAACGGATCGGTCACGGTCACGCGGGCGGAAACGGTCTCCGTACCGATGATACTTTTGTTTTTCCTTGCGTTTCTTATACAGGGCGCGTCGGAGGAAATACTTCTCCGCGGATACTTCATGATGTCGCTTTCCATTACCCGCGGCCCGCTCTTTGCGGTTGCGGGCAACGCTTTGCTGTTCGCCCTCATGCACGCGGCGAACCCCGGATTCGGCTTTCTGCCCTTTGTCAACGTTTTTCTGTTCGGCCTCATTCTTTCCTTACTGATGTTGCGCACAAACAGTATCTTTCTCTGCCTCGCCTTACACGGCGCATGGAATTTTGCGGAAGGGTGTCTTTTCGGCGCTTCGGTCAGCGGAATGGGAGCGCTCCCCTCTTTCTTCCGCGTCACATCGACGGCGGGTATGGAACTGACAAACGGCGGCACATTCGGTCCGGAGGGCGGACTTGCCGTCACGATGGTGCTGATTCTCGCCCTGATTCTTACGATATTCCTTCCGTCAAACCGCAAAGTTTACGGTTTCGATGCCAACTACAGCGAACGGCACAAATTCTGATTTCATTTTAAGCGGCCTTTTCCGGCCACCGACTCACAAAACACCGTGAATTACCGAAATATGAGGTGCTTATTATGAAAAAGAAAAGTCTTTTTTTCCGTCTTGTTCTTCCGCTGTTTCTCCTTGCGGTCATCATACGGCTTTTGGCAAAACTCTCTCGCCCGTTTGCCGACTTTTATAACCGCACCGTTTCCGCCGCCTGCCGTTTCCTCATGGCAAAACTCACCGGCTGGTTCTCTTTTTCCCTCGCCGAAATCCTTGTCTGCCTGATTCCCGTCTTTCTTATACTGATCATTGTTTTCGGAATCCGCTCGATCAAGAACGGGAAACGTTTTCGTCGCTATGTGGCGGCAACGCTGTCTGTTCCCATGGTGATTTATACGCTGTTTGTCGCCACTTATGCGGTCGGATATCAGACAACGCCGCTCGCCGACCGTCTCGGTCTCCGCGACGAGGCAGTGAGCGCGGACGAACTGTATAACACGATGAAATGGGTGCGTGATGAGGCCAACGCGCTGTCTTCCTCGTTTACCCTGACCGAAAACGGCACCGTCATGCCATACGACTGGGATACCATGACGGACAAGCTGAACGAAGCCTATGCCTCGCTGTCCGAAGAATACCCCTTTCTGCAGTCGCATAATACGCGTCTCAAACGCATCATGCTTTCGGATCCCATGACCTACACGGGCATTGTCGGCGTCTATTCCTTCTTTACGGGTGAATCCAATATCAATACGACCTACCCCGATTACAGTACGGTTTTCACCGCCGCGCACGAAATGGCTCACCAACGCGGAATTGCGCCGGAAAACGAAGCGAACTTCGTGGCGTTTCTTGCCTGTACGCACGCGTCCGACCCCTATCTCCGTTATGTCGGCTACCTGAACATGGCCGACTATCTTGCAAACGCGCTTTACAAAGCCGACCGCACCCGCTACCGGGAAATGATGAACGGCTACAATACGGTTCTGCGAACCGAGGTCGTCGCATACAGCGAATGTTACCGCGCTCACCGTAATGAGACCGTGCATAACGTGTCCTCCGCCATGAACAATTCGTATCTTATCTCGCAGGGCACGCCGGGCGAAGTGGCATACGGCCTTGTCGTCGATCTGGCCGTTGCCTACTACAACGAAGTCATAGCGGCAAATTAACGTCTTTAATTAAATACAACCGCATGAAATGTGCATTTATCTATGCATTTCATGCGGTTTTTCTTTTTTGTTTCTCTATCGAAACTGTCGCGCTTTTAACGGAAACGTCGTATTTTTCATTTCACGCGTCGTCCGCGTAACATTTCCGGGGCGCGTCACCGTTTTCTTTTCTACCGTATATACTGCCTATGAATCCCTCTGCACCAAAACCGCGAAAGGAGCCAGCGACAGTATATGCATTGCTACCGTATCACCGGCGGAAAAAGGCTTTCCGGGGACATTACCGTGGGAGGCTCCAAAAATGCCGCATTGCCGATTCTGTTTTCTGCCATTCTGTCGGAAACACCGACTGTAATTGAAAATCTTCCCGATATAAGGGATGTACATACCGCCCTGAACATTCTGAAAAAAATGGGAGCCGTTATCCGCCTGAAAGACGGAACGGCCGTTATTGACACGCAAGCTCTGCGACCGGCGCGCGACCTTTCGGAAGCAGGCGAACTGCGGGCAGGCGTCTATCTTCTCGGCGCCTGCCTATCCCGCTTCGGCGAGGCCGAAATTCCGCTTCCCGGCGGTTGTGACTTCGGAAACCGCCCCATTGATTATCATCTTGCCGCATTGCGCGCACTCGGCGCCGAGATTGCGGAGGAGAACGGCAGGATCTATGCTATTGCCACGCACATGCGCGGTGCGCACATTGTTTTGCCGCACCCTTCGGTG
>ULRP01025579.1_pt1 | contig 10407 bp, 9 predicted proteins | sample 1955521 | NCBI WGS metagenome assembly ULRP01 (sample SAMEA4835685, study PRJEB28245) | human gut metagenome | biome: gut microbiome; material: fecal sample | place: Denmark | collected 2008
GGTACTGAGATGAAGTGGTTTGAGTATTGGAAGAAGGTTCGCCTTGCTTGGCATGAGGCACTGGGCATGGGCAACGAGAACTACCGTTACCACGACCACGAGAAGCTGGCTCACTATGCCAATGCTGCTACCGACATCGAGTTCAAGATGCCATTCGGCTTCAAGGAGGTAGAGGGTATCCACAGCCGTACCAATTTCGACCTTTCTCAGCACGAGAAGTACAGCGGCCGTTCTATCAAGTACTTCGATCCAGAGAAGAACGAGAGCTATGTACCTTACGATGTAGAGACCTCTATCGGTGTTGACCGTATGTTCCTCAGCGTGATGTGCCACTCTTACTGCGAGGAGAAGCTTGAGAATGGTGAGACACGTGTGGTATTGCGCCTGCCAGAGGCATTGGCTCCAGTGAAGTGTGCCGTGTTCCCATTGGATAAGAAGGATGGCCTGCCAGAGTTGGCTCACGAGATTGTGGATGAGTTGAAGTTCCACTTCAATACCCACTATGGCGATCCTAAGGATTCCATCGGTAAGCGTTACCGCCGTCAGGATGCCATCGGTACTCCATTCTGTATCACCGTTGACCACGAGACACCTAAGGATCACAAGGTAACTTTGCGTTATCGTGATACCATGGAGCAGGAGCGCGTAGCTATCTCTGACCTTCGTGGCATCATCGAGGATCGCGTAAGTATCACCAGTGTATTAAAGAAACTTGGTAATGAAATTAAGAATTTCTAAATATCTCTTCTTGCTCGTGATGGCAGTGTTCGCCCTGTCATCATGCAGCGAGGATGATAACACCGTAGATGAGTATGCCAACTGGCAGCAACGCAACGAGCAGGCTTTTGACGATACTTTGGCTTATGCCCGTCAGCAGATAGCCAACGGCAGCACCGAATGGAAGGTGATTCGCAAATGGTCGCTCCAGAACCAGATACCTAACAAGGATGTGAATGGTATGGATGTTCCGCTTTCCTACAAGGATGCTGATCACATCGTGGTTCGCGTGTTGAAGGAAGGCAAGGGCAGCGGATGCCCTATGTACACCGATTCTGTGAAGGTGAGCTATCTTGGCAGATTGCTGGGCACTGATACTTATCCTGCAGGTTATGTATTCGATAAGACCTTCGAGGGTACCTACGACAAGGCCACTGCTCAGGTAACAACCAATTTGGCGAGTGGCTGGATAGATGGTTTTACCACAGCCGTGCTCAAGATGCACATCGGCGATCATTGGCAGGTGTATATCCCATACCAGCTGGCTTATGGTACTACCCAGAATGGCACAATCCCTGCCTATTCCATGCTTCGCTTCGAGATTGTGCTTGACAGCTACTATCGTCCGGGGCAGGTAATACCGGGTTCTAGAGCCGTTGAAGGAGGTAGAAATAAGGGAACTTGGATCACAGAGTAAGAACTTTAAGTTTTATACCTTATTTATATATAGGGATTTTCCTCCTTAAATTATATATAGGGAAATAGATAGGCGTTCCTAGGATTGCTGTGCATACGGCATTCTTAGGAACGTTTTCTTTTTGAAGCATCCAATGTTGTCTTTGTGTTAATAGACCTTGATGATGTGTTAATAAGTGTTTGTGCTCGCACACAAAATACTGATATACGTCAAAAAATGTTAGTTCGATGCATTTTTTAGGGGTAATTTCATTGTGGTTTCAAAAAATAGTTGTACCTTTGCAATCGAAAAAATAAGTTTTAGGTTTTTAGTTAGGTAATAGATTTTATAGGTTTAGTTTTTAGGTTTAAGGTTGTTAGTTTTTTAATTTAGGTGTTAGTTAAGGTAAAGAAAGATTGTTTATTCAAGGACGACAGGTATTTAGTTTGTTAGGTAAAATAGGTTGTTTATTCTAGGTAATTTAGTACTGTCCTATTTCGGTAGGAGATTCAGTTTTGGGAAAAACAAAGGTACGAAAATAGTTTAAAAGTTTAGATAAAAATGGCGATTCCTTTTTGGAGTCGCCTTTTTTTGCGTTAAATCATAAATAGATAAATTTGCGTTAAATCATAAATAGAAGAGAAAAAATGCTATTCAAGAATAAGACAGATTATCTGATGGAGTCTATCCGCTTAGGACGGTCGATGACGAGTGGTGAGAAGCTGAATCTCATTGCAGGATTGAGTGTACCCTCTATGTTGGCACAGATTTCTACCGTGTTGATGTTCTTTATTGATGCTTCAATGGTGGGACATCTGGGGGCTGAGGCTTCGGCAAGTATCGGAATCATCGAGTCAACCACCTGGTTGGTAGGTAGCTTGCTGAGTGCTGCTGCTACTGGCTTTTCGGTTCAGGTGGCTCATTTTATTGGTGCCAACGACCTGGTGAAGGCTCGCCAGGTGTTTCGTCATGCCCTGATATGTGGAGTGGCATTCAGTCTTTTCGTTACGCTCATCGGTGTAGGCATTCATTCCCATTTGCCTTATTGGCTGGGGGGAGGTGAAGATATCGCTCCGAATTCCTCGCGTTATTTTCTGATTTACAGCCTGGTATTGCCATTTGTATTTCTGTATCATATATCTGAAATGATGCTCAAGTCGGCAGGTAATATGCATACGCCTAGTATCATGGCGGTATTGATATGCTTGTGTGATGTGGCGTTCAATTATCTCTTCATCTATATGATGAAGATGGGGGTAGTGGGCGCTGCGATGGGTACGGCAATGGCGTATATCTGCATTTCGCTGCCCAATCTCTATCTTTCGGCATTCAGAAACCGATTGCTCAATCTCCGTCAGGACAAGGAGCCGTTCAGATGGGTAAGGGAATATGTAAGGCATGCCTGCAAAATAAGCATCCCGATAGCTATACAAAATATCCTGATGAGCGGTGCGCAGATAGTGAGTACCATGATTGTGGCTCCATTGGGCAATATTGCTATTGCTTCCCATTCGTTTGCCATCACTGCCGAGAGCCTTTGCTATATGCCGGGTTACGGTATTGGTGATGCAGCATCTACGCTTGTGGGACAGACGCATGGTGCCGGGCGCGTGGATCTCTGCAAGAATTTTGCCTATATGACGGTAGGATTAGGCATGGGTGTAATGGCATTGATGGGCATGGTGATGTATGTCTTTGCGCCTGAGATGATTGGGGTGTTGTCACCGGTGGAGAGCATCCGGGAGCTGGGCACTACCTGTCTCCGTATAGAGGCGTTTGCTGAGCCGTTCTTTGCTGCGAGCATCGTAACCTATAGTGTTTGTGTGGGTGCGGGTGATACGATGAAGCCTGCCGCCATCAATCTGAGCACGATGTGGCTGGTAAGGCTTACCCTTGCCTACGGGCTTTCGAAAAGCTATGGACTGGAGGGTGTTTGGATAGCAATGGCTACGGAGCTTACCTTCCGTGGCATCCTCTTCCTTATCCGCCTCTTCCGAGGATCATGGATGAAGAGCTTTCAATGTTAGTTTTATGTTAAGATTGCAAGCTTTTGGAAAGATATTCTTCCAAATGCTTGCAAATCTTTTTATTTTTATGTAATTTTGCACACGCAATAACTAATAATTATATATTAATAAACAGAGAAGAATGAGATTAAGAAAGATTTTCGCAGCAGCAGTACTGTTGCTCTCTGTGGGAACAGCGATGGCGCAGCAGATGCCACCTATCCCAGTGGATAAGGATGTGAAGATTGGTCGTCTGGATAACGGATTGACTTATTACATTCGCCACAACAGTTATCCTGAGCATGTAGCCAGCTTCTACATCGCACAGAAAGTTGGTTCTATTAATGAGAACGATGATCAGCGCGGTTTGGCTCACCTCCTGGAGCACCTCGCCTTTAATGGTACTGAACACTTCAAGGACAATACCCTGCAGAATTATCTGCAGAGCATCGGTGTGGAGTATGGTCGTAATCTGAACGCTTATACCAGTGTTGACAAGACCGTTTATTACTTCACCGATGTGCCTACCACCCGTGTTTCTGCCGTAGATTCATGTATGCTCATCCTGAAGGATTGGAGCAATGGCATCTCGCTTACCAACAAGGCTATTGAGGATGAGCGCGATGTGGTTCACAATGAGTACCGCATGCGTATGGTGGGTCAGCAACTCATGCTGGAACGTGCTCTCCCTAAACTCTATCAGGGCGAAAAGTATGGTTATCGCCTGCCTATCGGACTGATGAGCGTTGTTGACGGATGCAAGCCAGAAACTCTCCGTGCTTACTATCGCAAGTGGTATCGTCCGGACAATCAGGCAATTATCATCGTGGGTGATGTAGATGTCAACCATGTCGAGGGCAAGATCAAGGAGCTTTTCTCTGGCATCAAGGTGCCTAAGGATGCTGCCAAAGTGATTCCTGTTCCTGTAGCTGATAATGATACTGCTATCTACGTGGTGGATAAGAACAAGGAGCAGCAGTATGACGTTATCAACATCATGATGAAGAACGAGACGACTCCTGATTCATTGAAAGGCTCTCTGCCATATCTGCTTGAGGGTTATCTGAAGAATGTGGCTACCTCTATGCTTAATGCGCGTCTTTCAGAGATGGCTCGTGAGGCAGATTGTCCATTCCTGCAGGGAGGTAGTGATATTGGCAACTATTTGGTTTCCAGTACAAAGGATGCTTTCTCAGTGGTAGGCGTGGCTAAGCCGGGCAAGGTGAAGGAGGCATATGCTGCCTTGATGCGCGAAGCTAAGCGCGTGCATGATTTCGGTTTTACGGCTTCTGAATATCAGCGTGCCAAGGACGAATTCATGAGTCATGTTGACAAGACTTACGAGAACCGTGCCAAGATGAAGAATGAGCAGTTTACCACTCAGTATGTTGACCATTTCATCTCTAACGAGCCAATTCCTTCTGTAGAGGATGAAACTCAGATCTATAAGATGGTAGTGCCACGCCTTTCTGTAGATGTGGTTAACAGTGCCGTGAAGCAGTTGATCTGTACTACCGATACCAACCTTGTAAGCATGGTGTTCATGCACGAGGCAGAGGGTGCCGTTTATCCTACCGAACAGGAACTTGCCGACATCGTGAAGCAGGTGCGCAGCGAGAAGCTTGAGGCTTATGTGGACAATGTGAAGCAGGAGCCGCTGATGGCTCAGGCACCTAAGGCAGGCAAAATCAAGAAGACTGAGGAGAACAAGCAGTTGGGCTTCAAGAAGCTTACCCTCTCCAACGGAGCCAAAGTAATTATCAAGAAGACAGACTTCAAGGACGATGAGATTCAGTTTGCTGCTTCTGCCAACATCGGTTATGCAGCTTATCAGAATGACCCTATCAATGCGCAGAATGCCAGTGCCGTATGGGGATTGAGCGGTTTGGGCGAATTCTCTAGCAATGATTTGGAGAAGGCACTTGCCGGCAAGCAGTGTGGTGTAGATTTCTCTTTCTCTACCTTCCGTCACGGTTTGAGCGGTACTACCACTCCTAAGGATCTTGAGACGATGATGCAGCTGGTTTATCTCAATATGACCAATGTTACTAAGGATCAGAAGGCATTCGACAACATGAAGAATACCTATACTACAGTTCTTGCCAACAAGAGCAATAACCCTGGTCTTGTATATCAGGACTCAGTACAGAGCACCCTTTACCTGGGTAGCAAACTGGCTCGCATTCCTGAGGCTTCCGACATCCAGAGCATCGATTATGATGCCTGTCTCGAAATGTGGCATCAGCTCTACAGTAATGCTAAGGATTTCACTTTCTACTTTGTAGGCAACTATGATGAGAAGGTGCTCCTCCCACTCATCGAGCAGTATATTGCCTCTCTCCCTAACCAGGGCATGAAGATCAAGATCAAGAACCAGCCAATGCCTTGTGCTACAGGCAAGGTGAGCAATGTATTCACTAAGGCTATGGAGAATCCTCAGAGCCAGGCTCGCGAGATGTGGTTTGCCAAGATGCCTTATACCCAGAAGAGCAGTGTGCTGGCAGATATGGCAGCACGCCTCCTGGAGATGAAGTATCTGCGCAGCATCCGCGAGGAGTTGAGTGCTGCTTATTCTGCAGGTGCCATCTATGGCGTTTTCTTTGACGCAGACAACAAGGTGCAGGTTACCATCAACGGTATGGCTCAGCTGAATCCAGAGAAGGCAGATGTTGCCATCCCATGCTTCTTCAAGGGTATGGACGAGGTGATTGCCAAGGTTGATGCTGACGATTTGCAGAAAGTAAAGGAGATTCTCTTGAAGCAGGCTGGCGTGGATGAGAAGACCAACGGTTACTGGATTCAGACCTTGGGTATGTTCGACCTTCACAAGGTTGATGATTACAGCAACTATAAGAATCTCGTGAAGTCAATCGATGGCGCTCAGATTTCCGACTTCCTCAAGAATGTTATCTTGAAGAGCGGCAATCATGTAGAGGTTATCATGAAGGGCGAGAAGAACAAGTAATTCCGGCTATCTATCAGAATTTAGATATAGGATAGAAAATGAAAAAATCCCGTTGTACGTACCATGCAAGATGGTCGACAACGGGATTTTTACTTTTTCTTTTCCCAAAAATTTCAGTTCCTCTTAAAATTTAAGAGTCGTTCTGAAAAATCTCTCTCATTTTCAGTCTTCGGGGTCCTGTTTCTCTGAATTTCTTTTTCTCTTTTTGTTCCGGAGAAAATGATTCAGCAGAATCTCTCCAACCGAATGTCATTCTGAAAATAATCTCTCTTCCAAGAAGAATCTTGTCTCTTGTTCACTAAAGTCTAAAAGACTTAATCTCTTCTTTTCGCCTTTGAGGCAAGCGCCTCACGGCGTTCATTAAGAATCTGCATGCATCTGTCGATTGCCTGATTCTGATTCTCTGAATTTACCTTAATTAAATCATTCATAACCTATTGTGATTTTTTTAACGTTGCAAAGATAGGATATTCTGTTCATTTTTGGGTACACTTTTTGATAAAATATATCTAATTTTCGACTTTTTTTGATTTATGTCAAAAAAATGTGCAATCGTTGACACAAAATCGTCACATTTCATTCGTTTTATGCAACATTTATGCAACAAATTAAACCTTTTCTCCTGTTTTTCATCTATTATAATAGTTTTTCCTCATTTATGATGGGAAATATGAAAGTGAAGAAAGCGAATGATATAAGAGAATTAGATTTAAACAAATAAATAGAAAGTAAAAATGAAAAAGGTATTTCTTTTCGCTGCCCTTGTGCTTGCATGCACAGCTGGCAGCAATGCTAGCGCTATGAACGAAGCAGCGCTGAATGCTTCAAATTCTGAGTTGATGCCGGTTAAGAAGTCAACTAAGAAGACTACTAAGAAGTCAACCAAGAAGACTACTAAAAAAACTTCTTCCAAGAAGACGACAGCTAAGAAATCTACTGCTTCTGCGTCTACAGCATCTGCAGCTCCTACTACTTCTTCTTCTGCTGCATCTGCAGCAACCACTACTACCGCTAATAATACTTCTGCTACCGTCAATTCGGCAGCAACCGTAGCAGGCGTATTGGGCGCTATCCTGGGTGGTAGCAATGCCGGTAATGGCAGCAACTCAAGCAGTAATGCAGGAAGTATAATCAACGGAATTCTGAACAATGTAATCGGTTCGGGTACATTCAAGAAGGAAGATCTCTGTTATACCTGGAAGTACAGTAAGCCAGGTTGTGCCTTCACTTCTGAGAATCTGTTGGCTAAGGCAGGTGGCGAGATTGCTGCCAACAAGGTAGAGGAGAAGTTGGAGGATTATTACAAGAAGTTCGGATTCTGTAGTTCCAATACCTACTTCACCTTTAATACCGATGGTACTTTCTCTGCCAAGATTGACGGAAAGGCATGGAAAGGTAATTATACCTTTGATGAGAAGACTCACGCTATTCAGATGAAGGGGCTGCTATTGAGTGCTTCGGGTTATGCCACCAAAACTACTAATGGCATTAGCCTTCTCTTCGACCAGAAGAAGCTGCTCAATCTTATCAAGGCTCTCAGTGCCTTCAAGTCTAGCTCTACATTAAGCGCCGTCGGCAATATTGCCAACAATTATGATGGTATGCGCATAGGTTTCGAAATGACGAAGTAAAATCCTGCAATAATAATTGTTATGTGTATATAATAAAAATAGGTGTGCCTCATAAATAATGGCACACCTATTTTCTGTTTATGTATTTTTGTAAATAAACTCTATATCCTTTTTTTACTTCACTTCTACACGGAGAGGAGATTTTTGGGCATCCAGAAAATCCTTGATGCGTATCTGCCATTCTGCATAGCTCTTCACATCATATTTGCTCCATGCAGCCCCAAAGTAATAGCTGTACTGTTGCTGGTTCTTCAAGCCGCGCTTCAAGCCGAGAGTACGCTTGCATCAATGAGCAGAAAACCATCGTGAGTAATCTGCGAGCCAATCTGTTGTCCTCGCTTGTTCTTCACGATATAAGCCTCGCCCTTCTTAGGGGCTGTATTCCCCAGCTTCTCCTTAATCTCACTCATGTTCAGAGAGATAAGCTCTGTGCGTGATTCGGAAGTAGCATTGCTTACCACGATGGTGGCTTGCTGAGCATGGCAGTAGCTAGAACCTGCCAAAGTCAGGAGCATCATCAGGCTCTTAGGCGTGATGCCCTTCATCATTTTTCCATGTATCTTTTTCATTTTGATTTGTTTGTTTTTATTTAATACGAATGAATAGTTGTTGATACTTAATAAAAAATCTCGCAGATTTCGTTGAAAACTGCGAGAAATGTCTTTTATTCTTCTATAACGGAGATCTCCATGCTGATGTCCTCCTTAGGTCTATCACCGCGCATCGTTTCGCAGTTTTGAATTTTCTCTACTACATCAAGTCCTTCTTCAACCTCTCCAAAAACGGTATACTGGTTGTCAAGGAACGGGGTGCCACCTACCTCGGTATAAGCCTTCTGCTGCTCTTCGGTAAACTTAGGATAGCCCTGCTCCTTGCAGCGCTTCTTTGTTTCATCCACCAGTTCATCCTGAAGCTTCATCAAGCCCTCACGGTCGCGATTGCGGCGGAAGTTCATGATTTCTTCATGATGTTCTTTGGCAAGCTGGTTGAAGATGTTCTGCTCCATCTGCATGCCCATCTGCTTCTCCATCTGTTTCAGTTCATTCTGCTTGTAGGTCTTTCCCCATACAATATAAAACTGGCTGCCACTGCTCTCACGTTGAGGGTTCACCTCGTCGCCAAGACGGGCAGCGCTCAAGGCACCACGCTTGTGGAAAAGTTGTGGATAAACGAACTCGGCAGGGATGGTGTAGTCAGGACCGCCTGTGCCCAGCATTTTGCCCTTAGGAGCGCCCTTGCTGTCTGGATCGCCACCCTGAATCATGAAATCCTTGATGACACGGTGGAAGAGGGTACCATCGAAATATCCCTCCTTTGCCAACTTGATGAAGTTGTCACGATGCTGAGGTGTCTCGTCGTAGAGGTGCACTTTGATGTCGCCCTCTGAAGTCTTGATCAATACTTTAGCCATAATATTCTATAATCAGTATATTTTTTACCTTTTTATTTTTTACCTTTTTACTTTTCATAGTACTCATTCCACTCCTTCATAGCCTCCTGCCAGTCGGTCTGTTCACCCTTGGCTACAGCTTCCTTCTGTCTCTCTGCCTCGTCGCGAGCCTTGTCTCTTGCACGTTTTGCCTTCATAGCCTCGATGGTGGCATCGTCGAGAATCTGGATAGCTCCACGCTTGATGGCATCCTGCAGTTCCTCCTCGCCGAAAGCCTTGCCAGGCTCATTGAAGTCTGAGATATTGAATTCATAATCCACGCGAAGGTCGTGGCGTATCATTTTCTGTTGTAAACGGTTGCCTGCGTTCTTGAGTCGCAGTAACTTGCCGATTTCCTTGATTTCTCCTGCTGAGTATTTGTTTCTTCCCATTAATTATTTATTAATATTATATTTCTTTCTTTTTCTTTCCTGCGTTTCAGCGTTTCACCTATATTTCCGTCTCTACTTCCACGCCTTCTTCTGGTTCACCTCTATCAATCTGTCGAATTCGAAATCCGCCTTGATTTTATCCAGAATTCGCTTCACGATGATGTTCATCACGCTTCCCTTGCTGTAGTTTGCCGTGCACATGAAGTTCACGCGCCCCTCCTTCACCAGCTGGCAAGCCATGGCCTCCTTTTGGGGCGTATCATATACGGCAATGGAATGGCCGCCGTGCTCCTTCACCATCTTCATGCAGGGCACATCGGTTTCTCCATCCCCGAAATAAATCATTCGCGGAAAAGGGATGGGGCGCTTGTTATCAGGAATATACTGGTTCACCCTGCTGTTGTCGCTCACCTGACGGATGCCCTTGTTGATCTTGAAGAGAAACTGCGTCTTCGTGGTATAATCCACGGCTACGGCTGGCCAGTAGGCGATGCCATCCTCATTATAGAGAAACGAGCAGGCATAGATGTTCTCGAATTCCTGAGCGATGGGTGTGCCCTCTATCATCTCCTTCAATCCCGAGGAGTTGAT
>ULRP01096448.1_pt1 | contig 10401 bp, 9 predicted proteins | sample 1955521 | NCBI WGS metagenome assembly ULRP01 (sample SAMEA4835685, study PRJEB28245) | human gut metagenome | biome: gut microbiome; material: fecal sample | place: Denmark | collected 2008
TGGCGAGATAATTAAAGGCAAACTACCGAACTCGTACTCTCTGCGGTACGTGGAGGGAGTTTAACGCATAATTAGCCGCCATATTGACCGCAAAAATTATTAGTGATGGCGAAATTAACCCTAGGCGGTGACACATTGTTTACAGCCGTCGAGCAAAACCACGCTACTTTCAAACAAAACCCAAAATCAATCAACTATTTCAACGCCGCAAGGGACATCGTTGCAAACTCTTGCCTTAAAACCATGCTTACGTAGGCTTTGACTAATGCTATTTGCCTCGGCAAGGCGGTCAAATGCAACAAAATACGCACTTCCGCTACCCGTCATTGTCGGCACTACGCCAAGAGTATCGCAGACGACAATAAATCGGTCGGCGTAACTCGACAGGCTTTGAGCCGCAAGTTGCAAGTTGTTGCAAAACAGTTTTGTTGCATCGGTCGTTTTGCCGCATTGCAACAAATCAACAATCTTGTCGTTGTCGGCGTGCGGTTGCTCGGGCAAATTGTCGAAAGCCGCAAACACGTCCTTGGTGCAACACGACTCGGCAAAGGTTGTTACCACGTAATACAGCGGCTTTTGAGCGCAAAAACCGCATACATGTTGCCCTTTTCCCGTCATGCGAGCGTATCCGCCGTGCAACATATACCACACGTCGCTACCCACGGAATTGCAAACATCGTACACAAGGTCGTCGCCAACGCCGTACAAACGTTTGGTGGCAAACGCCACCGCCGACGCATCCGCCGACGAACCGCCCATGCCTGCGCCAAACGGAATACCCTTTTGTACGACAATATCTACGCCGTGCGTGCCTACGCCGTCGACAAACGCCTTGGCTGTTTTCCAAGCGGTGTTGTCTTGCGGCAACACCCTGTCTACGCCGGTCACCGTCACAATATCATCGGCGCGAGGCGTAACAATGACGGTATCGAATACATCCACCGAGGTAACAATGCTGTCCAACTCGTGAAACTTGCCGTCGCCACGGTAAACGTTTAGCGTAAGATTTAGTTTGGCATATGCGTGTAATTTCATACAACCATTTTACCACAAAACGCCGCACTACGCAACCCCGACAACGCTATTAGCCGAGTAATGCCGAGATTACATATCACTTTGCTTGCGATGTTGCTTGGTTAACTCCGCCGTTGCGTTTCCGCACTACAACCGACGTTGCATTTTGCAACACACACTGCGCCTAAATGCGATTGAATACAACCACTCTCGTATCTTCCTCCAACGGGTTGGTCAGCAGCGGATTGGTTGCAACTAATTCTTCCTCGGAAAGGTGCAAGTTTTTCGCCAAATTCCACAACGTATCGCCTTTTTTGGCAATGCAAACCTCAATTGCCGATTGCGCCGACTTGTCAAAGGGCGTTTCTTCCGCCGACGTAATCAACCCGACGGACACGTTTCTCGCCGCAAAAATGTCCATCCACATTTGCACACGTAGGGTGTCACCGTGTTCCACCGCTACTTCGCCGACAATGATACGAGCGTTGCAAGCGCACTCGGCGGAAAGGTAGTCCACGTCAACTTGTTTGACAAAAGGCAACTCCTTTGTTTCCCCACGGTACACGTCGCCTTCGCGGTAAATCAGCGTTGCCGTAACGTAGCCTTCCACCGTGGCTTTGCGTTCGCCTCCCGTGCATTTTGTCACCGTTGCACCCACGTTTACCGCAGTCACAACGCCGCTGTCCACGCCGAAACTTTCCGACACGGCGCACACCGTACCGCCGCAAGGCAAGGTCGTTTCCACCGAGGAACGACCCAAAGTAAAGTTGCAATCGGTGGAGTACAAATCCGACACCACCGTCACGCCGCCGATTGTCGTAGCTTGTACGCACAAAGTCGCTTGCGTTTCCAGCGAAAACGCCGTGTTGTCGCCGTCGTCGGAGATGTCCAACCGCACCTTTGTACCGCGCACAACGGGCGTAAGTTGTAGTTGCACGTCGGCAAGGTTTGTCGCATCCAACTCCCTTGTCCAATCAAACGGAAACGCATCGGTAATCATGTCGTTGCCCGACATATACGTAAGCCGCCCGATGCCGTCGCCGCTGACCGTCAACACACCCTCGGCAATGCCGTAATCACGCACCACAAGTTGACTGTCGGCAAGTAGCACCGTGCCGATATTGCGCGTGGAAGCAAATTCGTTGTCCACCACAAACGGAATATCCGTCACTTTGGCGTCGGTCATGGCTTCCACCGTTTCCGTCTTGACAAACACGTCGCCGCCCGTTGCAAAGTCCACCGTTTCGGCGGCGTATGCCCACGCTTCCACCTCTATCAAAATGTTTATCGTAGCCGTATTGGCATTCGTTTCCGTCGCAACGTCCTGCGTAGTAGTGCGAAACACCACGCTGTTGCCGCCAATTGCCGCATCGCAAGGCAGTGCCGACGTAAAGTCCGCACCGAAGTTGGCGCTTTGCACCGTTTGCCCGTCACGATACAGCAACTTGATTGTTGTCTTGCCGTAAAAGTTCACTTCGCCGCCAACGATGTCGTAACCGCCGACAAAGTGTTCCACGCCGACGGACAGCACCTCGGTGATGTCGTTACGTACCGACACACGCACGCTTTGCGCCGTTTGCGTCTTGCCGATGTATTTTTTTGCAAAAAACGACTTGTTGTCAAATTGGATGTTTGCCATAACTATTCCCCCGAAAGCAAATTTCGTATCGTTGTATTGTATGGAGCGTGCAAGTCAAGTATTACAATTAGGGTTAATTTAGCCATCATTAAAAATTTTTGCGGTCAATATGACGGCTAATTATGCGTTAAACTCCCTCCACGATAAGACACAAAAAAAGGAGCTTGGTACAAACCAAACTCCTTTGTGTGTCGAATATATCGAAAGGTGGCAATTATCTCTTGCTGAATTGCGGAGCCTTACGAGCTTTCTTCAAGCCGTACTTCTTTCTTTCCTTCATACGAGGATCGCGTGTGAGGAATCCGTTCTTCTTGAGTACTGCCTTGTCTTCGCCTGCGGTAACCAACGCACGGCTGATACCGTGACGGATTGCGCCTGCTTGACCCGTGTAGCCACCGCCGACAACGTTGACGTAAACGTCATACTTGCCGAGTGTATCGGTAGCGTTCAAGGGTTGACGAATGATGTATTTCAAGGTGTCAAGACCAAAGTATTGGTCGATATCACGCTTGTTGATGGTGATGTTACCTGTGCCGGGAACAAGTCTTACGCGAGCGATGGACTTCTTTCTGCGACCCGTGCCCCAAAATTGAACCTTTTTCACTGCTTTAGCCATTGTTCATTCCTCCTATTGCAACTCAAGCACTTCGGGTTTTTGAGCTTCGTGCTTGTGTTCTGCGCCCTTGTAAACGCGCAATTTGGTCAACATCTTTCTGCCAAGACTGTTGTGAGGAAGCATACCTTTGACGGCTTTCATCATAGCGAAATCGCTTCTTTCACTTATCAACTTGGAGTACTTCATTGTCTTCAAGTGACCGGGTCTGGGGGAACGACGAACATATGTCTTTTTGTTGAGTTTGTTACCCGTAAGCACTACTTTGTCGCAGTTGATGACGATTACGAAGTCGCCGGTATCAACGTGCGTAGTGAATGTGGGCTTATTTTTACCGCGAAGAACAGCCGCAACTTGGCTGGCAACTCTACCGAGAGGTTGACCTGCGGCGTCTACAACGTACCATTTTCTTTCTACGGCTTCTTTCTTAGCCATGTAGGTCTTGATCATTGTTTTTCTCCTGAAAATTTAAGATTGTTTGCTGTTCACGGTTGAACAATTACCGCCAGTGGAGTGCGGTTTAGACGTGGCAGAGCTTAAAATACCATGCCGAATTATTCACAGCCTTACTATTATACAAATAGTATGGTTTTCTGTCAAGTGTTTGACGATAAATTTCGGCAAAAGGCTTTTGCAAACGTCAATAATACACTTTTTCCAACGTCAGTCCGCGCGGAGGTAATGTTTTGAAGGTCAGGCGTTCGCCGTCTAGCAGGCGTTGCGCTTGGTCGGGCGTGTACTTGCCCTTGCCCACTTCCACCAAAAAACCGCACATATTGCGCACTTGGTTGTACAAAAAGGCGTTGCCGTCTACCCAAAAATAAATCGTGCCGTCGTTGTTAGCTGCCACTTCAAACCGTGTAACGGTGCGTATCGTCCCTTTTAGGTTGCTACCGGCATTTTGAAACGCGCCGAAGTCATGCGTACCGACAAGCAAGTTTGCCGCCGCTTGCATGGCTTGTACGTCAAGCGGTTTGTATACTTGCAAATGGGTCACGTCCAGTAGCGGTTTGCGCACGGGGGACACGTAAATGCGATAGCAGTAGGTTTTGCCCACGGCGGAGAACCTTGCGTCGAAGTCGTCGTCGACAACCTCGGCGGAAGTAACCGCAACGCTTTGCGGCAAGGACAAATTTACCCCCAAACACAGCTTAAACGGGTTTACCGCCTTGTCCGTCAAAAAGTGCGCCACCTGTCCGCGCGCATGCACTCCGACGTCGGTGCGCCCTGCGGCATACACCCTAACGAAGTCGGTATCGAAGTATTTGCCAAGCGCACGCTCCACCGTGTCTTGCACGGAAACGCCGTTTGTTTGACTTTGCCAGCCGCAAAAATCCGTGCCGACGTATTCTATTGTCAGTTTGATTTTTGCCATAAATAATGTCTAAGTAAGGCTCGCAAAATTGCGAAAATAGCCTAGTGATTGTTTGCAAAAGCTACTGCTCAAAAATACAACCAAGTAATATTTGCCCAGTTTTCGCTATTACAGTATACCACAAACACGGCTACAAGTACCGAAAGTGTCACAAATGCACCTACTGCATCTCTCCAAGACAGTTTCATCGTGACAAGGCGTGTGCGCTTGGTACTACCCTCGTAGCAACGACTGTTCATTGCGTTGGCAAGCTCGTCTGCGCGACGAAAGCCGCCCACCAACAGCGGTATGAGTATGGGGACAAACGCCTTGGCACGCTTGAACACACTACCCGTGTCGAAGGCCGCACCACGTGCTTTTTGCGCGCGCACGATACGGTCGGTTTCCTCGATTAGGCTGGGGATGAAGGACAGCGTAAGGCTCATGATGAGCGCAAAATCCTTGACGGGAAACTTGACTACGTTTAACGGAGCAAGCAAGCTTTCGATTGCGTGGGTCAGCTCCACGGGCGTTGTTGTAAGTGTCAGTAGGTTGGAGCCGATGACAAGCAACGTCAGCCGCAACAACATTTTTGCCGCAAAGATAATGCCGCCGTCGTAGATTTCCAATATCCACCAACTCCACAGCAGCGTGCCGCGCTTGGTAAAGAACAAGTTGAGTATTGCCGTAAACAGCAACAGTACAAATATACCCTTGATGGAGCGCAAAATGCTGCCTAGCGGGACTTTGGCAACGGCAATTGTCAGCAGCAAAAACAGCACAATCAAGCCGAACACGGCAAAGCTTGTCACGAAAAAGATTGCCACCATAAAGGTAAGGCACAACAACAGTTTTATGCGCGCGTCCATGCGATGCACGAAGGAATCGGCAAAGTAGTATTGCCCGAAGGTTACGTCACGAAACATGCTCGTCACCTCCGTTGCGCTTTATTTGGCACAGCGCTTGGCAAACTTGTTCCGTCGTCAGTGCGTCGTCGGGCAACACAATACCGCCCTGCTCCAAGCGGTTGCAAAACTTTGCCATGTGCGGAACTTCCAAGCCCATAGCCACGATTTCCTCTTCCAACCTAAACAATTGGCGAGGCGGCAGGTCGTAAGCGACGCTTCCGTCACGGAAAACTATCACACGTGTAGCGTTTTCGTATACCTCGTTCATGTCGTGCGACACCATGATCACAGTCACGCCGTCACGCTTGTTGAGGGTGTTGACCACGCTCAAAATTTCCGATTTGCCCCTCGGATCAAGCCCTGCGGTAGGCTCGTCCAACACCAATACCGACGGCTTGGTAACAAGCACGCCTGCCAATGCCACGCGACGTTTTTCGCCGCCCGACAAATCAAAGGGAGATTTGTTGCGTACAACGTCAAAATCCATACCGACGGTTGTCAACGCCTCGCGAGCCAACTTTTTGAAGTCCGCCTTGTCCATGCCGAAATTTTTCGGACCGAAACATACGTCTTCATACACGGTGTCGGCAAACAGTTGATATTCGGGATATTGAAAAACCATGCCCACACTGCGGCGCAAGGCTTTCAAATCCACCTTTTTTGCGCCAAGGTCACGTCCGCACACGGCAAGCGAGCCGCTTTGCAAACGCACGAGCGCGTTTAGATGTTGCAAAAATGTACTTTTGCCGCTACCGGTATGCCCGACAATGGCGACAAATTCGCCCTGCTTGATGTCTAGCGAAACGTCGTTGACGGCGTACACCTTTGTTTTACTCTTCGGTTCGTAGCTGAAGCTGACGTGTTGGGCGTAGACAGCGCTGTCCTCGGGCACAACAAACGATGTTACTTGGCGAGATTTTGACATACTTCACCTCCCAATTCCACATCGTCGTTGCACATTGCGTCCACATCGAAACCGTTTGCCGCAAGCATCTTGGCAAGTTCCACTGTGCGAGGCGCACGCAAACCCACTTCGGCAAGCAATTTGTCGTTGGCAAAAATCTCGGTGGGCGTTCCGTCGGCAACCAAATGTCCGCGCGACATCACAAACACGTGCTCGCAGTCGGCAACTTCCTCCATAAAGTGGGTGATAAGCACCACCGTCATGCCGTCGGCATTAAGCTTCTTGGCTACGGCAAGCACTTCCTTGCGCCCTTGCGGATCCAACATTGCCGTCGACTCGTCCAAAACAAGCACCTTGGGGCGCATTGCAAGTGCACCGGCAATGGCAATACGTTGTTTTTGTCCGCCCGACAATTGGTGCGGACTGCGGCGAGCAAACTCCGTCATGTCCACAAGCGCCAACGCTTCGTCCACACGTGTGCGAATTTCCTCGGTAGGCACGCCCAAGTTTTCGGGACCGAAGGCAACGTCCTCTTCCACTATGCTTGCAACCATTTGGTTGTCGGGGTTTTGGAATACCATGCCGACGCTTTTGCGCACGTCAAAGATGTGTTCCTTGTCCTTGGTATCATTGCCGAACACCGTCACCGTACCCGAAGCAGGCAATATCAAACCGTTGAGGAGCTTAGCCAACGTGGACTTTCCGCAACCGTTGTGACCTACAAGCGCGACAAAAGAGCCTTGAACCAAATCAAGACTTACCCCTTCCACGCCTATTGCTCGACCGACATTTCCGTTGTCGTCGTAAGTTTTGTAGTAGTAGCTTACGTTGTCGAGATGTATTGCAGTTTGTTGTTGTTCCACCGCGTTAGCTCCTAAGTTTTTGTCGAATATATTATACAATTTTTAGCGAGTTTTGGCAACTACATGCGCATGGCTGTAACCGCAAACCCCGTTAGACAGCAAAAGACCGCTGCAAAAGCAACGGTCTTTGTTGTTGACAGTCAAACCAAAATTACTTAATGATCTTGGAAACGACGCCGGAACCAACGGTGTGTCCGCCTTCACGAATAGCGAAGCGAAGACCTTCTTCCATAGCGATCGGGGTGATCAAAGCAACGGTGATGTGAGTGTGGTCGCCGGGCATAACCATTTCCACACCGGGGTCAAGCTCGATGGAGCCTGTAACGTCGGTTGTACGGAAATAGAATTGAGGACGGTATCCCTTGAAGAACGGGCTGTGACGTCCGCCTTCTTCCTTAGTCAATACGTAAACTTGACCTTCGAATTCCTTGTGGGGAGTAACGCTCTTGGGTTTAGCAACGACTTGTCCTCTTTCGACTTCTTTGCGGTCGATACCACGAAGAAGAAGACCAACGTTGTCACCTGCGAAAGCTTCGTCAAGGAGCTTACGGAACATTTCGACGCCCGTAACAACGGATGTCTTGATTTCGTCCTTCAAACCAACGATTTCTACGGGGTCAGAGGGCTTTACGGAACCACGTTCAACACGGCCGGTAGCAACCGTTCCGCGTCCGGTGATGGTGAATACGTCTTCAACGGGCATAAGGAAGGGTTTGTCGGTGTCACGTGCAGGGGTGGGGATGTAAGCGTCAACAGCGTCCATCAAGTCAAGAATGGGCTTGAACACGGGATCGTCGATGTTGTGGTTGCCGCCTTGGTAAGCGTCCATAGCCATCTTTGCGGAACCCTTGATGATGGGGATGTCGTCGCCGGGGAAGTCGTACTTGCTGAGCAGTTCACGAATTTCCATTTCAACCAATTCAAGAAGTTCGGGGTCGTCGACAAGGTCGGTCTTGTTCATGAATACAACGATGTAGGGCACACCAACCTGACGAGCAAGAAGGATGTGTTCACGAGTTTGAGGCATCGGGCCGTCTGCGGAAGAAACGACGAGGATTGCGCCGTCCATTTGTGCAGCACCGGTGATCATGTTTTTAACATAGTCGGCGTGGCCGGGGCAGTCAACGTGTGCATAGTGACGCTTGTCGGTTTCGTATTCGACGTGTGCGGTGTTGATTGTAATACCACGAGCTCTTTCTTCGGGAGCCTTGTCGATTTGGTCGTAAGCCATAACTTGTGCGTCGTTCTTCATAGCCATAACCATGGTGATGGCAGCCGTCAACGTGGTCTTACCGTGGTCGACGTGACCGATTGTACCAATGTTGACGTGCGGTTTCGTTCTGTCAAATTTAGCTTTTGCCATTGTAGTAGTTCCTCCTAATTTTTGATGTTGTCAAAAAATTTGTTTGATTTAGAGTTTTACGACTCAATTATACCCTATTTTTTCGTTTTGGTCTACACTTTTACGATATTTTCCAAAACTATTTTGCGGCGCCGTCCTTGACAATCTTGTCACGTACGGATTTGGGTACTTCCGCAAAGTGGTCGAATTGCATGGAGTAGTTACCTCTGCCTTGCGTACGACTGCGAAGGTCGGTTGCGTAACCGAACATTTCCGCAAGAGGTATAAAGGCGTCGATTACTTGTACTCCGTTGCGAAGTTCGATACCGGACACGCTTCCGCGACGTGCGGTTACGTTGCCCATTACATCGCCCAAGTACTCTTCGGGAAGAGTGATTTCCACCTTCATCATGGGTTCGAGCAATACAGGTTCGGCGATTGCGGCGGCGTTTTTGAATGCCAACGAACCGGCAATCTTGAATGCCATTTCCGAGCTGTCCACAGGGTGGAAGCTACCGTCGAATACAGTAACTTTGAAGTCCACAACTTCGTATCCTGCCAGAGGACCGCTCTTGGCGGCTTCTTGGATACCGTTGTTGATGGGTTGGATGTATTCCTTGGGGATGCTGCCGCCGACGGTTGCGTCGACGAATTCGTAGCCCTTGCCTGCTTCTTGCGGCTCGAGGCGAATTTTACAGTGACCGTACTGACCTTTACCGCCGGATTGACGCACGTACTTACCTTCGGCTTCCACACTCTTGCGGATGGTTTCGCGGTAGGATACTTGCGGCTTACCGATGTTGGCTTCCACCTTGAACTCACGCAACAATCTGTCGACGATGATTTCGAGGTGCAATTCGCCCATACCGGCAATAATGGTTTGCCCGGTTTCTTGGTCGGTGTAAGTCTTGAATGTGGGGTCTTCCTCGGCGAGTTTGATGAGCGCGAGGGTCATCTTTTCTTGTCCTGCCTTGGTCTTGGGCTCGATTGCTACCTTAATAACGGGTTCGGGGAAAACCATGCTTTCCAGCACGATGGGGTTGTTTTCCACACACAGAGTGTCACCCGTGGTAGTATCCTTCAAACCGACCAATGCAACGATTTCGCCTGCGTAGGTTTCGGGGATTTCCTCACGTTGGGCGGCGTGCATTTGCAATACCTTGGTTACGCGTTCGCGCTTGCCCTTGGTGCTGTTGTACACGTAGCTACCTGCTTGCAACGTACCGCTGTATACGCGGCAGTAGCACAGTTTGCCCACAAACGGGTCGGCGACAATCTTGAATGCAAGTCCGCAGAACGGCTCGTTGTCGTCCGTCTTGCGTACGATTTGCTTGTCGTGATCCTTGACGTCGAAACCGACAACGTGGTCCACGTCTACGGGGCTGGGAAGGTAATCGCAAACTGCGTCGAGCAGCTTTTGAACACCCTTGTTTTTGTAGGAAGATCCGCAAAGTACGGGGTTGACCTTCAACTCGATAACTGCCTTACGCAGTGCCGTCTTGATTTCGTCTACGGACAAATCACCCTCGGCAAAGAACTTTTCCATGAGTGCGTCGTCCGTACCTGCGACAAATTCGACAAGCTCTTCGTGAGCGGCGTTTACTTCGTCGACCATATCTGCAGGCACTTCTGCCTCGTCGATATGCATACCTGTAGGATCGTTGTAGATATATGCTTTCTTGGTGATGACGTCTACGATACCTTTGAAGGTTTCTTCCTTGCCGATGGGCAATTGAATGGGAAGCGCGTTAGCCTTCAAACGCT
>ULRP01025260.1_pt1 | contig 10396 bp, 5 predicted proteins | sample 1955521 | NCBI WGS metagenome assembly ULRP01 (sample SAMEA4835685, study PRJEB28245) | human gut metagenome | biome: gut microbiome; material: fecal sample | place: Denmark | collected 2008
TCTTTGCTGAAGTCGTCATATCACTCGCCTTAAGGCGAATTTCACTGTGCCATTGACGTGCTACATCAATGGCGCAATAACACGTGTGCTGTTTTGCGCACATATCACTGTGTCGTTCTTTCTCGACACCTACAGCTAAGCGTTTATAATTAAACCATTTTGCAATTTCGTCCATTGAATCGCCCTTTACAATGTAGTAAACTGAGTACGAACGGCACATACTACATGCGTCGACTACAAATTAAAGGAGATAACCTATGGTTAAAAGTAAGAAAACGTTACTTCTCGTTGTGCTTGCTTTGGTAGCCGTGTTGAGCGTTGCCGTATTGACGGCATGCAACGGCGGCGAAAAGTACAAGATTACTTGGGAAGTAAGTGAAAATGCAACTGTCACGGTGGAGGGCGAAAGTACCCTTCCGACGGAAGTGGAAGCCGAAAAAACACTTGTATTCTCGGTGACGGCAAGCAAGGGCTACACCGTATCCCAAGTGCTTGTCAATGACAGAGCCATTTCCGCACTCAAGGGTGGCAACTACAGCACAAGCATCAAGGCAGACACCGTCATCAAGGTGGAAACCACCGAAAACGTTGAGTCCGTCGCAGTCAAGACCAATCCCGACAAACTTACCTACGTTGCAGGTGAAAAGCTCGACGCAACGGGCATGGAAGTGGAAGTTACCTACGGTAGCGGTCGCAAAGCTACGGAAACTAACTACACGGTAGTGTACCAAAACGGCGCAGACGCGTTCTCTCTCGGCGACACTACGTTTGCAGTCAGTTTCAAGGGCGTTAAGTCTTCGGACGTTTCCCTTTCGGCGGCTGTCGAAGCGAAAATCGTCATCGATCCTCAAGGCGGAACCATTGCCGAAGATTACTTCACGGCTTTGCAATCTAACGCCGAACTCCACAACCTTACCAAGTCGGAAGAGGGCGTAATCAGCTTTACTTACAGCACTTTGAGTGCGGCGATTGCTCTTCCCACTGCGGAACAATGGAGCAAAGGTCAAGTAGGCGATTACTCTTTCGTCGGCTGGGGCGCAACGGAAATTGCCGTTGACAACAAAGCAAGCAAAACTTTCACCGTGCAATACAAGGCAGGCTTGCTCATCGTTGAATCTCTTAGATACGAAAACCAAACCATTACCGAAAACGGTGAACAAGTAGAAGTGCCTTACCTTATCATTGCAGGCAAATTCAATGCCGCAAAGGAAGCTTGGCTCTACTTGTACGAGGGTAACGACAATGTGGAACTTATCGGCGACACTATCGGCGGCGCAGACGTACAACGCGGCGATCCGTTTGAACTTAAGTTTGACCTTCGCAAACTTGTCGCTACGGGCTTTATCGGCAAGTGGATGGACATCAAATTCTGCGCCAAGGAAGGTAGTGGCGAAGACGCTCGCCTCGAAACGATGGAAATCGACCTCAACGACTATCCCGAAAACTTTGTCGATGTTAGTCAAACCCTTATTAACGGTGACTATGCTTACAACTTCCAAGTTTGGGAAGCAGGTGAGGGACGTTACTTGAAGGCAATTTACACCAAATACTTCAAAAACGAATACACAATGCGTGGCGGAGTAGACAGTGAAGGCAAGATGATCCTTACTATCGAAGGTGCTGTTTCCAAGACATGGGCAGGCAAAGCAGTTTGTATCGACATCGAATGCGATGGAACTTATTATAAAGGATATTCTGCAATTACGGCTGACGGTAACTATACAATTAATTTGAACCTTGACGAAATACCTCTAAATAAAGACGGTTACTTCCACTTCACGATCGTCGAATCGGAAACGGATCACACCGAACTTTACAAAGATAGTCCCAACAACCTTCTTAACAGCGGTTGTATCAACAAGGATTTGCAAACGGTACAAATCGGTCTTATCGAAAACATGGGCGCAATCCGCGTTGCCAACAGTGACGAAACCAAGGTTTACTATATCGGTAAAGGCAAGTGGGGCGGCATTGTTGTTTACGCTCGCAACGAAGCTCTTGTTCCTACCGTTACAACGGGCGTTGCACTTGAAATTGTCAACGAAAAAGCTTACTTGGTAATCAGCGGTACGTACGATGTTGCAAATGAAGCTATGATCGAAAAAACTCTTGGATTTGTTCAAGCCGACTTGCAAAGTAACCAAGACGCAGGCTCTGTAAGTGGTTGGGATACAGTCGAACTTACTGCTGACAACATGTTGAAGGAAGCTGCAAACGGCAACTGGAAAGTTCGCTTGGAAATTGCAGCATTCGGAGTTGAAAACGGGGATGCATTGATTTGTCACTTTGGTTTTGGCGGAAAGAAAGACTTGGAATTTGCAGATATTGACAAGACAGCTACAATCACCGCGGGTGGATTTACCTACAGACTTGACCTATTTACCGGTTGGGATAATAGAAATGTCGTGACTGTTTTTGTTACCACGGCCGAAGCGGCATAACGACAAAGCTGTTTACAACAACACAAAACTAATGTATAATATGGTCGGAACGGGCAAGCTCGTCCCGACCATATTGCTTATAAATGCTTTTTGTTGTCGCCTTTAACTTCGGCGACCTAACGTCGACGAGTAACGGGTAACTAACTCTTACAGGTCAATCCTCGGTTTGCGTACCGCAAGAGTACGAGTTTGCTCGTTTGCCTTTAATTGGCTCGATATTACGCTCTCGGAAGCGCAAGGCGCCTTACGGTTGAAAGCGACAAGCAAAAAGTTTTTTCCCAAGGGTGTATTACAAGGTAGATGTTGTTATCTAAAAAGTGTACATTGAATAAATACGTATCTAAAAAATAATGACCTCGAAAGCAATTTATGCTTCCGAGGTCATTGTATTTTTGTTGTAATTTACAGTCGCTTTTACTTAGGTAATCGGTGTGTGCCGTTTACCAAAAATTGCAAACTACCGTGTCGTCGTCAAGCCTTACTCGGTAACTTCTTCCTTCTTTTTGCGAAAGGTGAAGTACAGCCATGTTCCGCAACCGCCGACTGCAAGCAAATCCACACCGATGAGTACGGGAATATACCAACGGAAGTTGTATTCCGGAGTAGACGGGATTACTATGCTGTCGACAATTTCGCCGCTTTCGATTTTTGCATTGTATTCGGCGTTGGTTGCAAGTGCGTTAAGCCACATGTATACAAGGTCTTTTGTGGAGTTGCGAAGCGCACGATTGAATGCGTTGCTGTTTGTTTCGAAATCGAACCTGCCTCCGCCGTAGGTCATAAACAGGTCGCCGCCCGCACGTATCATTGCATCGGCGTCCATATATTGTGCGTGATCGGAGTAGTCGGTGAGGAATGCGCCGCGGAAGCCCCACTCGCCTTCGATAACTTCCTGTAACAGTGCGGAACTTGCGCCCGTCCAAACTGCGCCGATCCGTCCGTAGGATGTCATGATTGCGGTGGAACCGCCTTCTTTTACTGCGATTTCAAAGGGTTTCAAGTAGATTTCACGAAGAGCTTGTTCCGTAACCCACGTGTACATGCCGTCGCGACCGCTTTCCGTTTCATACAAGCAAACGTGTTTCAAGTAGCAGAATATGCCTCTGTTTTTAGCTGCCGAAACAACTTTTGCGCACATGAGTCCGCTCATCAAAGCGTCTTCGCTGTAATACTCGTAGTTTCTTCCGCCGAAGGGTGAGCGGTGTACGTTTACGCCAGGACCATACCAGCCCGTTACGTTGTTTTCCGCACATTGTTTGCCGAAGGTAAGTCCCATGCTGTATGCAAGTTCGACATTCCAAGATTGCGCCAACACAATGGAACTGAAACCGGTTGTACCGTTTACTCCTGCAAAACTACCTATTTGGTTGGGACCGTCCAAGTCGTTAGTTTGCGGTTTGCCGATAGAAGCGACCGCCGAAGTTTGAGTGTAGCCTTTCAGTACGAGGTTGGTCATCTCGTCTTTTTTGATTCGGTCGAGTAGGTTTTCCCACTCGGGATCGTCGTAGTTTTTGCCGAGTTTAATTCCGTATTCGTTAATTTTGCCGTCTTCGTACACCAATCCGCCTTGACCGGTGTCGCCGAAAGTTACGGCAGGCACGTCGCCTTGATTTTCCTTCCATTGGTTAGCCATCGCCGATGTGTAGAGGTTAAGTGCCTTTATGTCATCGGTCATTGCGCGGTTTGCCGCCATTTTTTCGGGGAATGTGCCTTGGAAGTTAGCGCGGGACAGGTAGGTTATTACGTCGCCGCCGTCACGATCGCTGTTGCCGTCGATTGCTACGCCGTCGGTGGTATTTTTGCCGGTAAAGCGGTTTTGTACCGTGTCTTCTTGGCAAACGGTGTCTTTTGCTATTTTGTACACGATGCTTGCGCCGGACGTTCTGCCGTCTGCGGTGATTTTGTCCGTTGCAAGGGTGTGAGCATTGTCACGCAAAGTAAGGGTGTAATTGCCCTTTTCCAATACGTAGCCGCCGCCCGGTACTTTGAAACCTTGGTAGTCGTAGGAAGCCATATCTTCCACTTTCATTGTCAGTTCCACGTATTCGCTTTCGCCGGGTTTAAGTACGTTTTGCGTTTTGGCAAATGCGCCGAGGTTTACCGAAGCTTTTTCGATGGAATCGTAGGGCGCGCTGTAATACAGTTGTACCACTTCTTGACCGGAGTAGGTTTCGCTGATGTTTTTGACGGTGACGCCCACCTTGATTACGTCGTCTTTGGTCAGCGTGCTGTTGTCGGGGAACTCCAACAAACTGATCGTCCAACTAAACTTGGCGTAGGACAAACCGTAGCCGAAGGGGTACTGCACAACTTGGTCGTAACCGTTGACGTTCCACAAACGTTTTGCGTAGTCGGAATTCCAAAATCCCGTTTCGTCTGCCGTTTCGTACCATTTGTAGCCGACGTACACGCCTTCGCAGTAGTCGGTGTAAGCAACGCCTTCGTAGGGTACGTTGCTGCTGCCGTTTGTGTGTTGAACGGTAGTGGGGTACAATCCTGCACCGTTGGTGTAGAAGTTGGTCGTGTCGTTGCCGCTACCGGTGTTGGTGTATGTCGAAGCGGTGGACAGATCGTATGCGTAGGTGTCGGCAAGTCTGCCGGAAGGAGTGATGTCGCCGTAGATGAGTTTGGGTAACGCCTTTGCTCCGCTTGTGCCGGTGGTGCCCACAACAAGACAGCTGTCAAGACCGGGGATGGTTTCCATGAAGCCGAGTTCCATGACGTTGGTGGAGTTGATAAGCACAATTACTTTGTCGTAATTTTCGCCTACGTACTTCAACAAACCCTCTTCCTCGGTGGAAATTTCAAGGTAGGTACGAGTTTTGTCGATGTACTTGTCGGCGGGCATGCCTTTGCCGCTGCAATTTTTGTATTGCACCTTGGGGGAGTCGTTGCTTTCGCCGCTGACTCTGCCGATTACGACTATTGCCGTGTCGGAATAGCTTTTTGCATCCGAAAGCAAATCTGGCGTGTAGTAGCTGCCGTCGTTAATGTCGGGTTCGTACAAACGACTGAATTCGTAGTTGAAGCTGTGTAGCGAGCCGCTTGACGTGGGGTTGGCTTGATTCGCCGTTCCGGCATGGCTACCTGCACGGCTGAATTCGCGACCTTCGCGGAAACGCTTGTACATATCGGCAAGTTGCATGTTGTATTCTATGCCGTATTCCGTCAATGCGCCGTACAGATCGGTGCTTCCGGCGCGTTTTACCTGTCCGCTGCCGCTACCGCTGATTACCCAGTCGGTTGCCGCCCAGCCGAACACGTTTACTTTGGGTACGGCTGTCTTACTTAGCGGCAAAACGTCGTCTTTGTTTTGAACGAGGACGGTGCCTTCCGCTTGGATTTGTTCGGCCAATGCCTCGCCGTCGGCACGTGACGCAGCCGAATCCTTCGAGGGTTTGAATCCGATGATGAATTTGTCAATAGACGGTGCCATTACGGCAACGCCGATATTGAGTGCAAGTACGATTGCCAATATTACCGAACAAACGGTAACGGCAATGATTTTTTTAGGTTTACTTACCATGTTTTCCTCCTTTTGGGGATGAAATTTATTTACGTAGCTTACAACACCTTTGTAACGTCGGGTTGTTGTCCGCTACTAAGTGTTACTATATTAGAAGATATTTTATACATTTTCAAGTAACAAGATTTACATACATTTCAATATTAGTCATTTTTTGTGATTTTGACCATTTTTGAACAGTGACGATATATGTCGGTTTACAATGACGGTGTAGTCGGCTATAATAATTGTGATTAAATAGCTGTATTACAGGTGAACAAATGGTAAAAAGATATTTATGCCTTTGGGTGGCAATTTTGTTGATATTTTCGATGTTGGCGGTTGCGGCTTGCAAAACGATTGCGCCTAATGATCCCGTTCAACCGATTGATCCCGATTCGACTGTATTGTCGAAATTGACTGCAACCAACGGCAAAGTGACAAATGACGACGGCAAGGAAGTACTTCTACGCGGCACCAACGTCGGCGGTTTGTTTGTTACCGAGCATTGGATGACGGGATTTGTGTACGGCGGAAGCCCGTCTAACGATTATCGTTCGCTTACGCAAACGTTTATCAAGCGTTTCGGCGAGGAGCAAACCAAGGCATTGTGGGCGGAGTACCGCTCCGATTGGTGGCAGGAGGTTGACTTGAAAATATGCGCCGACATGGGGTTTAACGTATTGCGTTTGCCATTTACCTACATGAACGTTGACTTCGCTGCCGTCACTGACTACGAAAACGCAGGCAAACAGTACGATTTTTCCGATCTCGACAACTTTGTCAACACTGCGGCAAAGTACGGAATGTACACGATACTCGATCTTCACGGCGCATACGGATCGCAAAACGGCCAAGATCACAGCGGACAGATAATCGACAATGTTTCCGACGTGGATTTTTATTCCAACGAACAAATGATGTCGCTGACAATTAAACTGTGGGGCGCGCTTGCCGAACATTTTAGGGGAAATACCAACGTTGCGGGATACGATATACTCAACGAACCCGGGGAAAAAGCAGGCGTTACTTCGGAACGTCACTGGAATTTTTACAACCGTGTGTACAATGCTATTAGGGCGAAGGGCGACGAACATATCGTAATTTTCGAGTCATGTTGGGATGCGGAAAATCTTCCTCGCGTGGAGCAGTACGGGTGGACTAACTGTATGTACTCCTTCCATCACTACGCAGGCGACGAGCTTTCCTACACCGACTACTGTAACAGATGGAATTACAAATTGTCAAGCGTTGCTTCCAAAAACTTCGGCGTTCCGCTGTTTATGGGGGAATTTACCAACTACAAATTTTACGACAATTGGCGTTACACGCTAAATTTGTTAAACAAATCCGATTGGCATTGGACTACTTGGACGTACAAGGTGTGGAACAATTCGGCATGGGGCGTTGTCAATGTAAGGGGCAGTAACAACGACAAAGTGCGTGCCGACACCGACAGTTACGAGGATATTATCAAAAAATTCGGTTACCTGCGTACCGAGTTTTGCCAAAAGTACACTTTTAGTAACGGCATTACTTTGGAAAACCTTTTGATTGAGTTTGCCAAAACAAACGAGGACTAAGTTTTCAAACTTAATTGAAAAAAAACACAATAATGCTTGTTGATTGCTCTTGTTTGTGATAAAATATAGTAAATATGCCGATGGTGGGCGATTGTGCTTGGCTGTCGGCTAGCAAACAAACGGCGTGGCAGTGCGGTTTGCCGCAAACGGCGCCCTCGGGAGAATTACTATGCAACTTAGAGTTTACAACACACTTACACGCAAAAAGGAAGATTTTGTGCCTATCAAACCGCGCCAAGTGGGCATGTACAGTTGCGGACCGACCGTGTACAAGTATGCGCACATCGGCAACTTGCGCGCTTACGTGTTTATGGATGAGCTTAGGCGTGTGTTGGAATACGACGGCTACCGCGTGAAGTCTATTATGAACATCACCGACGTAGGGCACCTTGTGTCCGATGCCGACGACGGCGAAGATAAGATGCAAAAATCGGCTAACGAAACGGGCAAAAACCCCTTGGAAATTGCCGCGTTTTACACCGACCAGTTTATGAAGGACATCGACGCGCTCAACATCGAACGTCCCACCGTTTGTCCGCGCGCTACCGACAACATTCCCGAAATGATTGAGATAGTGCAAGCGTTGTTGGACAAAGGCTATGCTTACGAAACGGAAGACGGCATTTATTTTTCGGTGGAAAAATTCCCCGAATACGGCAAATTGTCGGGTATCAATTTGGAAGATCAACGTCACGGCGCGCGTGTAGAAGTCAACAGTTTCAAGCGTCACCCCATCGATTTTGCATTGTGGAAAAAGGCTGCGCCTAATCATTTGCAACAGTGGGACAGTCCTTGGGGAAAGGGTTTCCCCGGTTGGCACATCGAGTGTACTGCAATGAGTCGCAAGTACCTCGGCGATACCTTCGACATACATACGGGCGGTGTGGATCACATCCCCATTCACCACGAAAACGAAATTGCCCAAGCCGAGTGTTGGTTGGGACACAAAGCCGTCAATTACTGGATGCACAGTGAGTTTATGCTCATCGACGGCGGAAAAATGAGTAAATCTCTCGGCAATACTTACACGGTAAGCGACCTTGTCGCGCGCGGATACAGTCCCGTCGTTTTCCGTTATTTTTGCCTCAACGTGCAATATCGTCAAAAGATCAACTTTACTTGGGAAGGCATGGAAGCGGCAAAAGTAGCCTACAACAAATTGTGCGGACTGCTTATTGCGCACAAAAACGGCACGGAAAAGACCGATCCGCAAGTACTTGCCGACTTCAAACAACGTTTTGAGGAAGCAATCAACGACGATTTGAACGTTCCTCTTGCAATCGGCGTATTGTGGACAATGCTAAAACTGCCCAAGAGTCGCGAGGTGTACGCCCTTGCGTTGACATTTGACAAGGTGTTTGCTCTTAACTTTGACAAAATCAAGGAAGCTAAACCCGACATCGAAGTGCCTGCGGAGATCAAGGAACTCGCCGAAAAACGTTTGGAAGCTCGCAAAGCGAAAAACTGGGCGGAAAGCGACCGTTTGCGCGAGGAAATTGCCAACAAAGGCTACGTAATCAAGGACACCGCAGGCGGCTACGAAATCACGCTTAAGTAGTGGTGCAATTGCGCCGAAATACGTTGTGTGTAAAAGTCATGTAACGAAAAAACACATACGTTGTAAAAATTTGCGACGAAACGTGGCAAAAACAAGTAGCAAAATAGATTTGAAAATCAAATAAAGTCAAAAACAAACAGCACGTTCGACGTAATTGTCGAATGTGCTGTTTTTCGATAGTTGGAATTATTTATTTTCTTGAATTACAGTATGATTTTATTTATTTGTTTTGTTTAGTAAGTCCCTTAATAAAACTCCTTCGGCATTTTTCCAGCAAACCTTTCCGTTTCTACTGCCACCGCAAACGAACATTGCGGCAGATGAACTGCTCTTGAATAGTATATCTTGCATAAGGATTCCGTTTGTATCTACATTAACATACATCTTCTTTATGCTATCTCTACAACTTTCCGTAAAAGACTGTGTGATTGTGCTTCCCTTTAGAAGTAAGTACCCGTCTTTATTCCATCTACATGTAGCAGGATACCTATCCATTGTAGAGTACAACAAAACCCCATCTTCTTCTATTGCTGCGCAGTGTTGTGTTGCTAACGTTGTGGATTCTTGTGTATTTTTGTTATCGCAGTATTTTCCCTCATCTTCAAGTCTTTTGCGTAAGGCGGAGAGGATTTCTCCGTTATATGTGAAGTATAGCGTACCTTGAATGCTAGTGGGATGATTTAATAACTTTTTTGCTAAGGCGCTTAGTGAAGTTTTGTTTCCATTGAATGTAATTTCCCTATCTCCAGAAACGATACAAGTTATACTTGGGTCGTATACATAAGATATTATCTCTCCATTGTGTATACCACATTTATAAAAAGAGAATGGCGATTTGCGTTCGGATGCGATTGCGTTTTTCTCGGCTATTTCCTGTTCTTGTTTTTCTTCCGATGTTTGTTCGAATATTTGCGTAGTTTCTCCATATATATTGCCAATTGTATCTAAAATTTAAATAGCTTCATTTGCCGACATTGCGAAAAACTCGCGGATACGCATTTTGCCGTTTATGTTTTCTTTCGCTCTTAATTCGGGCTTGAATTTGTCAATCAATTTATGTACATTTTTATCGGCGAGTCTGCTTGCAACATGCAAAACAGCTACTTTTCTAAATGCAAATGGTGTACATTCACTTCGATTTAGTTGTGCAACTCTTTCATCTACATTATCTGCATATCCGATTTTTACGTATTCAGGAAATGAGGGATTTGTTAAAACATAGATATATCCGCTATTATTTGCCATCTTTAATCATCCTCTAGTTTTCTTTTGAGAAGAACTTTAATTTTTTTTAATATTATATCACGTT
>ULRP01030206.1_pt1 | contig 10392 bp, 2 predicted proteins | sample 1955521 | NCBI WGS metagenome assembly ULRP01 (sample SAMEA4835685, study PRJEB28245) | human gut metagenome | biome: gut microbiome; material: fecal sample | place: Denmark | collected 2008
CATAAACGTCGGATATCAGTCCTACTGGGGCAAGAACGCGAGCATTTTGGAAAACGATTACAACCCGAACAGCTGGTGTCGCCTGTTCTATATGTTCTATCTCTATAAGGTCGGCGAAAGCACGCCCATTGCCGAATATTACAGCGAAAGCCCGCGGCTCAATCTCCGCGACCTGCGCGACTCCAAGACAAACGCATGGCCGAGATATGAAATCGGTGCGAAATACTATATCCGCGTGCTGGTGACGGAGGCATGGAACAACCGTTACCACACGGTATACGAGGGTATTCAGGACTGGTACTTCACGGCGACGGACTTTGAATCCCGCAAGGTGGACTTCGATTACAAGGTGACCATCTCCGACAAGCCCACGACAGACGGACACACGGTCTATAACGTCGCCCTCACGGACGAATGTGTTCAGAGCATAAAGGATATGGGCTATTCCGACAGAGTGAGGGTCTCCTATGCATACAGATACTACGAGGGCACAAATTCAAGCACCAAGCCCGTAGACTACTGGCTCTCAAACGAGTTAAAAATGGACGGCACAACGCCCTATTCCATCGTCACGGGGAAAACGGGACCGCTTTTCCTCAAGGTGACGCTGACCTTCCGCGAGAGCAACAATCTCAATGCAAAAACTCTCGCAACCTTTGAAAAGGAATGTAAGGTCTTCTCCTCCGGCGAGATAAAATATACGGTTCAGAACAAGGGCGGAAGCGTCCCCGGCTACAAATGGAAGAGTCAGGGCGAGGGAAGCACGAAATTGGAATACGGACAGAAGATATGGCTCAATCACGGGCTTCAGGATTATCTGGACGACGGCAAATGGCTCGACCCCTATGACAACACCCCGATCGATCAGTATGACATCATCTGGCAGTATCTCGACGGAAACACATGGGAAAATGTCACCACCGGCGACACGCGCTTCTCCATTGAGGACGTGACAGTCACGGAGGAGAACAGAACATATCAGCGCCTGCTCTGCACCGACAGAAACGGCATCTATCGCTACGGCGTGAAATACCTCTCACCGGACGGAAAGGGACATCAGTACTACTGGTCAACCTGCTTCTTCAACGTGGAAGGCGTGGACTATGCCGCGCTCCGCACGGTGACGATATCCTCAAGTGCCTCGGAAACCGAATACGGCAAGGGCACTACAATCCGCGCGAGCCGCAATACGGGCATCGCCGACTGGGGCGGCTTCAGAAGATATCGCCTTGACATCATCGAAGCACCAGCCAATTATCGCGGCTTTGACATAGGTCCGACGAGCAGCAGCCTCCAGGACAGCGAAACCGGCGTATGGAACCTTGACGAATACTTCAACAAGGCAACGGCGGAAAACATGATTCCCGGAGAGTATGTGTTCCGCGTGGTGGCAATCGGCTACGTCAGCGGCGTGAAATACGAGGTCTATTCCAACACCATAACGGTGAAATACGAAAAGCACGCAACCGGATACAGAATTATCTACAGGGGTACGGACATTACGATAACAAAGGACGAAAGCGTAGTCGGCACTTTCAACATGGGGCCTTTTGACACGCTCCCTCTCGATATAGCCTTTGTTCCGAAGGACGCAACGTATGCAAGGACCACCACTAGCGGATGGAAGAGCTCCAATCCCGAGGTCGCAACGGTTGACGAATACGGTTATGTAACGTCACATTCTCCCGGCACGGCGCGCATCACCTATTATGCACGCTGGGACAAGGATGATTCGTGGCACGAATGCCATGTCGACGTTATCGTGCCGATTTATGAATTCAAGATACAGACGCCCGACCTTGCCGACCACATCGGCGAAAAGTTTGTCGATGTTCTGCCCGTCGTCACGGCAGTACGAAGCTACAACGGCGAATGGGTGACAGGCGAGAAAGCGCAGGCGTGCCTGACGGTGGAAACGCTCAAGATTTCCTCGCAGTTCAAAACCTATTATGAGCATGTAGGGGAGAGCGTGATCGCATATAACGACGCGCCGGAGATCACCTATATGTTCAAGCCCACGGAGGGCAACACCTTCTGTCTCCGCCACGTAATGTACAATTATTATCTCCCGGATATCGACACGGTCGGCTGTAACGGCTTTGACAACGACCAGACCGTGTACGATCTGCGCAAAATCGGCGCGACATACCCGAGCTCTTACAGCGTTTACGGCTACAATCCGGACACGACGAGCAACCCATGGAACGCATATCTGCTTCTGACGCGGTATGCAGACTTCCTCTACGATCCCGACACAACCTATATCGACACGCTCGAAATCACGACAAACGAGCCGTATGCGGGCGACAACCGCGTATGGAAATTCAACGAAAGCTATCAGTTTATGGACCTCAAGTTCGGCGGGCTTGAAAACATCACGGCGGTTGACCTTGTCTGGAGCTATGCCTCAAAGCTGAACGAAACCATAAACGGCTCCGGCGTTCCCTATGAGGACGCGTCCTCGGAGAATTCCGACACGGGCTCGCTTGAATATGGCGACTGCTTTGTTTACGGCGAGGACGGCATGCTTCCTCCCACAAAGAAATACGAAAGCGGACTGTATATGCACAAGCTTGCGTTCAACATCGGCTCCTTCGGCGAAGCCGACAGCAAATACAGGCTCGCGCCCGACGCGAAGGTTTATATCAACGGTCACTATATGCCGTTTGCACAGCTCACCGACAGCTACGGTCGCTCCCGCATTGACGTGGAGTATTACTTCTCCGTCGGCGAGCCGGAGCCTTACGGCGGCGCGGACGACAAGCACCTGATGCTCGTGAAGCCGCAGGAATATGTACACACAGGCAGTCCGATGCCCGATGCATTCGATTTCCGCGTAGTATGGAAAGATAAACTCGACGATGCCGGAAGAAACGTTGAAACAAAGCTGTCGGTACTCGGCGTAACATGGTTCATCGACCGAAACGGCAACGGAAAATTCGACGCGGGCGAGGATGCAAATATCTTCGATGCCAAGGGCAATGCACTTCCGAATACGGTATACTCCGGCGTTCTCGCGCTGGCTGCCGAGGATAATGCAAACGTCCGCTTCGCCGAGCCCTGCCGACTCTATCTCGGCGGCGGCAACTATGCGCTCATCGACGAAAACAATCTCACCGTAACCTTTACTCTCGGCGCGGACCCCTACGAGCTGCACACGGGAATGATTCTTCCCACGGGCGGCGCGACGGGCAGCTTCAAGATGTTCACCCTGCGCGCGACAGCCGCGCTGAACGGTCTCTCCATCACGGATGAGCATATCGAAAAAGAGGACGGCACGGTTCTCACCGCAAGTCAGCCGATGAACGCGGGCACTACCTATTATTACTGCATTACCTATCAGTATGAGCCTTCCTTCTTCCTCGCAACGGACTATCCCGAGCTTCCCTCTACCGCACGCGTTGTGATAGACGGAATAGAACTGGGCAACGACGCATGGGAGCTGACCACCAAGACTGTCGGCGACAAGGTTTACTATTCCGGCTTCAAGGTACGCATACCCTGCTGGGCAGAAGGCACGGGAAGAACGGTATCGGGCACGATAACAACCTTCCTTGACGGCACCGACGCAGTAACCGTAACTCTCACACGCGAAGGAGACAGCTCTCCCTCATACGCCAAGGTTGTTTACGGCAACAGCGCGACATACACCTTCGACAGCGTGGCTGAGGGCACCTACACAATGACGGTTTCCAAGAAAAATCACGTCACACGCACCGAAAAGGTTGTTGTCGGCGCGACAACTGTCACAAAGAATATGAAGGTTCACCCGAAAGGCGACATAAACGGCGACGGCAAGATCACAACTCTTGACTATATGAAGACCAACGCTTATGTCAAAGGCACGATAACCCTCACGGAATACGAACTGAAATGTGCCGACGTTATCGGCACGGACGGCAAGGTTACCACAGCCGACGCGATGCGTATCAACGCACACGTAAAGGGTACAAAATATCTCTGGTAAAGCAAAAAGGCAAAATAAATCAAAGACAGTCGCCGCCCTGAGCGGAACAGGGCGGCGGCGAAGTAAAACGCTTCCGCGGACACAAAAAACACTCTAAAAGGAGAAGATTGTCTATGAATAAGAAAATTACATCAATGCTGCTGTGCTTTGTCATGATTTTTTCCATGATGACTATTGCAGTTCCGGTGTATGCCGCTCCGGTAGCGTCGACAACGCTGACCGTAGCTGCGGACAAAACAACGGCAGCCCCCGGTGATGAGATAACCTATACCATCACGATGGGTCCCGTTTCCGACCTCGGATCAATCCAGATGGTGCTGGATATTCCTGCGGGTCTGACTTATGTTGCAGGCTCGCGCAGTCTTGCATCAGGGCTGAAGGCTACACTCGGCTTTGACGATGTTGCCTTCACCGAAAACATGACAACAGGCAGACATACCATAAACGGTGTGGCTTCCGCGGCAAACTACGAAAGCGCGGCAGACACCGTGATAGCAACCTTCAAGTGCAAGGTAGACGCAGGCGCGACAGGTACGCTTGAGGTAGGGCTGAAGGAGCTGGAATTCTATTCCGTTGACTTCACGGATATCACCTCCCGCTTCTCTGTTGTAAAAACAGCCGTGGCGATAAGCGGAGCCACACCTCCTCCCGCAACCTACACCGTCAGCTTCAATGCAAACGGCGGTACGGGCACAATGGCAGAGGTCACAGGCGTTTCCGCGGGTGCATATACGCTTCCCGCAAACGGCTTCACCGCTCCGGAAGGCAAGAGATTTGTCGGCTGGGCGACCTCGGCAAGCGGAACGGCAACCGCGGCAGGCGAAGCAATTACCGTATCCGATAATGTAACACTTTATGCGATATGGGAAGAAATCCCGACATCGCATCCCGCAAAGCCCACACTGGGCATAACAGGCACATATACCTATAGCGGCTCGGCGCAGACAGTGACCGTCACCGGCTTTGACAGCGCGACAATGCTTATCTCCGGCAACGTCGGCACAAATGCCGGCACATATACCGCAAGCGTCACCTCCAAGAGCGGACGCTGGGCAGACGGCACAAGCACACCTATCACTATCGAATGGTCGATAGGCCGCAAGACCGTAACCCCCGTTATCCGCGTCAGCGGAACATACACCTATATGGGAACTCCCGTAGAACCGACATTTACCGTAGAGGACGGCGGAGTGGTTATCTCCACCTCCGAATATGCAAGAAGCATCACGGATAACGACGCTGTGGGAACAGGCAAGATAACCGTTTCCGACAAGACGGGCGGCAACTACGAGATATTGACAACCTCGCAGACCTTTGAAATCAGCGCGCCCACACCTCCTCCCACGGTTTACACCTCGACAGAGATAAAGATAACGGCAGACAAGACCGACGCAAAGACAGGCGATGAGATAACATATACCATCACAATGGGTCCCGTTTCCGAGCTCGGCTCTATCCAGATGAAGCTGAAGCTCCCCGCAGGGCTGACCGTAGTTGCAGGCTCATGTCAGCTTGCGGCTGGACTGAAAGCAACGCTCGGCTTTGACGACATCTCCTTTACGGAGGGAACGGACTTTGTCATCACGGGTATTGCGAGCGCGGCAAACTACAGAAGCGACTCAGACACGGTTATCGCCACCTTCAAGTGCAAGGTAGACGCAGGCGTGTCGGGCAATCTGACAGCGGATCTGAAGGAGCTGGAATTCTATTCCGTTGACTTCACGGACAATACCTCCCGCTTCAGCGTAGCTCCGGCAACGGTAGCTGTCACCATAGTCCGCACAAAGGTGAGCGAAGTGGCGGGAACCTCCGATATCGCAACAATACTTGTATACGGCGGCGCATATAAAAAGCCCTCCGTTACCGTGACAACAGGCGCTCCCGCATACTTCAATATAGACAGCGGCAACGGTAAATGGCTGAAGAAAAACAGCGCAGGCGTTTGGGAAATATATACCGGAGCTACCTTTACAGAGGGTACATACAAATTTGATTGCCAGGTTCGCATCGACAAAGCGGCAGGCTTGACGCACGTGCTTGACAGCGCAGGCGTTACCGTTACGGTAGACGGCGTGGCATGGACGACAAGCACACCCATTGTAGGCGACACCTTTTCGTATATGGGTGTTACCTCTCCCGAATATACGGTCACTGCACCCGCAGGCACACCGCTCGCATTTGTGAAGAGCGACACATGGAATATCGGCAATACGCAAAGCGGCGTGGCGATCACTTCCTTCTCCGTAGCAGGCGGCGTAACCGGCGGCACGGCTCCGTACACCTTCTCCAAGGTTTCCGGTCCCGCTTGGCTGCAGGTTGCCCCCGACGGTACCGTTTCCGGCACACCGACGGCTGCAGGAGCAAATGAAGATCTCGTTATCCGCGTGACCGACAGCGCAGGCACACCCGCGACAGCGGATATCACCCTGACTGTCGGAAACACGGCAGTGAACCCCGCAGACCGCACAAAGGTGAGCGAAGTGGCGGGCACATCCGACCTCTCAACAATACTTGTATACGGCGGCGCATATAAAAAGCCCTCCGTTACCGTGACAACAGGCGCTCCCGCATACTTCAATATAAACTCCAGCAACGGAGACTGGCTCAAGAAGAACAGCGCGGGCACTTGGGAATTATACACCGGGGCTACCTTTACAGAGGGTACATACAAATTCGATTGCCAGGTTCGCATCGACGGCGCGGCAGGCTTGACGCACGTGCTTGACAGCGCAGGCGTCACCGTTACGGTAGACGGCGTGGCATGGACGACAGACACCCCCTCAGTGGCTGACACCTTTTCGTATTTGTATGCTGGCTCTCCCGAATATACGGTAACAAGCCCCTCCGCAACCACATACGCTGTGACTGTCACGGCGGGCGCAAACATGACCACGACGGGAAGCACAACACAGAATGTGAACATCGGCGACGCGATGGCAGAGATTATCTATACGGCGGCTGACGGCTACTACTTCCCGACGGATTATACCGTAGCGGCAGTAAACGGCATCACCGTCACACGCATAGACTTCACACAGATCAAGGTTTCCGGCACACCGACGGCGGCGACAAACATTACTCTTACCGCTCCCACGGCAAAGACAAAGGAAGCCACACCGACAGCAGTATTTACGGCAAACGGAATCGACAGCGGCAAGCTGACAGGAATCGCGGCAGGCATGAAATACCGCATTGGCGGCGGCGCATGGGTGGATATCACGGCGACGGAAGCAAACCTCACGGGGCTTTCCGCCTGCACGATAACCATAATGAAGAGCGGCAACGGAACAACAACTCTTGATTCCGATGAGCAGACAATAACAGTTACCAAGGCGGCAAAGCCCGCGCTCACACCCACGCTTCTCACTCTCGCGGGCGGCAAGGGCAGTATACCGACCACGGCGGCGCATGAATTCAGCACCGACGGCGCGGCATGGACACCCTGCACGGGCGCGACGGAAAATCTTGACACAGGCAAATATTACGTCAGAGTAAAGGCAAACGGAACACAGCTTGCCTCCGAAACTCAGGAGATTGATATCTTCCTCTACGGTGACGTAAACGGCGACGGAAAGGTTGATATCGACGACCTCACAAGGCTTCGCAAATATATTGCCGAATCGTCGACAGTAATATTCCCCGGAGCTGACGCAAACGGCGACGGGACGGTTGATATTGACGACCTGACGCGACTTCGCAGATATTTTGCCGAAGAAGCGGTAGTTCTCGGAAAGTAATGAGGTGAAATATGAAAAAAATACTAACATTTATAATTATCATCGCCATGACACTGTCATTGGGAGTTCCCGCTTTTGCGGCAACTCCCGCAACGGTGACTGTGGCTTCGCCGGCAGCGGCGGTCAACCCCGGAAGCACCGTGGATGTAGCTGTTACCATAGCAGACAACCCCGGAATGGACGTCATGAAGCTGAAATTCTCATATGATACCACAGCTCTCACGCTGAAGGATATAGAGCTGGGAAGCGTAATGACAGGCACATTCACCAAAAACCTCGATAAGGCAGTTGCTCTTCTCGAAGCTGCCGGCACGACAAACGCAACCGGAAACGGTACGCTCGTCACGCTGAAATTTGAGGTAAAAAGCACAGCGACGACAGGAAACTACACGATAGGCTTTCTCGTAGCCGATGCTGTAAACCGCAATGAGGAGAGAGTAGCTCTCACCACGCAGGCTGGCACAGTCTCCGTGGCAGTCCCCGTAACAACATATACCGTCAGATTCAATGCAAACGGCGGCACGGGAACAATGGCAGATGTCACAGGTGTTCCCGCAGGCGCATATACTCTCCCCGCAAACGGCTTCACGGCACCTGCAGGCAAGCAGTTCAAGGGCTGGTCAACCGGCGCTTCGGGCGCGGTAATCGAAGGCACAACATATAACGTTACAGGCGATGTTACATTATACGCAATCTGGGAGAATAAGCCTCATACACATACCTACAGTACAGAGTGGTCGACAGACAGCGCAAACCATTGGCACGAGTGCACCTGCGGAGATAAAAAGGACTTGGCGCCGCACGTAGATGCAAACAACGACCACAACTGCGATGTCTGCGACAAGAAGATGTCCGACCACACGGGCGGCACGGCAACCTGCAAGGACAAAGCAACCTGTACCATCTGCGGTCAGAAGTACGGCGAGCTCGCGGCTCACAACTACAAGACCGAATGGTCAACCGACGAAACAAACCATTGGCATGAGTGCTCCGTCTGCGGAGATAAGAAGGACGAGGCGGCACACGTAGACGCAAACAAGGATCACAACTGCGATGTCTGCGGCAAGAAGATGTCCGACCACACGGGCGGCACGGCAACCTGCAAGGACAAAGCAACCTGTACCATCTGCGGTCAGAAGTACGGCGAGCTCGCGGCTCACAACTACAAGACCGAGTGGTCCACCGACGAGACAAACCACTGGCATGAGTGCTCCGTATGCGGAGATAAGAAGGACGAAGCGGCACATATTCCCGGTGCAGCAGCTACCGAAACAACACCTCAGACTTGTACCATCTGCGGATATGTCATAAAAGCCGCACTTGGTCATACGCACAACTTCAATCAGAAGAATACGAGCGAAACATATCTCAAGTCCGCCGCAACCTGCACAAAGAAAGCCGTTTACTACTACTCCTGCACCTGCGGCGAAAAAGGAACGGAAACCTTTGAATCAGGCGAGCTCGCGGCTCACGCTTACAAGACCACATGGTCAAATGACAATGCAAGCCACTGGCATTCATGCTACGTCTGCGGAGATAAGAAGGACGAAGAGGTACACATTGACAAAAACAAGGATCACAACTGCGATGTCTGCGGCAAGAAGATGACTGACCACACAGGCGGCACGGCTACCTGCAAAGACAGAGCAACCTGCAGTATATGCGGTGAGAAGTACGGCAACCTCGCAGGTCACGTATACAAGACTATATGGTCATATGACGAGACAAACCATTGGCATGAGTGCTCCGTCTGCGGAAGCAAGAAAGACGAAGAGGCTCATATCCCCGGTGAAGAGGCTACCGAAACCACACACCAGACCTGTACGGTTTGCGGATATGTAATCAAGGCGGCAATCGGTCATGTTCACAGCTACACCGAAAAGAATACCGATGAGAAGTATCTCAAGACACCCGCTACCTGCACGGCAAAGGCAGTTTATTACTACTCCTGCTCCTGCGGCAATAAGGGCACCGAAACATTTGAGTCCGGTGACATGCCGGCACACAGCTGGGGAACCGTATGGGTAAGCGACGGCAGTAAGCACTGGCATGAATGTACTGTCTGCAAGACAAAGGGAGACGAAGCAGATCATGCCTTTGAATGGAAGATCACCAAGGAACCCACTGTCACCGAATTCGGAGCAAAGCTAGAAAGATGTACGGTCTGCGGCTACAATAAGACTAAGAGCCCCGTTATCATCGACAAGCTCGCACCGAGTATAACAGACGGCAGTAATGCCAAGTGGGGCAAGGGCGATGAAAACGGACTGACCTTCAAGTCCGACGCGGCATTCTCCGACTTTGTCGAAGTGCTGGTAGACGGCAAGACAGTTGCTGCCGAAAACTATGAAAAGCGCGAAGGAAGCATTGTCATTCAGCTGAAGGCAAGCTATCTTGCAACGCTTGCGGCAGGCGAGCATACTCTCACTATACGCTCGGCAAGCGGCGATGCAACCACCAAATTCACGATCGAGGCAGAGGTAGTTCCTCCCGCACCCGAAAGCACAAATGCTTGGGTCTGGATAGTCGTCGGTGTCGTTGCTCTCGGTGCCTGCGCAGCTGTGGTTGTATTCATCATCCGTAAGAGAAAAAAGGCATAAATAAAACCATACAACCCGAAGCCTGATGGGCAATCCGATATTGCTTCAATATATAAAAGAGGTCGGCTCAAATGCAAAAGCATTTGAG
>ULRP01053316.1_pt1 | contig 10388 bp, 6 predicted proteins | sample 1955521 | NCBI WGS metagenome assembly ULRP01 (sample SAMEA4835685, study PRJEB28245) | human gut metagenome | biome: gut microbiome; material: fecal sample | place: Denmark | collected 2008
AGTAAAAGAGAGGAAACTAGGACAACTCGCCAATGAACCCTCAGAAAATATGTTTCTGTCCCTCGCTTGTAACGGAGTAAGACTTTATAAGGAACTTATTTTTTTGAAAAGGGGTAATACTCATGAAAACAAAAGTATTAGCAGCTCTCGCAGCAACCATGGCTGTTGGCGCAACGTGTGCCTTCGCAGCTAACCCGTTCGTCGACGTACCGTCCGACAGCTGGGCTTACAAATCCGTCGTAGAATTGGCTGACGCCGGCATCATCCAGGGCGTTGACGGCCAGTACTTCCAGGGCAACCGTAACATCACTCGTTACGAAGCCGCTGAAATGGTCGCAAAAGCTATGGCTCACATGGACAAAGCTTCTGTCGAACAGCGCGCCCTCATCAACAAACTCGCTGACGAATATGCTGACGAACTCAACAACCTCGGCGTTCGCGTAAGCGCTCTGGAAAACCGCGTTGGCAACGTAAAACTCACTGGTGATGCTCGTATCCGTTACATTCACCAGAGTGAAGGCGACAAAGATAAAGCCGGCGAACCGGTCAATGCAGCTACGAAGAACGATAATTCTTGGTCCTACCGTGTCCGCGTCCGTGCCAATGCTCAGGTAAATGACCGCACGAAAGTTACTTATGGCATCACGACGGGCGACCGCAGCTTTGCTGATAACAGCTCTGCTAGCAGTGAAAATAATGTCACGACGGACCGTGCTTATGTTGATTACAACTTCGGAGGTAACAACTGGGATTTGATGGTTGGCCGTTATGAATACATCATGGGTGGCCCGCGTGCTTATGGTTTCTTCTATGGCGATACCTTCGACGGCGCTCAGTTGAAATACCAGAATGACAAATTTGCTGCAACTGCTGGCTATGGTAAATTCAAAGAAGGCCCCATTGGTGGTGCTTGGACTGGTTCCTATAATTTAGATGCAGATAATGATTATGATGTTGAAGCTAGCGCTAAAACGGCATATGGTGAATTAGAAGGCTTCTTCGGTGGCGGCCGTATGGCTGGTTCTGCTGTTGGTGTTTACTACAATAATATCATGCCTAATGCATCGGTTACTCATAAGGATACTACTATTAATGGAGCTTTTGATAACATTGATGTTTGGGGTGCATATGCTAGCGTCAACTTCGGCAAATGGAACGCTTTGGCTAACTATGAAACCTATCGTGACGCTATCCACAATGACAATGGTTCTAAAGACAATGCTGATGTTTGGGTTGGCAAGCTCACCTACGGTGCTGCTAACTTCGCTACGCCGAAATCTTGGGACGCTTGGGTTGAATACCTCAATGCCGACCAGTTCGATATTGATGGCACCTTCCTTGGTTCCACCAATGGTTGGAGAAAGGACAGCTTAACCAGCAACGTTAAATCTTGGGGCGTCGGTGTCGACTACACCTTCGCTAAGAACGCTCAGTTCCAGGTCATGCAGTCCTTCGCAACCAGCGCTAAAGACGGCAATGCTGATCCGGGCGAAGAAACACGTGCTCAGTTCGTATTCGTATTCTAATCCTTCCTTTTGCAGGAAGATTACAAAAAGACCACTCAGAAATGGGTGGTCTTTTTTTGCACAAAAATGGAAAAGACGCAGGTAGCCGCATAAACACATACGGCCCGTGGCCGTATTCGTAGGGGCTCGCACGTGGCGAGCCCGCTAGAAAGAGTTAGCCATAGCCTATTATTCTAGTATAATGGCGAGCTTTTACGAGCCACGAACCACGAGCTACCACGGCTTTTTCCTCGGATTCAGATGCGGCGTACCGCCGCGACAGACTCAGGATGGTATTACGACCGCGTGCCAATCGTCATAAATTCCGGCTGTACCCAGGATTCACGGCGGTACGCCTTTCAGGCGTCCCCTACGGTATCGCATATAGGCGATGGAAAAGGACACGGCTACAGGTAAAAATGCACGGCCATCGGCCTTGTGCGTAGGGGACGCCCAGAGGGCGTCCCGCTGTGAGATTTGCCCACAGCCCATTCTGGTATAATGGCGGGCTTTTACGAGCTACGAACCACGAACCACGAGCCACGATTTTTTCCACAAGCCGAGGGTTACTCGAGGCGATGTTGTTAGTTTGAATCTGTTGCCGCAAAGCGGCATCTGAGTCCGAGACGACCTGCGACCGGCCTGGCCGTCAGGCCCAAAATAAAAAAATTTCAAATTTTTTTGTTTTTTTAGAAGGAATTTGCATCTCCGTGTTGAATACTATACATATAAGGGAAGAGACCACAAGGAATGAAAGCCATACATTTCTTAGACAGGATCTCCCCACGAAAGGAAGGGATGTTTTATGGCAACCATCGTTAGAGGTAAAAATTTAGAAATTACACCGGCTCTGAAAGATCACGTTGAAAAACAGGAAAAGAAAGTCACGAAATACTTTGATAACGAAGTCAATGTCCAGGCCCTGCTTTCTGTAGAAAAAGATCGGAAAATCGCTGAAATCACGTTGAAAGTGGACGGCGTCGTTCTCCGCGGCGTTGAAGCCAACGATGATATGTATGCTGCTATCGATTTAGTCTATGATAAACTGGTACGCCAGATTCATAAATATAAAACGAAAATCGCCCGCCGCATGAAGAAAGGCGCTTTCAATGACGCTCTCGTCGAAGGCCCGGCTGTTCCGGAAGAAAACTTCGAAGTTGCCCGCGTCAAGAAATTCGCGGCTCGTCCGATGGATGTGGAAGAAGCTATTTTGCAGATGAACCTCGTAGGCCACGATTTCTTCGTATTCCTCAATTCCAAGACCGATACGATCAACGTCGTCTACAAACGGAAACACGGCAAATACGGCCTCATCGAACCGGAATACTAGGGGCTGGCAGTCCGTGGCTCCCTTGATAGGGGAGCTGTCAGCATTGCTGACTGAGAGGTTGAAAAGATGAATAAAAAAGCTGCCGCATTAAGCAGAAATGCATAATGCGGCAGCTTTTTTGCGTATTAAGTTTGCAGAAGGGACCTCGCATGATGATAGAAGCCTTCGTGCGACAGCCCCTTTTCCCAATGTGATGCCCATACGGTACCAGTTTATGGAATTCCCGCAACGGGCCGCCCAGCTACAGCTGTCCGTTTTGGCAGCCGTCCTGTGCCTTCCGCTAGTCGGCACCTGACGGGCCAAAAAGGCTTGGGACGGCCCCTACGACGGCCTGCGGTCTGCGCGGCGGGACGCCCTTTGGGCGTCCCCTACGTATCCTCATTATGGAGGACGCTGATTTTAGGCGTGTGGTGGATGGCTTGTTCAAATTCGTCCTGGATTTCCTGGCTCGGTTCGCCGTCGAGTTTGCTGACGATGTAGATGGCGATGAGCGAGAAGAGGAAGCCCGGTACGATTTCGTAGAGGCCGAACCAGGCGAATTGTTTCCAGATGAGGACGGTCAGGCCGCCGACGATGATGCCGGCCAGGGCGCCATTCTTGGTCATGCGTTTCCAGTACAAGGACAGGAGGATGGTCGGGCCGAAGGCGGCACCGAAGCCGGCCCAGGCGTAGGATACCATGGTCAGGATGTAGCTGTTCGGGTTGAGGGCCAGGACGATGGCGCAGGCGGCGACGACGAGGACGGTCAGGCGGCTGACGTATATGAGTTCTTTTTCACTGGCATTCTTGTGGATGAAGGTGTGATAAAAATCCTTGGAGATAGCCGATGCCGTGACCAGGAGCTGCGATGAGGCGGTACTCATGATGGCGGCCAGGACGGCGGACAAGATGAGGCCCGATGCGAACGGCGGGAAGAGCTGGCGGCTCATGACCAGGAAGACTTTTTCCGAGTCCGCGCCGGCTAAGGGCGTCGGGACGACGACTTTGCCGACCAGGCCGACCAGGACGGCAGCGGCCAGGGAGATGACGACCCAGGTCATGGCGATGTGTTTCGATTTCTTCAGTTCCGTCGGGTCACCGATGGCCATGAAGCGGACCAGGATATGAGGCTGGCCGAAATAGCCGACGCCCCAGGCCAGGGCGGAAATGATGCCGATGATGCCTGTCGTCGTCGTGTCCGGTGCCATTTCCAGGAGGTTCGGTGCCGTCGCAGCTAATCGGGTCATGACGGCGTCGCAGCCGCCGAAGGCGATCATGCCGACGACGGGGACCAGGACGATGGCCAGGAACATCATGCAGCCCTGGATGAAGTCGGTCCAGCAGACGGCCATGAAGCCGCCCAGGAAGGTGTAGATGACGACGACGCCGGCGCTGAGCAGGAGGGCCGAGAAGTAGTCCATGCCGAAGACCGATTCAAAGAGTTTGCCGCCGGAGACGAAACCGGACGACGTGTATATAAGGAAGAATATGAGGATAAAGATGGCAGAGATGATGCGGATGATATTTTTGTCATCGTGGAAGCGGTTTTTCAAGTAGTCCGGCATGGTCAGGCTATTGTTAGCAACTTCCGTATAGTTGCGCAGGCGCTGGGAGACGAACTGCCAGTTGAGGTACGTGCCGATGGCGATGCCAATGGCAATCCAGGCAGCCGAGATGCCTGTCGAATAAGCGAAACCCGGGACGCCCATGAGCATCCAGCCGCTCATGTCTGACGCTTCGGCGCTCATGGAAGTGATCCAAGGCCCCAGGCTGCGTCCGCCGAGGATATAGTCACTCAGCCGTTGCTGGGACCGGGAATAATAGACGCCGATTGCCAGCATGACCAGAAGGTACAAGGCAAAGGCCGTCAATATGGAAACATCATATTGCATCATAATCATAAAACCCCTTTCACGCGGTATATAAATAATAAAACTATTTTAGCATATTCATGCGGTGTTGTATATGGGAAATAGGTATTGCATTGTGAGTCGTAGTCGGGGTATAATGTATAATTGATATAATATCACAGAGTAGATTGCAAATTGTGTAAATTGGAGGTCTCGGATAGGTGTTTAATAAACTGATACAAAGACTGCTCGGGAATAATACCGAGCATGAATTAAAGAAGATGTGGCCTATTGTCCGCCGCATCAACGACCTGGAACCGAAATTGGCAGGCCTGAGCGATGCATCGCTGCAGGAAAAGACCTTCGAGTTCAAGAATCGCCTGGCCAACGGAGAAACGTTGGACGACATTCTGCCCGAAGCTTTTGCCGTCGTCCGTGAAGCGTCGCGCCGTGTGACGGGCATGCGCCATTTCGACGTCCAGCTCCTGGGGGGCATCGTCCTCCACCGCGGGGATATCGCCGAAATGCGTACTGGTGAAGGGAAGACCCTGGTTGCGACTTTGCCGGTATACCTCAATGCCCTGACGGGCAAGGGCGTCCACGTCGTCACGGTCAACGACTACCTGGCTACCCGCGACAGCGAAGATATGGGCCGCATCTATAAGTTCCTCGGCCTGTCTGTCGGCCTCATCGTCCACGACCTCACGTATGACCAGCGCCGCCGGGCGTACAACGCTGACGTCACGTATGGGACGAACAACGAATTTGGGTTCGACTACCTGCGCGACAACATGGTCATCAGTGAAGACCAGATGGTACAGCGGCCGCTCAACTACTGTATCGTCGACGAAGTGGACTCGATCCTCATCGACGAAGCGCGGACGCCGCTCATCATTTCCGGCCCTGGTGAAAAATCGACGGACCTCTATTATACGCTGGCAGGCATCGTCAAGACCTTCACCAAGGACGACTACACGATGGACGAAAAACAGAAGACCATTGCGCCGACCGATTCGGGCGTTGCTAAAGTCGAAAAGATGTTGGGCATCAGCAACATGTTCGATAACGACCACCTCGACTTGAACCACCTGGTCATCCAGGCCTTGCGGGCGCGCTTCATGATGCACCGCGATAAGGATTACGTCGTCAAGAACGGTGAAATCGTCATCGTCGATGAATTCACAGGCCGCCTCATGTTCGGCCGCCGTTACAGCGATGGTCTCCATCAGTCCATTGAAGCCAAGGAAAACGTCAAGGTCCAGGGCGAAAGCAAGACCTTGGCTACGATTACCTTCCAGAACTACTTCCGTATGTACGAGAAACTGGCCGGCATGACTGGTACGGCTAAGACGGAAGAAGACGAATTTAACAAGATCTACAAGCTCGACGTCTACGTCATCCCGACCAATAAGCCGGCTATCCGTAAGGATTTGCCGGACGTCATCTACAAGACGAAGAACGCCAAGTACCGCGCCGTCGTCCGGGAAGTCAAGAAGCGCCACGCTACGGGCCAGCCGATCCTGGTCGGTACGACGTCCATCAACCAGTCGGAAATCCTCAGCCAGCTCCTGGATAAGGAAAACATCGTCCACAACGTGCTCAACGCCAAATACCATGAAAAAGAAGCGGAAATCATCAAGAACGCCGGTCAGAAGGGCATGGTCACCATTGCCACCAACATGGCTGGCCGCGGCACGGATATCAAGCTCGGGCCGGGCGTCGCCGAACTGGGCGGCTTGATGATCATCGGTACGGAACGCCATGAAAGCCGCCGTATCGACAACCAGCTGCGCGGCCGTGCCGGCCGTCAGGGCGACCCCGGTACGACGCAGTTCTTCCTGTCCCTGGAAGACGACCTCATGCGTATCTTCGGCTCGGACAATATTTCCAAGTTCATGGATAAGCTGGGCATGGATGAAGACGAACCGATTACGGCCAAGATGATCACCCGGTCCATTGAAAAGGCCCAGAAGAAAGTCGAAAGCCACAACTTTGAAATCCGTAAGTACGTCCTGGAATATGACGATGTCATGAACCAGCAGCGTGAAGTCCTCTACGGCCAGCGCCGCCAGGTCCTGACAGCCGATTCCCTGCGCGATACCATCATGGGCATGGTCGACGATATCATCCACGATGGCCTGGATAAATACGCTGACGAAAAGCTCTATCCGGAAGAATGGGATTTCGCCGGCCTCCTGGCTCAGATGCAGCAGTACTTCGTGCCTAAGAACGCGACGACTGTAGAAGAACTGGAAAACCTGAGCCGTGTAGAAGTCCAGGATAAATTGAAGCAGATCGCCGTCGACCTCTACGACGAACGCCTCAAGGAAATCGGCGAAACGACTATGAAGGAACTGGAAAAGGCCATCATGCTCCGCGTCGTCGACAGCAAGTGGATGGACCACCTCGACGCCATGGACGCCCTCAAAGAAGGTATCAACCTGCGCGCGTATGGCCAGAAGAACCCGCTCGTCGAATACAAATTCGAAGCCTATGAAATGTTCGAAGAAATGATCGACTCCATCAAGCGGACTGTCGTCACCTTCCTCTACCATATCCAGGTCACATACAGCAAGCCCGTACCGCAGGCAGAAGATCATCTCCAGGGCGCTCATGAAGTCCACGAAGAAAGCAAGCCCGTCAGCGCCGAAGACATCAAGCGCGATGAAGAGAGAGAAAAGCAGTAAAAGGCAGCCGTAGGGGCGCCCATGTGGGGCGCCCGCGCGAATCCTGTGCATAACCTATTACATTTATTTTTTAGAAGAGTGGTGATACTTGTGTTACTAGATGAAATGAGAAAACCTCTGGAAGACCTGAAACATAGAATACAAGAAATCGGGGATTCACTTTAACTTACCTCGGAAAAAAGAACGTATCATGGATTTAGACATGCAGATGAGTGACCCGGCCTTCTGGAATGACCCGGAAAAGGCCAAGAAGATTTCCCAGGAAGCGACGCTGCTCAAGACGGAAGTCGAAGGTCACGAAGAACTCGTCCGCAAAGCTGACGACCTCAGCGAGTATTTGGAAATGGCCATGGAAGACGGCGATGCTTCCTTTGCCGAAGATATTGAAAAGCAGTACCACGACCTGCTCAAGGATATCGAGAAGCGGGAAGTGCGGCTCCTCTTGTCTGGCGAATACGACAAGTGCAACGCCCTCATTACCTTCCACGCCGGTGCCGGCGGTACGGAAGCCCAGGACTGGGCGCAGATGCTCATCCGCATGTATACCCGCTGGGCTGAACGCAATGGTTATAAACTGACTATCCTGGATATGCAGCCCGGCGATGAAGCGGGCATCAAGAGCGCCGCTTTCCGCGTCGAAGGTGAATACGCCTACGGCTATTTGAAATCGGAAAAAGGCGTCCACCGCCTGGTCCGCATTTCGCCTTTCGATGCTGCAGCCCGGCGCCACACGTCCTTTACGGCTGTCGATGTCATGCCGGAACTGCCGGACGACGTCGAGGTCGAAATCAATATGGACGACGTCCGCGTCGATTACTTCCGCGCCTCCGGTGCCGGCGGCCAGCACGTCAACAAGACGAGTTCTGCTGTCCGCATGACCCACATGCCGACGGGCATCGTCGTCCAGTGCCAGAATGAACGGTCGCAGCTGCAGAATAAGGAAATGTGCTTGAAATACCTGCGGGCTAAACTCTTTGAACTGGAACAGGAAAAGCAGGAAAAACTGAAAGCCGAAATCGGCGGCGTCCACCAGGCTATCGAATGGGGGAGCCAGATCCGTTCCTATGTGTTCCACCCGTACAATTTGGTCAAGGACCATCGGACCAATGTCGAAACGGGCAATATCCAGGCTGTCATGGACGGCGACCTGGACATCTTCATCGAAGGCTATTTGCAGCAGGAGAAAGAAAAGAAGTTAGCAAAGCAGGAGCTCTAAATGAAAAAATGGATGATTTTCTTTGTCATCGTCGCAGCCTTCTTGGTCGGTGCTAATTCCTATGCACCGCAGCTGGCCGAAGTCGGCCTTTGCCAAGCCTTGTCGGCGACGCTCAATCTGCACAGCGATGATGTCCGCGTCCAGGCGTCGCCGGGAGCCAAAATCTTCCTCGGCGACATCGACGCCATTACCGTCCATGCCACCAACTTCCAAGCTGGCGATTTGACCTTCGCCCACTTCGACTGCAATCTCTACGGCGTCCACTTCAAGCCGCTCCTGGCCCTGGCCGATCAGGAAGTACGGGTCACGCGGGCAGAGAGCGGGGAAATGACGGCGTCCATCCGCAGCGAGGAGCTGGAAAAATTCCTCGTGAAAAAAGTCGAAGGCTTGAAGGACCCGCAAGTCTCTTTTGAAGACGATGCTGTCCGCGTCCAGGGGCGGGTGAAACTGGGCGGCCTCGTGTCGGCCCAGGCCGACGTCCGCGGTCATTTTGGCATGAAAGGGTCGAAGCTCATGTTCATCCCGTCGTCAGTGACGGTGGAAGGCATGGGCATGCAGATCAGCACGACGCAGATGGCGAGTGCTGATATTTACGACTTTGCCGGCTTTCCCCTGGGAATCCAGCCGGACAGCGTAACCATGCGCGACGGCCTCCTGACCATCCATGGCCAGGTGAGCAACTCATAGATAAGGTGAAAAGAATGACAAATATGAATAAACGCAGTATGCTGGCGATGATACTGGCCGTCTTCATCGGCCTCGTCTGTGCGCTGGTCATGTGCGTACAGCGCAATGCCATAGAAGACAAGTCGACGACGATAGAACAGGCTATGGATTACGATGCTATCGTCGTCATGGCCCGGAACGACGGCTACGACCTCGACACGGCTCTCCAGATGTGCCGCGATGCCGGCGTGACGAGCTTTACTATTTACGATGCAACCCTCAACAAACTGACTCAGCGCGGCGAACTGTCGCTGGTGACGAAACTCGGCGCCGATCTCTATTATCCTCAGTTCGGCCTGACGGACAAGTCTTATGACTACTACCTCATTGGCAAGCCCCAGAGCCAGAGGGACTTGTATTTCGATGAAGTCGTATCGGACCTCAAGGCCCGCTTGGGCGATGACAAGGTGAAGATCATGTCCAACGGCCAGTACCGCATGGCCGGCATCAAAGGCGTCATGCCTGGCCTGGGAGACGTCAACCTTGGCATCCTCAGTGCTGATGCCAGGACCATTACGGACCACGGGTTCCACGTCATCCTGCGTCCGACGAACTACAGCAATCCGACGAAAGAACAGGTCGCCCATTTCTTCGACCGCGCCGATAAGATACAGAACGTATCGGGCATCATGTTCGTCGGCAAGGAAGTCCTGGGCTATACGCCGGTCAATGCCGAACGCAAGACCATGCTGGACTATACGGCAGACAACCTGAATGACCGGGATATTCCCTTTTATATGATCGAATCGGTCAACCAGCTCCAGTATAACCAGCAGGACGGCATGTACGACCTGGCCGGCCTGGTCCATTACCGCACGGCCCGCGTCTATGCCATGGCCAAGGAAGAATTGGAAAAGATTACGCCTGAAGAAGCGGCCATGCGCTACTATATCAGCGACTTGGAACGCAATGCCCGGGTCAATCTCTATCCACTCTATAAGAAGCCCCTCCACGGTATGAACCTGACTCAGACTAACTTGTCCTATGTCAAGATGGTTTCGCAGAAACTGACGGACCGCGGCTATACCTTGGGCAAGGCGTCCATCATGCCGCCGTATTATCCGAATCGCCTGCTCCTGGCCATTACGGCAGCGG
>ULRP01066211.1_pt1 | contig 10378 bp, 7 predicted proteins | sample 1955521 | NCBI WGS metagenome assembly ULRP01 (sample SAMEA4835685, study PRJEB28245) | human gut metagenome | biome: gut microbiome; material: fecal sample | place: Denmark | collected 2008
AAGGTGGTTCCCGTCTGCGTTCCTTCGGGAATGGTATATTTTTCGGGGCCGGTCAACGTTGGAATTTCAATTTCCGCGCCGAGCGCACATTCGGTAAAGGTAACGGGAACGGTGCAATAAATATTGCTTCCGTCGCGTTTGAAGATCGGGTGCTCGCGCGTCATGACCTCGATAATGAGGTCGCCGGCCGGGCCTCCGTTTCGTCCCGCGTCGCCCTGGCCTGTGCAGGAAATACGGTTGCCGTTGTCAATGCCGGCGGGGATCGTCACGGTGATTTCTTTTTTCACGCGGACGTAACCGGTGGAACGGCAGTTCTTGCAGGGATTTTTAATGATCTTGCCCGTACCGTGGCAATCGGGGCAGGGGCGCGTCGACTGGAACGTGCCGAATGCGGTGCGTTGATTCACCGTCGTCTGGCCGCGGCCGTGACAGGTCGGGCAGGTTTCGACGGACGTTCCTTTTTCCGCGCCGGTGCCGTGACATTCGGGGCATACTTCAATATGCGCGAACGAAATATCCTTTTTGCAACCGAACACCGCTTCTTCAAAGTCGATCGTCAGACGAACGCCGATGTCGTCGCCTTCCTGCGGCGCGTTTCTGCGCGCCGATGAGGAACCGCCGCCGAAGCCCCCGCCGAAGAAGGACGAGAAAATATCGCCGAAGTCCATGCCGCCTCCGCCGAAGTCAAAACCGCCGAAACCGCCTCCGGCCGACGGATCAAACGCGGCATGGCCGTACTGATCGTATTTTGCGCGTTTATCTTTATCGGACAGTACGCCATAGGCTTCGTTTACTTCCTTGAACTTTTCCGCCGCTTCGGGGTTGTTCGGGTTCATATCGGGATGATATTTCTTAGCCAGTACGCGGTATGCTTTTTTCAGTTCGTCGTCGGTCGCGGTCTTGCTGACGCCGAGAACCTCATAATAATCTTTCTTTTCAGCCATATAGGTACTCCTGTCTCCCATAAGGGAGCGTATGCATAAATATCGGGGTCGGGCGCTCCCGGTTATGTCTTATGAAACCCAAGTAGCAAAGCGCACAGGTGCGCCTTGCTACTTTCACGGGTATTCGGTTGACCGGGAACGGCGCCGAACGTTACATCGCCTTATTTCGTCTTGTCTTCAAAGTCGGCGTTGTAATAGCCGTTGTTTGCCGAGCCGTTGGCGTCGCCGCCGGCATTGTTCTGCGCGTTCGGATCAAAGCCCTGCGCGCCGCCCTGTGCGCCGCCTGCCTGTGCGTACATCTTTTCGGCAATCGGGTAGAAGGCTTTTTCGAGAGCCTCGGTGTCGGCCTTGATGGCTTCGGTATCGTTGCCCTTGGCCGTTTCTTTCAGTTTGTCGATGGCAGCCTGCACGGTGGCCTTATCGGTATCGCTCACTTTGTCGCCGAGATCGGACAACGTTTTTTCGCACTGGAGAACCATGCTTTCGGCGCGGTTCTTGACTTCCACAGCCTCTTTCGCCTTTTTATCTTCTTCGGCGAACTTGGCGGCTTCGTTTACCGCGCGGTCGATGTCTTCTTTCGACATGTTGGTGGACGATGTGATGGTGATATGCTGTTCCTTGCCGGTACCTTTATCGGTAGCGGTTACATTTACGATACCGTTGGCGTCGATATCAAAGGTAACTTCGATCTGCGGAACGCCGCGGGGAGCGGGGGTGATGCCGTCGAGTACAAAGCGTCCGAGCGTGGTATTGCCGGAGGCCATTTCACGTTCGCCCTGCAGTACGTGGATTTCCACGGAAGTCTGGCCGTCGGCCGCGGTCGAATAAACCTGGCTCTTCTTGACAGGGATCGTGGTGTTACGTTCGATAATGCGGTTCATAACGCCGCCGAGCGTTTCGATGCCGAGAGACAGCGGCGTAACGTCAAGCAGGAGCAGATCCTTTACGTCGCCGCCGAGAACGCCGCCCTGAATGGCTGCGCCGATGGCGACACATTCATCGGGGTTGATGCCTTTGAAAGGTTCGGCGGAAATAAAGGCTTTCAGCGCTTCCTGTACCGCGGGGATACGGGACGAACCGCCGACGAGAAGCACTTTGTGAATGTCGGAGGGATTCAGACCGGCATCGCGGAGCACCTGCTTTGTCGGAGCCATGGTCGCTTCGACAAGGTCACGGGTAAGGTCGTTGAATTTCGCACGGGTCAGCGTGGCGTTGAAATGTTTCGGGCCGGTGGCGTCTGCCGTGATGAAGGGCAGGTTGATTTCGGTCGTGGTCATGCCGGAAAGTTCAATCTTTGCTTTTTCAGCGGCCTCTTTCAGTCTCTGGAGCGCCATTTTATCCTGGCGGAGATCAATGCCGTTTTCGGCTTTGAAAGTGTCGGCCATCCAGTCGATGACGCGCTTATCGAAGTCATCGCCGCCGAGGTGGTTGTTACCGGCGGTAGCCAGTACTTCAAATACGCCGTCGGAGATGTCGAGAAGCGATACGTCGAATGTACCGCCGCCAAGGTCGAAGACCATGATCTTCTGGCTGGCTTCCTTATCCATACCGTACGCGAGTGCGGCCGCGGTAGGTTCGTTGATGATACGTTTGACGTCGAGACCGGCGATCTTACCGGCGTCTTTGGTTGCCTGACGCTGTGCGTCGGTGAAGTAGGCCGGGACGGTGATGACGGCTTCGGTAACGGGCGTGCCGAGGTAGGCTTCGGCATCGGCCTTCAGTTTCTGAAGGATCATAGCCGAAATTTCCTGCGGCGAGTATTGCTTGCCGTCGATTGTGACTTTATAGTCTTTGCCCATTTCGCGTTTGATGGACGAGATTGTGCGGTCGGGGTTTGTGATGGCCTGACGTTTTGCGGCCTGGCCGACGATACGTTCGCCGTTTTTGGTGAAAGCAACGACAGACGGCGTAGTACGTGCGCCTTCGGGGTTCGGAATAACGACAGGTTCGCCGCCTTCAAATACAGCGACGCAAGAGTTGGTAGTACCAAGATCAATACCAATGATTTTTCCCATAATGATTATCCTCCGTATAAGTGAGTGTTTTTTATTTAGTTAGTTGATAATTTGTCAACCAAAGGTTGCATTTTTTGTATTTTCAAGAGATATGCGACAGATTCAGTTTGCCACTTTTACCATGGCGTGCCGGATGATCTTGTCGCCTTTTTTGTAGCCCTTCTGGAAAACGTCCGTGATGACGTTTTCGCCGAGGTTTTCGTCTTCTGCATGCATAACGGCGTTGTGCAGGGCAGGGTCGAAGTTTTCGCCGCTTTCACCGAATGCGGTAACACCGAGCTTCTGCATGGCGGCCGCAGCGCTCTTGGCGATGATGGCAAGACCTTCCGAGACCTTTTCCGCGTCGGTATACAGCGCCGCGCGTTCGAGATCGTCGAGAACGGGAAGCAGTTCTTTCACGGCGTCGCTGACGGCGTCGGCATAAATACCGTTCCGTTCCTGCGCCGTTCTGCGCCGGAAATTATCGTACTCGGCGGCAAGACGGAGATATTTGTCGTCCTTTTCGGCGAGCGATTTTTCGGCGGCGGCAAGTTTTTCTTCCAATTCGTGCAGACGGTCGTCGGCAGTCGGGGGTGTTTCCACTTTTTCTTCGGCGTTCCCGGCCGGAGTTGCGTTTTCTTCAGTGGTTTCTGCGGTTTCTTCCGCGATGTTTTCGTTTTGATTCATGAGAGTCGTACCTTGTCTAACCTTTCTTTGCATCGTTTTCCGCAGGCGGTTCGTTTATCATATGATCGACGCCGCTCGCCACGCGGTTGACGGTTTCGATCACTTTGGCGTAATTCATGCGGCGCGGTCCGATAATACCGATGGCGCCGATCACTTCGCCGTTCCGGCGTATGGTCCTATATACGAAAGCGGAATCCTGCATGACTTCAACGGAATTTTCTTTGCCGATATAGACGCTGACATCGTTATTTTTCCCGCTGTCGGCATCCACGATGTCCAGAAGGCGATCCTTGTCTTCTTCAAAAAGTCCGAGCATGTCGCGGAATTTATCGACGTCGGCATATTCGGGGTATTGCAGAAGTCTGTTGACGCCCTCTATACGAACTTCGCCGCCGTCTTCTTCGGTCAGCGTGCCGTAAATGATCTTGGCGACCGGGGAAACGAGCGGGGAAAGATAACCCATGGCTTTTTCCATTTCGCAGATGCGGGACAAGGTCATTTCTTCGGCAGTCCTGCCGGCAAAGTGCTGATTCAGCAGGGCGGTGAGGTGCGCGATGTCTTCCTGCGAAGCCGTCAGCGCAAGGCGGATGTTTTTCGATGTCACCGTACCGTCGGCAAAGATCATAACCAGAACAAAGTTGTGCTCGGAGAGATAAACGCCTTCAAACCGCGAAACGGTTTTCTTGGAGGCGCGCGGCTTCAGGGCAATGCCGGTGTAATTGGTGAGAGAGGAGGCAAGCTTTGAGGCTTCGGCAAGAATCTCGTCAAGCTCCGTCAGCTTCGTCTGCATGGTCATATTGAGTTTTTCAATCTCACCCGTCGTCATTTCATAACGTTCGCGGAGAGAGTCGACATAATAACGGTAACCGCGTTCGCTCGGCACGCGTCCTGCGGACGTATGCGGCTGTTCGAGGTATCCCATCGCTTCCAGTTCCGCCATTTCATTGCGGATCGTTGCCGACGAGCAGGAAAGACTGCGGTTATCGGCGAGGAGTTTCGATCCCACAGGTTCGCCGTACGCAATATGCGCGTTGACGATGGCGTACAGTATGCGTTTTTTCCGTTCGCTGAGTTCGTCCTGCATGACCGTCACTTCCTTTCGTAACCTGCATTTTAGCACTTGACACATGAGAGTGCTAAAAATTCTGATATTAATATACAACGAAGAAATGAAATTGTCAATAGGCTTTTTGCGAAAATATATGAACAATTTGTTAATTCGAAAGACGCGTTACCCTATGCAAACCGATTTCTGTCAAAATCAAGAAAAAAACCTTGACAGGCGACGCTTTATATTCTATAATACTATATGTGTATAGATACATGTGAGAGGGAGCACCGATGCGGCCTTTCCGTAAGCGTGTAAACGGAGCCGTTTTCGCGCCCTCCTTTCTTATATCTAACATTATTCTTCTATATTTCTATAAATTCATACGATTCAAGTAAAAGGAAAAGGAGGTTACACGAATGAATTTCGATATTGTATCGCTGATTATCGGTATTGTCGGCGGCGCGGTTGTGGCACTTGCCGTTTATACGGTGTGGCAACGCAAAGCCGGTGAAAAAGCCATCGGCACGGCGAAAACGCAGGCAAAGATGATTCTGGAAGAAGCATCGAAAAGTGCGGAATCCCGTAAAAAAGAAGCACTGATTCAGGCGAAAGAAGAAATCCTCCGCGACAAAAACGACGCGGAAAACGAGATACGCGAACGGCGTAAGGAAATTACAAGACAGGAACACCGTATCGCACAGAAAGAAGAACTTCTCGACACAAAGACCGAGGCGCTGGAACGCCGCGACGCCGCCCTGCAGGAGAAACAGCGTGAAGCGGAAGCGCTCCGTCTCACCATTCAGGAAAAAGTGGACGAGGAGGTCAAGGTCCTCGAACGTATTTCCTGCTACACGGCCGAACAGGCAAAAGACGAACTCCTTCGCCGCACGGAGGATACCATTCAGCATGAGACCGCACGGAAAATTGCGGAATACGACGCCCGTTTCCGCGAAGAAGCCGACGAACGCGCGAAAAATATTCTCTCCCTTGCCATTCAGCGTTGCGCCGCCGACCATGTGAGCGAGATTGCCATTTCGGTTGTCAGCCTTCCGAATGAAGAAATCAAGGGCAAGATCATCGGTCGTGAAGGACGGAATATCCGCGCGATTGAAACGCTGACCGGCGTGGAACTGATTATCGACGACACGCCTGAAGTCATCACCATTTCGGGCTTTGATCCCGTTCGCCGTGAGGTGGCGCGTATTGCGCTTGAAAAACTGATTGCCGACGGACGTATTCATCCCGCACGCATTGAAGAAATGGTGGAAAAGGCGAAAAAAGAAGTGGACAACGTGATCAAGCAGGCCGGTGAAAAGGCCGTGTTTGAAACCGGCGTTCACGGTCTTCCCGCAGAACTTGTCCGTCTGCTCGGCCGTCTGAAATACCGCACGAGTTATGGACAGAACGTCCTCCGCCATTCCATTGAAGTGTCTTTGATCGCCGGCAATATTGCCAATGAAATGGGAATTGATCCGACGGCCGCCAAACGCGCGGGTCTTCTGCATGATATAGGCAAGGCGCTGACGCAGGAAGCCGAAGGATCGCACATTCAGCTCGGTGTGGAAGTGGCGCGCAAATATCACGAAGGCAAAGATATTATTCACGCGATCGAAGCGCATCATAACGACGTGGAACCGCAGTCGGTGCTGGACTTTATCATTCAGGCCGCGGATGCGATTTCCGCCGCCCGTCCGGGCGCCCGCCGCGAAGACGTGGAGAATTACGTCAAGCGTCTCCAGAAACTTGAAGAGATCGCGGGAGAGTTTGTCGGCGTGGAGAAGACCTTTGCCATTCAGGCCGGCCGCGAAGTACGCGTTGTCGTAAAGCCGGAGGCCGTAACCGACGACCAGATGAAATTGCTGGCACGCGATATTGCCAATAAGATTGAGAGCGAACTGGAGTATCCCGGTCAGATCAAGATCAATGTTATCCGCGAGAGCCGCGCCGTAGATTACGCAAAATAAAATTACACGCACAGGAACCGTCCGTTCGGTAAATCGACCGACGGTTCCTTTCTTTTACCTCCGTTGCTATTATCCTGCGATTTACGCGCGTACGCACGCGTATTGCGCGTAAATAATATAGTAGAACGGGCGCATATTCAGGGGACAATAAAATAAAACAGCGTCGGATATACCGACCGGAAAGAGATACGCATGAATATCCTTGCTATCGGTGACTTAACAGAACCGCGCGCCGTTCCTTTTTTACAGGAAAAACTCGATGCTTTTTGCCGTGAAAACCACGTATCCTTTGTGGTGGCCAACGGTGAAAATGCGGGATTCATCATGGGGCCTACCCCCGATCTTGCCGAAAAACTCCGCCGGGCGGGCGTTGACTGCGTGACGGGCGGCAACCATACTTTGCAGAATAAATTTCTTTACACCATGCTGGAAAACGATATTCACCTTTTGCGGCCGCAGAATTATCCCCCGTCGGCTCCCGGCCGCGGGTATACGATTCTGAACGCGGACGGTTACCGCCTGCTTATCGTCAATGTTCTGGGGCAGGTGCATATGGAACCTGTGCCGGACAACCCGTTTTTCGCCGTTGACCGCGTGCTTCAGCGCGAAAGCGGCAACTATGACATCGCCATACTGGATATACATGCCGAGGCGACGGGAGAGAAACTGGCGCTTGCGCATTATTTTGACGGTCGGATCTCCGTCATATTCGGAACGCATACGCATATTCCCACGGCCGACGAGCAGATATTGCCGAACGGAAGCGGTTATGTGACCGATCTCGGTATGTGCGGCGGTTCCACAGGAATCCTCGGTGTGAAAAAAGAGGTCGTCATCGAACGTATGACAACGCGTCTTCCCGTGAAAAGCGAGCCGGATAACGGCCCTATGGTCGCTTACGGCGCAATATTCACGGTAGATCCCGACACCGGGCGGTGCACGGCGGTGAAACGTGTGACGTTGCATTGACAAAAAAGACGAAATATCGGCATTAACTCTTGACTTTGACGTTTGCCGATACTATAATAGAAACGATTATAACCGTATTCCGGGCCGTCGCTTTCGGCGGCGCCCGATTTTGGAGGACATTATGGAAAGAACTTATATCGCGGATCTTGTTCCCGGCAGTCGGTACCGCATTTCCGGCTTTGTCGAAAATTTCCGCAACAAGCGCACGATGGCATTCATCGTTATGAAAGACATCACGGGAAAAGTACAGGTGACGGTGGAAAAGGAATCGCACCCCGAAATTGCCGCCGCCATTGAAAATCTGACCGTGGATTCGGTGATTACGGTGGAGGGAGAACTGGTTGCCAGCGAATATGTGAAACTCCGCGGTATGGAAATGATCCCTGATACTCTGACGATCCATTCTATTGCGGACGCCTTGCCGATCAAGGAGGATTCCTCGATCGATGCGCGGCTGGATTATCGCTGGATCGACCTGCGTTCGGACAAGAATACGCTGATATTCAAACTGCAGACCGCCATGGTCAAGGCGATGCGCGAATTTCTGTATGAAAAGAAATTCATGGAAATCCATTCTCCGAAACTGATCGGTGCGGCCTCGGAAAGCGGCGCCGATGTGTTTGAAATCGATTATTTCGACAGAAAAGCCTATCTTGCGCAAAGTCCGCAATTTTATAAGCAGATGGCCATGGCCGCCGGTTTTGATAAAATTTTTGAGGTCGGCCCCGTGTTCCGTGCGGAAAAATCCTATACGTCGAAGCATACCACCGAATTCACCGGCTTTGACCTTGAATTTTCATATATCACGTCTTTCCGCGATGTGATGAAGATGGAAGAGAATCTTCTGACCTACACGCTTGCCCGCGTGAAAGAAGAGTACGGCGACGCCATCCGCGATCTGTACGGAATGGAAGTCATCGTTCCCGAAAAGCCTTTCCCCGTCATTAAACTCCGCGATCTTTACCGCGAACTGAAAGAACGCTATGGTTATGAAGTGCCCGAATCCGAAATGGGCGACCTTACCACCGATGCGGAAAAACTCAGCTATCGCTTTGTGAAAGAAGTTTATAATCACGAATTTTTGTTCGTTACCGACTACGACGCGGCAAAGCGCGCGTTCTATCATATGCGCGATGAAAACGGCGTACCGCAGGGATATGACCTGATCTGGCGCGGCGTGGAAATCACAACGGGCGCACAGCGTGAACATCGCTATGATATTCTGAGAAAACAAGCCGACGAAAAAGGTCTCGGAGAAGATGTGAAGAATTATATGGAATTCTTCCGTTACGGTTGCCCGCCGCACGGCGGTTTTGGCCTTGGCGTAGATCGTCTCACCATGCTTTTCCTCGGTCTTTCAATCAAAGAAGCCATGTTTATTTTCCGTGGTCCGAACCGTCTCGAACCCTGAAAACAAACGCCATTCAGGCAAACGAAACGGCCGCCTGATTTTCGCATGGCCGTTGCTTGAATCTTTTATCCGAAACAAAAATCCCGGCGCTCTTATTGAGCGCCGGAATTTTTTTTCGGCCGTTTGGATTATACACGGTTACTTGCCGGAGACAGGCAAAAAGCCATACAGCGGCGCGCTCCGGAGTTTTCACACGGCCTTTATCGGCGGTTTTCCGAGGTCGCTTGCGGGCAATGCTTCCAATGTCGTGTCCGGTCGCGGAAAAGTTATACGCCTGTCAGATCGAACGGCGGAATGAAACTGTCCGCGGCGCTTTCCTTTTCCTGCGTGTAGGCCAGCGTGACCCCTTTGTCGCGGGCATAACGAACAAGACTGATATATTCCGCGTCGGTGACGGTGCGGGACAGCGGGGAAGCGGGATCGGCGACTCCGGGCGTATATTGGCGCATCAGACTGAGAATAATGCGGTCGCCATAGGTTTGCGAGAGATAGCGAACGGTATTCTTGGCATCAATCAGCGCGCCGGGGAGCAGAAGAATACGCACGACGGTGCCGCTTGTCAGGAGGCCGTTTCCGTCAAAACGGGGCGCGCCTGTCATGGCCGCCATCTTGGCAATCGCGGCGCGGACTACGTCGGGGTAGTCCGCGGCATAGGAATAGCGTTGCGCAAGGACATGGCTGGAATACTTGAAATCAGGCAGAAAAATGTCAACCAAACCTGACAATTTTTCAAGTATTTCCGGCTTTTCGTATCCGCTCGTGTTATAAACGACGGGAATCCTAAGTCCGTTCTTTCGTGCTTCGGGCAATGCCAGAAGAATGTGCGGCAGGTAATGCGTCGGAGTTACAAGGTTGATGTTGTGCGCGCCCTTGGCCTGCAATTCGAGGAAAATATCGGCAAGTCGTTCCGGAGAAACCGCTTTTCCGGCCTCCCCGCGGGAAATGGCGCGGTTCTGACAGTAAATACAGCCGAGGGAGCAACCGGAGAAAAAAACAGCCCCGGAACCGCGGGTACCGGAGATACATGGTTCTTCCCACATATGCAGTGCGGCGCGCGCAAGATACAGGGCGGCGGGCATATGACAGCGCCCGGTCGCTGTATGGCGGTCAACGCCGCAATTGCGGGGGCAGAGCGTACAGTGCGAATAATCTTCAAACATTTTTTATGTTTTCCTTTGGCGCTGACGTATTGATATTTTTGCATGAAAACAAAAATGTAAAGGTAAAAAACAATTTGCGGAATCGGACTGCCAATACAGTCCGATTCCGCAAAAACGGTGTGCGATGACTTTTCGGCAAACCCGCGGATCAGAATCCGCAAAGCCAACCGATCAGGAAAAACAGCAATACGGCGGCGG
>ULRP01061280.1_pt1 | contig 10344 bp, 4 predicted proteins | sample 1955521 | NCBI WGS metagenome assembly ULRP01 (sample SAMEA4835685, study PRJEB28245) | human gut metagenome | biome: gut microbiome; material: fecal sample | place: Denmark | collected 2008
CGATTTTCGATTCTGCCGATACCGCTAAATTCCGTGGGTACACATGCCGGGTTATGGGATCACCAATGGTTGCCGGGTTACCTTAATCGGAAACTTCGGGGGGACATCGGGTATCTTTTGCCGGTAGTGGAATTGCGGAGTTCCGGATATGCGCGATAAATTGCGTCCGGATTTTACATGCGGGGAAAATGAGAGTTGCCGGGTATTGCCGGGATCCAATCGGAAAAACCGGTGTTCTTTCGGTGTTACAAAGAAGCACAAGACCATTTTTTCTCGGCATAGGTGCCGTCGCCGTCATTGTTTCTTTGCACTACCGAATGTTGCTATCACCGCTCACGCGCCGAACGGTATCTTCTCATTCCTCCTCGGGAGCAATCAAACCGTAACCACCGTCTTTACGCTTATAAACAACGCAGGTTTCATCGGTATCGGCATCCACGAACACATAGAACTGGTGGTCGGTTAAATTCATTTGTAATATGGCTTCTTCGACCGACATAGGTTTTATAGGGAAAGCCTTGCGCTTGATCTGGAACTCGGTTTCTTCGGGAATGTCTTCGTCATATTCGGGCAGAGCGCGGAACGCACCGTTCCTCATTCTTTTTTCAAGACGGGTTTTATTCTTCCGGATCTGACGTTCGAGCGTATCGACCGCGCGGTCGATTGCGTTCTGGAAAGTTTCGTCACCCTCTTCGCTGCGGAACATCATGCCCGCCGTCGAGATCGTGATTTCCACCATCTGCATGTTGCGGCGCCAACTGAAAGATACGTATACCTCGGTATCGTCGTCAAAGAACTTTTCAAACCGTTCAAGTTTTGTCATCGTCAGTTCTTTCAGACTGTCGCGCACATTCATCTGTCTTCCGGTAATAATGATTTTCATAAGGGATACCGCCTTTTTTGGTTATTCCGAAAGGAGGCTGCGGCCTCGGGGCCTTTCCCCCTTCCGCACTTTTATTATAGCATATCTTTCCGTAAAAATAAATAGTTTTTTATGAATTTTTTTATACTTTTTATTTATTTTTACCACTTATATATAAGAATATCAAATAGCAGATATTATACTTCGTGTTTGTAATTAAATACATTTATGGACAAGCGATCCTTGCATGACCCGTAATAAAAGAGGCCTGCTTTCAAAAAACATCACAATTCTCTTCCGCATAACCAGAAAACGGTTCCCGATTGTGCCCGATTGCGAAATGACAAAACAGTGATCGGAGGATCGCGCGGCGATATAAGAAACCGGACGGCGCATAAACGCCGTCCGGTCTGTATCACATATTTTCCGGCTGTTTTTCCGGTATGGGATGCCGGAACGCACAACCTGCTTTTTCGGCAACTTCACGCAAAAATGCGGCCTTATCACCGATATGCGGGTCATCAAATCCACGGTACAGATAAACATTCTTTATCTCGATATGATGATCGGCAAAACATTTCGACGTTGTGCTGTAAGCCGACGTTTTTTCATCCACTTCGGCACGATAGGTCAGAAGTTGTTCGCGCGGCAATGTACGATGACCGTTGGCGATCGCCCAACCGACACGCGTATCGTTGGTTCTATCGGTATAATCAAGCGGCAACTCTTCATCATCAAAATGATCCTGAGGATAGCCGACGATATACATATCACGCGTCCGGCAACGATAACACTGCGCGTACGCCTGATAGGATACATAGGTAAACAGCGGAACGCGCATATTCTTTTCTACGACCAGTACATTGTTATAATCGTCCCAGTGTGAAGAGCCGCTGTCATGGTACAGCACCGTCCACTGATCCGTGCCGCGCGCCACATTGGACTTCACGACAACATAGTTATGATTCATGGAATTGAGATACGGCAGATAGTCTCCGCTCGCATTGCCGCCGAGCACATAGATGGCGCCGCCGTCTTTCATGCCGGTCATGAAATCTTCAATATAGTTATAAGCGATATTGGCATTTTTTATATTGACAAACGTGCCGTTGTCAAACTCGGCCGGATCGCCCTCCTCATGCGACGCCCACGACCAACCGACCGAAATGGCCGAATAAAACGATTCCAGAATCGTATTATAGGTAAGCTCCAGATTTTCCACGGAAGCAATCAGGATTCCCGTATTTGAGGAAAAAACCTGTCCCGTCTTGCAAATGTAGTTCTCCGTAACAGTGATGTTTTTCGCATGAACAGCCTCACTGAATTCAGGTGTGTTCTGACCGATCCTCACCGCCGAACCGCCGATATTCTCAAAACGGCAATGATGAATATTCACGTCATCCACAGCGCAACGGAAGTTTACGGCGTCATTGCCGACATCATGAAATACGCAGTTTTTTATCTCTACATTCCGGACATTTTCGCCGTAAATGGCGGCGAGGCGCAGAAAACCGACGGGAAGCCCCGTTTCGGGATCCGGGCGCTTTATGCGACCGCCCTGCCCCGTTATATAACCGTTTTCCGTAATGTAATTGCAGGTAACGCCGTAAAACGTTATGTTTTCAACAGTCAGATTGCAAAAATCATGTACAAAGATCAGCCGTTCCGCAAGCGGATAGGAAACGATATGTCCCGAAAGAGGCGTATCGGAATAGATATATATCGTACCGCTGTTCCGATTGTAGAAAAAGTCGCCGTTCTGGCGGAGATAGGCTTCGTTATTGGCAAGGAAATACGGGTAGCCGTCAAGACGGTTATAGTAAGCACTGATAAAAAACTTCCAGTCGGAGGAGCGTACCCTGACCGGCCAGAGTTCGGCCCCAGCGGCGTCCCGGAACGCCACTTCGGGAATGGTATAACTCTCGATATGAACGCAATGTATCTGCCACTCGGTCTTGATCCAGAATTCCAGATCGCCGATCACTTTTCCGTTTTCGTCGCGCTTTACGTCGACCAGCAATTCTTTGTGGATATAAAGCGTTTCGTCGTCGGTAACAAGACCGTTATTCGGTGCGCGGCGGCAGGAGTCCATAAACATAGTGTAATCTTTTTCACAACGGCAAAGACGCATCTGCGTTTCATCAAAATAAATGTTGCGGAACGCGGGATATTTTCCGTCCCGGTCTTTCGCCGTTTCGGGAAGCGTGTAGGCATAAACGTTTTCGTTCGTTGTTTTTGCGAATTTCTCTCCCGGAATATCCGTGACAGATGTCATAACGGCATGATCGCCGCCTTTCAATGTCAGGGAAGCATCGGCGGGAACGCCTTTTCCGTCAAGGATAAGGGGAGACGCGATGCGCCGTATTCCGTCAAAAGATACGGTAACGGAAGCGCCTTTTTTCATTTCGGACAAAGCGGCGGTCATGGCCGCGGAGAGATCGTCATACGGCTTTTCATGCTTGCCGACAGTCAAAATAACCGAATCCATCGGAGTTCCTCCATCTCGCTGTTATCACGGTATTTTTACCGTTTGCGTTACCATTATTGTACCATTTACAACGCTGTATGTCAACGTAAAAATGCACTTTTCCGCAACTTTGTTCCACATCCGGGCAATTCCGCACCAACAGAAAAAAACTCCGGCAAATACATGCCGGAGTTTTTTTCTGAAATCAATTACCGTCGAACGGCTGATCGGGCTGTTCGCCGAAGTCGCGGGGTTTCAGATTGAAATTGCAACCGGCCGCATTGTAAATAGCTTCCATCTCCGCAAGTGCGTCTTCCGAAGCATCGTCAAACGTGTGATAGAGATAGATATCTTCAATGACGATATTGCAATTGCCACGTGAAGTATAGGAAGAATTTTCATCGGCTGCATATGCTTCGTCAAGATAAGCATATTTAAAGGAATACGCACCGGTTTCCTCATCAATATAATACCGAAAACCTTCTTTCTGGCTTTTTGTGGTATACTTTTTGCCAACATAAACATACCAACCCACCAGCGTTTCGCCGCTTTCATCGTCATATGCCAGCTCGCCGTCATCATCAAGTGGATACTGATCCGCAGTGATATTATTGTCGGGATCAGCAACCGTGTAGTCATAAGGATAACCGACGAAGTAGCAGTTGCGTGTGCGGTTATTATACGCCCATGCTGCCTGCTGATACGAAGCATAGCAGTGATCCGGCAACTTCAGCTGTGCATCAAGAATCGTGACGTTATTGTAGTCGTCCCAATGCGATGCGCCGCTGTCATGATAATAAATCGTCCACTGGCCGGACTTGGGTGCAATGCTTGAATTTACAACGATGTAGTTGTTGTTCATCGAGTTCAGATAACCGTCGTACTGCGCCGTAGCATTGCCGCCGAGCACATAGATGGCGCCACCGTCGGCCATGCCGGTCATAAAGTCTTCGATATAGTTATGCGAAATATTCGCGTTTTTCACATTGACAAACGCGTCGCTGTCAACTACATCGGGATCGCCGTAGTACTGCCACGACCAGGACCAACCGACCGAGATTGCCGAATAGTAACTGTCAAGAATCGTATTGTACGATATGTCGAGGTTCAGCACCGACGTCACAAGGATGCCCGTATTGGAGGGAAAAACGCGTCCCGTACGGGTGATATAGTTGTTATTGATCGTGATATTTTTATTGTAGATTGTATCATTGAACGTTGCTACATTCTGACCGCAACGAACCGCCGAGCCGCCGATATTGTCAAACGTGCAGTTCTGTACCGTCACATCGGAAACCATACCGCGGAAGTTGATGCCGTCGTCGCCGACATTGGAAATGTTGCACTTATTGAATAGAATATTGGAGACGTTTTCGCCGTAAACCGCACCATAGGGCAGGAAACCGACGGCTTTATTGGTATCGGGATCGACGCGTTTGATACGGCCACCCTGCCCGGAAATATAGCCGAAATCGGTAATATAGTTGATCGTCACACCATACATATTTACATTATCAAACGTAATGTTCTTCATATCCGTCATATAGAACAGCCGTTCGCAAAGCGGATAAGAAATAACCGAATTTCCGATTTCTGATTCGGGCCAGCAATAAATGATACCATTGTCCCGATCGTAATAGAATTCGCCGGGTTCGTCAAGATATGTCAGGCTGTTGGAAAACCAATAAGGACGTTTTTCGAGTGTTGAATAGTATGCATTCAAAAATACTTTCCAGTCGTCTGCTTTAATAATAATTGGGACGAGAGGCTCGTTTGTATCGTTATCCCTGAACTCGGAATAACGGTAGGAACCGTCGGCATTCTTGCTGATTTTTTCCACATGGACACAGTGAACCTGCCATTCGGTCTTGACCCAGAATTCAAGATTTCCTATAACCGTGCCGTCTTCTTCGGTCTGTACGCCGTCAAGCGTCGCACCGTTTACATACAACGTGCGGTCGGCCGAAGAAAGCGGATTGCCGAACTGGTCGCGCGTTCCTTTCGGGTTTCTCGCGGAATCGACCGTCATGAAATATTCCTTCGTGGACGTCGCCAGTTTCATAGCTTCGCCGTCCACATAAAGATCACGGAATGCAGGGAAAAGCCCCTCTTCATTTTTGACAGACAACGGAAGCTGATAACGGTAATAACCGGTTCCCTCCACCTCTTCAAATTCAGAACCGTCAATGTCGATTGCGGAGGTGATCATCGAACCGTCCATCGGACTGTCGACATTCTCCACACCTTTGAATGTGATGGAGTAATCGGCCACACTGAAATCCGCGCCGTTCATACGGAGCTGTTCCTTAATGACATGCGTTCCGGCGGCCAAATGGATAATGACGTCGTTACAGGTGTTTTCATTGATCTTTAGAACAGCACGGTTATATGCAGCCTGCACAGTAGAGAAAGGCGCGTTTTCACTGCCATCGCCTTCACTTTCCGCATAGGCGTCCACATAGATATGCACGTATTCTTTAAAGTTGTTCAGAAGCGTTTTCATCGTTTCGTTGCCGCTGTAACCGTTGGCGGCGAAGTAACGGACGCTGTTGTAAAGAGACGGCGTTTTTCCGATTTCGGAAGTCTCCGCATCAAGATACATGATCGTGTCGTTCCGTCCCTCTTTTTTCAGAACCATATAACCACGGTAAACGAACATGCGGTGAGCGTCTTCCATCGTGATGTTTTTGCCGAGGTAAGTGGTAAAGGCAAAATACGAACGGCCGTTTTCTTTCATAATATAATATCCGGCGTCTTCTGCTCCCGTAGTATAAACGGAAAGACGGAGCGCGTTTTCTTTGGCGTCCACCGTCAGCGAAGATGACGAGGCATAACTGGAGGCATAACCGCCGAGAATACCGTATTCCACGGTAAATCCGTCGTCCTCAAGTTGCTTTACGCACTTATCTTCAATGGAGAATACCGCGCGGATACCGTTGTTGCCGCTGAAGTCGCAGGAAATGCCGCAGTAATCCATCGCCACACCGAGGGAAAAACTGTTCAGCAGCGCCTGCACGGCTTCCTTATCTGCGGAAAAGCCGAGGGCATACAGTTTCTTATAGAACCGGGCAACCTCTTCACTGCCGAAAGCGGAAGCGGAAGCCGTATATACGGAAGTATCCAGACCGCCGTAGTAAGCGGCCAGATCGGAAACGCGGTTACGGCCGATCTCGTTTTCCGAAAGGGCGCGGTTATACACGCGGATCGAATAGATGGTGCAGGGCGTGTTTTCCGCCACCGTAAAACTTCTGTCGGCGGAGGGAGAGGCGATCGTGTTATTGTAAACGCCGCCGGAAAGATAAACCGAATCGGTCGAGAAAGCATATGTACGGTTGCCGTTTGCATAAACCGCGTAATCCGCCACCGTCACTTTTCCCGCTTCCGCACCGTCGGCGCGGAGAGCCGTTCCGTTTGTCGTATGTGCGCCGTCAAAATCCACGCCGCCTTTTTTATCCAGAACATAGGTGTAACTGCTGATCGCGGAGCCGTATACCGTATCGGCATAAAGCGGTGATACAAGCGAGGAACCTTCACGGCCGATGTAATAACGGCCACTTTCAGGAATCGAAAAGAAACCGTCGCCGATGCCGCGCACATAGGACATCTGCATTTTGAAAGCGCCGAAACTGTTGGCGGTCGTATAATAGGCGGCATCTTTCGTCGTTTCGGCAATGCCGAGCGGGTGATAGGCCATAACGATCTCAACGGTATAGTCTCCGGGAGGAAGCGTTCCGTTCAGATCGAGATAATGCGCCAGCGCCTCGTTGTTCGCCATGTCGATTGTCATGTCGTAGCCAACGCCGCCGTTTTCGCGGATCTGCCAGCCGGAAGAAGTCTCGCCGCTGAGGGTCTTCTGTCCGTGCAATGTATAGGATTTTCCGCTGATTTTATCGGTCCATGTACCGCTGCCGTCTTCACCGATGGTGATCGTCTGTTTGTCATAACCGTCGAGCCACATGACAAGTCCGTTTTTGTCATAGTCCACGCCGTTCGTCCCGGTTGCCGAAACCGCGGTGATAAAACCGACGGTAAGCGTCAGCGCGAGACAAAGTGTGAGAAGAATACCCGTGATTTTTTTCATAGAACCTCCGTCGGCGGCAAGCCGCCTGTTTTGTTACTGTAAAGAATCACATTATCCTACGCATTACGTCGCGTTCGTGCGCGCATATGCGTATAATAAATCTTATGCAACCAATTGTATCACATTTTCCTATCTCTGTCAATAAAAATCCGCTGTTTGCACTCAAAATGTACGAATCCGATAACTTTGACTTTCTGTTTTTGTGAAATATCACAAGAAACATCGGGAACATTTTGCTTCTGCCGGCATGATTCATGCGGAACCGTTGACTTTTCCGCCCGAAAAGCGTATAATACAGACAATCGGCGCAGGAATGACACGCCCCGGAAAACCGGACGGAAAGGAGAAAACCGAAGTGAAAAAAGCCTGTATTCTGTGCGAAGACAGCGAGTTTTCCCGTCTTCTTTATCTTCTTCTTTCTCCGTATTTTGAACACGTGGATACCAACCCCGAAAACACGTCGGGATATGACTTTTACACCGTCGACTGCGACATGCTCCGTATTCCGGACGCCGGCCATGCTCCCGTTTTCTTTTTTGCCTACAGTCCCCGGCCCGTACCGTTCGGGGAATTTCATCTCCGTCCCTTTCCCGCGCACGAACTCACAAGCGCGGCGGAAGCAGCGCGGAACAGAAGCCTGTTTTTGCCCGCGGTCTCCGTAGGTGAAAAAGGCACCGAAACAAGAAAGCGGCACACCGTTTTTCTCGGCGGCACCGCCGTTATGCTGTCGGACGCCGAATACCGTCTTCTGATGTCGCTTGCCGCGGCCGGCGGCGCCCCTGTACCGCGCGATGAACTGGAAAAGCGCGTCTTCCCCGGCGCGCAACCCGGCGTCCTGAATGTGTATATTCATTATTTGCGTAAAAAACTTGAATCGGACGGTGTACGCCGCATATTTTCCCGTCGTAACGGGGGGTACGCCCTGCGCAGTACCGTACCGCTCACATGCAAGGAGGAAGACCCATGCTGATCCTGTACCGCGGCGGCATCGGAACGGGAAAGACGCGCGCCGTTTATCGGAATATCCGGGAATCCGTTATAAACAACACGGTTTCTTATCTTGTGGTTCCCGAACAGTATACCGTCGAATGTGAACGCACGCTTGCGGAAATCCTGCCCCCGTCGGCGCCGCTCACCTTTGAAGTCACGAATTTCTCCCGCCTTGCCAATACGGTGTTCCGCGCGCTCGGCGGACTCTCCTACCGCTATGCGTCAAACGGAACGCAACTGCTCTTTTTATGGAAAACGCTGACGGAAGCCGCCCCTCTTCTTTCGGACGGGGGCGACGTAAATCCCGGACGGGTGAAAAAAGCCGCCGGCGCTCTTGCGGAACTTCACGCGGCAGGCATTAACGCCACCGCGCTCAGCCGCGCCGCAAAAACACTGGATCCCGAAGATGCCCTGCGGGCACGACTGACGGATCTTTCCGTCACGGAAAGCGTTTTCCGCGGCTTTCTGTCCGAGCATTACGACGACGCCGCAAGCGACCTTGACCGTCTCGCGGAAATTCTGAAAATCACACCTTTCTTTGACGGAAAGGCCCTGTATGTCGACGGCTTTACAAGTTTCACGGAACAAGAGTATCATGTCCTGTCCCTAATCGCGGCACGCGCCGACGTCACCGTCACGCTGACGCTTCCCGCCGACGCGGATACCTCGCTTGCCTATAAAGAAGCGGAAGAATGCCGGCGGCGCCTCCTTGCCGCGGCGTCCTATAACGGTACGGAGTTCCGCGAAATTACTTTTGCGGAAAACCATCGTTCCGTTCCGTCTCTCGCCTATATTTCGGCGCACCTGTTTGACGAAGATACAGGCACCGTTCCCCCGCTTGCGGAGACCGACAACAGTATTCGTTTTTTTGTCGGTTCCGACCCTTATACCGCGGCAGATTTTCTTGCGGCGGATATACGCCGCCGACTTCTCTACGGCGCCCGGTGCCGCGATTTTGCCATCGTCGCGCGGAATACCGACGCTTACGCGGGCATACTCGACGCGGCACTCAAAAAGAACGAAATACCCTTTTATTTATCAACCAAAGTTGACATTCAGAACTTTGAAGCCATTAAAATGATCTATGCGGCTTATGCTGTGTGCAACGGAAATTTCCGCCTTTCCGATGTGCTTTCCTATGTAAAGTGCAATCTTTCCGGCATCGACAGGCATGACAGCGATCTTTTTGAACTGTATGTCACGAAATGGAATATAAACGGCCGCTCCCGCTATGCGGACGCACCTTTTTGCATGCACCCGGATGGCTACGCGCGCCCCTTTTCCGACGCGGACAAAGAAAAACTCGCGGCAATCGAAGAGACCCGCCGCCGTCTTATCGCACCGCTTCTCCCGTTCTCTGCCACGCTTTCCCGTGCAAAAACCGTTGCCGATCATTGCCGCGCCCTGTATACGTTCCTCACGGAAATGAATCTTGAGGACGAACTTTCCCGACAGGCGGAGAAAAAGCGCGCCGACGGCGACATTCGCGGCGCGGAAGAAGAAGCCGCCCTGTTCCCGGTGATTGCCGACACGCTTGACGCCTTGTGCGACGCGCTTGCCGACACCGCCGTCGACGCGGATACGTTCGTGGAACTTATGCGTATTCTCTTTTCCGAAACGGCGATCGGCCGTATTCCCTCCTCCGCCGACGCCGTTACGGTCGGCAGTGCCGACATGCTCCGTGCGGGTGAACCGCGGCACATGTATCTGTTCGGCGTAAACGACGGCGAATTCCCCGCTCCCGTTTCGGACGGCGGCAATTTTTCGGACGCCGACCGGCGCGTCCTGTCCGCATTGGGTCTTGCTCTGTCACCCGATCTGGAGATCCGCGCGTCACGAGAACTGTTCTCTTTCTTACGCGCATTCGGCGCGGCGAGGGAAACGGTCACGCTCCTTTCCTTTGCGCAGGACGCCGCTTTTATACCGTTGTCCCCCTCCGGCGCA
>ULRP01091442.1_pt1 | contig 10341 bp, 7 predicted proteins | sample 1955521 | NCBI WGS metagenome assembly ULRP01 (sample SAMEA4835685, study PRJEB28245) | human gut metagenome | biome: gut microbiome; material: fecal sample | place: Denmark | collected 2008
ATGATAGGACTCTCTGTCTCGCCAATCTCGAAACCTTCCTCGCGGAAACGCTTCAAGGCATAGTTGGTTACATCCCAAAGATTCTCGAAACGCTCTGGCTCATTCTGAATGATGTGGAGAGCCTCGAGAGCTGCTGCTGTGGCAGCTGGAGTGTTAGAGGCGCTGAAGATGTAAGTACGGCAGTTGTGACGGAGGAAGTTGATGGTATCCTTGTCTGATGCGATAAAACCGCCGATAGATGCCAGACTCTTTGAGAAGGTACCCATGATGAGGTCTACCTCATCGGTCAAGCCAAAGTGGTCGCAAACACCACGTCCCTGCTTGCCGAATACGCCAAGACCATGAGCCTCGTCAACCATGATAGAGCAGTTGTACTTATGCTTGAGCTTTACAATCTCAGGCAAGTTAGCCAGGTCGCCTTCCATAGAGAACACACCGTCTACCACGATCAGCTTGATAGCATCCTCAGGAAGCTTAGAGAGCACACGCTCCAAATCTTCCATGTCGTTGTGCTTGTAGTGAAGCTGGGTAGCGAAAGAGAGACGACGGCCATCTACGATAGAAGCATGGTCGCGATCATCACAGATGATATAGTCGTTACGACCAACAACACATGCCAACACACCCTGGTTCACAGAGAAACCAGTAGAGAAGCACAATGTCTCGTCCTTACCCATAAACTCAGCGAGCTCTTTCTCGAGCTGCACATGTAAATCGAGGGTACCATTGAGGAAGCGGCTTCCTGCACAGCCAGAACCGTACTTGTCGAGCGCAGCCTTAGCTGCATCGATAACGCGCTGGTCGTTGGTTAAACCCTGATAAGCATTAGAACCGAACATCAAAATCTTGTGACCGTCAATGTCGGTAACTTCTGTCATCTGCTTACTTGTGATTTCACGGAAATATGGATACACACCGGCAGCCATATACTTCTGTGGTTCACGATAATTCTTGTATCTTTCTTGTAATTGTCCCATTATTAATAGGTGTACTTTATTTTTCGATTTTATTTTCTTTTTATTTCAGGGTGCAAAGATACAAAAAAAGACTAATAAATCAGCTATTTTCCTAAGAAAGTTTATTTTTAGCGTTTTTTTTATTGATAAATCTTGCCATTTTAGGTATTTTTATTACTTTTGCAGTACAAAATCACTAAACTCTTGACACAAAAATGAAGAAGAAGATAATTTTCATAATGAATCCCATTTCGGGAACAGCCAGCAAGGCAGGCATTCCGAATCTGATAGATTCAACTTTGGACAAAGAGCTTTTTGAGTACGAGATAAAATTGACTGAAAGAGCAGGACATGCATCGGAACTGGCTACAGAGGCTAAGAACAATCACGCTGACATCGTAGTGGCAGTAGGTGGTGATGGAACCGTCAACGAAGTAGCCCGCTCGCTGGTTCATTCGGATACGGCATTGGGCATCCTGCCTTGCGGTTCGGGCAACGGACTTGCCCGGCATCTGCTTCTGCCGATGAACCTGAGAAAGAGCATCGAGGTAATCAACGCATGCAAAATCAACGATCTCGACTATGGTGTAATCAACGGCCATCCATTCTTCTGCACCTGCGGCATGGGCTTCGATGCCTTCGTCAGCATGAAATTTGCAGAGAGCGGCAAGAGAGGGCCTATCAGCTATGCTGAAAACATACTGAGAGAGGGACTGAAATATGAGCCGGAGACATATACGCTGGAAGACGAGACGGGAACCAAGCAATACAAGGCGTTCCTGATTTCCTGCGCCAATGCATCGCAATATGGCAACAATGCCTATATTGCCCCACAGGCTTCGATGAGCGATGGACTGATAGACGTTGTCATCATGGAACCGTTCGATGTGATTGAGGCTCCGCAGGTTAGTTTCGACATGTTCAACAAGACACTCGACAAAAACTCGAAAATCAAATCGTTCCGTTGTAAGAAGTTGCATATCACGAGAAGCCAGCCTGGCGTGATACACTATGATGGCGATCCGGTTATGACGGGAGCCGAAATAGATGTTCATCTTGAAGAAAAAGGCATCAAGATGGTAGTTAACCCGTTTGCTGACAAGAGCGTACGCAAGCCAAACATGATACAGAATGGCATTGCCGAGTTCTTCAACGACCTGAATGCCGTGCGCGACGATATCCACAAGGACATCCAGCGACAGAGCAAGAAGGTGGAAGCCATCAGCAAAATGGTGCAAAGGAAACTGAACCTTTGAAATAGTGATTAATGAGTAGTGACTAGTGATTAATTTGCCTGCGGGTTGACATCATCCCTGTGCAATTACCCACTAATCACTACTAAATAATCACTACTCACTAATAATTAATCACTACTAAATAATCACTTAATCCAAATAAAATTCTTCCGTAATTTTCGCATACCATTCAGAACGGTTTCCGTCAGAATCCGTCATGATTTCCGTGCGCTTATCCACCATGCCTGCACGATGCTTGGAGAAGGCAAGAAGATAGCGTTTGGGCTGCTTGCGCTCCACCGTCTTCACGCCACACTGACTGATAAGAGAAAGCCCTGAGCAATAAGCCTCTGACACAAAAACCTCCAGCACCTCGGCTGGCACTATCGCAGAGAATACGCCCTCATCGGAAAGCCACCTTTTGACACCCCTCATCAAGACCGAAAAAGGCAGGCTGTCAGAATGCCGCGCCAGCGCACGCTTACTGTCAGGATTTTTTAACCCATTTACAAAGAAAGGAGGATTGCTTACTATCGCATCGAAAAGCATTCCGTCAGCCATAGCCGCTTCCGACTTCGAAAAATCCTGCAGGGCGCAGCACGCAATCTCCACCCTATCGGCAAAAGGACTTGCTGTCACATTCTCCCTCGCCTGTCCGCAGGCATCCGGATCAATATCTATGCCCCAAACCTGAGCATCGGGAAAACGCTGAGCCATCATGAGCGAGATGAGCCCAGTACCCGAACCGATGTCGAGAATACGTTGTCCACCCCTAGCCCATGCACCCAGCAGCACCCCGTCGGTACCCACCTTCATTGCACAGCGATCCTGCTGTATTTCAAACTGTTTAAATGTAAATCCAGCCATAAATCTTCTCTCGTTATTTTTTATTTTCCAAAACTATCAATTCCAGAGATAATAACGTGCAACAGAGCCAGATATTGTAAAATATCGGAAAAAAGGCAGTCCATTTCCGCCATATCAGAAATAAAACGGCTTTTATTTATTAAATAATCTATACTTCTACACGAATTCGCAAAAAAATGAGTAACTTTGCACCTTAAAAATAAGAATTCATAAAAGAAATGAAAAGAAACGAAACTCAGATACAAATGTTTGCCGATTTTGAAGGCGATCCTAGCTCATTGCTTACAGAAAATCCGGCAGGAGTCTATCCGATGCTCTGCACCAGAGAGCTCGTTGCCTTTCCTACAGTTCTCATCCCTATCGTCGTAGGGCGACCTGCCAGCAAGAAACTTGCAGAAATGTTGGCAAGCAAGCCAGACACCATCTTCAGCGTCTTCTGCCAGAAGAACAAGGATGAAGACCATCCAAAGGAAGCCGACCTGTATGATACCGGTGTCTTCGCCAAACTCGTAAAGGTAATCAACATGCCTGACGGTTCGGGCAACCAGACCATCATCATCCAGTGCCTGAGCAGATGCCACTTGGAGAAGATAGAGAAAACCACTCCATTCTATCGCGCCAGCGTAACAAGTCTGCCGGAAATATGGCCATCGGATGACGATACCGATTTCCCAACCATCCACCAGACACTCCTGAAGGAAGCCATCAGCTATATCAACGCCAATGATAATATCCCTACCGACCTGGCTTATGCCATCAACGAGATGTCGCATAGCACCATCCAGGGAAACTTCATCTGCAGCGCCATCCCTTTCAGCATCGAAGACAAGATGAAGATGCTGGAACAGGACACACTGAACGACCGTCTGCTGGAAGCCCTCAGGGCTTTGCACAAGGAATCGAAACTGCTCACCCTGCAGAACGAAATCAGCATGAAGACCCGCTATGACCTGGACGAGGAACAGAAGGAATACTTCCTGAAACAGCAGATAAGAAACATCAGAAAGGAACTGGGAGATGGAGACGGAAGACCGGAGAGAAAGGAAATCATAGAGAAAGCCAAAGGAAAGAACTGGAACGAGGCCACTCAGAAGATATTCAAGAAGGAACTTGCCAAGCTGGACACCATCCATCCGCAAAGCCCGGACTACTCCATACAGATCAGCTTCCTGCAGACCATGGTAGACCTGCCTTGGAATGAATATACCGAGGACGACCTGAGCCTGTCGCGCGCCAAGAGAATCCTGAACCGTGACCACTACGGCATGGAGAAGGTGAAGGAGCGCATCCTGGAATATCTGGCAGTAAGAGCACTGAACGGCGGACAGAAGAGTCCGATACTCTGCCTCTACGGTCCTCCGGGAGTAGGAAAGACCAGTCTCGGCAAGAGCATCGCCGACGCCATGAAGCGCAAATACGTGCGCATGTCGTTGGGCGGACTGCACGATGAAGCAGAAATACGCGGTCATCGCCGCACCTATATCGGAGCCATGCCTGGACGTATCATCAAGAACATCCAAAAGGCTGGCAGCAGCAACCCTGTCTTCATCCTCGACGAGATAGACAAAGTGGGCAAGAACAACTTCCAAGGCGACCCGGCATCGGCACTGCTCGAAGTACTCGACCCGGAACAGAACAACGCCTTCCACGACAACTATCTGGATACGGACTTCGACCTGTCCAAGGTTCTCTTCATCGCAACAGCCAATGACCTGGGAAGCATCCCTCGCCCATTGCTCGACCGTATGGAACTGATAGAAGTAGGCGGATACATTACCGAGGAGAAGATAGAAATAGCCAAGCGCCACCTGGTACCGACAGAGCTGGAGAACAACGGTCTTGACAAGCAGGAAGAGAAAATCAGCTTCAACAAGGCTGCCCTGGAATGCATCATCGAGCACTATACCCGAGAAAGCGGAGTAAGACAGCTGAAGAAGCAGATCAACAAGTGCCTGAGAAAGGTGGCATACAAGATGGCATGTGACGGCAAGCTGGAACAGTCTACCATCGGCATGGATCAGGTGAAGGAACTTCTGGGCAATCCGCCATTCAACCGCGACATCTACCAGGGCAACAACTATGCCGGAGTGGTAACCGGACTGGCATGGACCTCAGTGGGCGGTGAGATTCTCTTCATCGAGACCTCATTGAGCCGTGGCAAGGCAGGCAAGCTGACACTTACCGGCAATCTGGGTGACGTGATGAAGGAGTCGGCTGTCATCGCGCTGGAATACATCAAGTCGCACATCGACCTGCTGGGCGTAGACTACCGCATCTTCGAGAACTGGAATCTCCACATCCACGTACCGGAAGGAGCCACTCCGAAAGACGGTCCGTCGGCAGGTATCACCATCGCCACCAGCATCGCCTCAGCCATCACCCAGCGCAAGGTGCGCAAGAACACAGCCATGACGGGCGAAATCACCCTGCGAGGAAAGGTTCTGCCAGTAGGCGGCATCAAGGAGAAGATACTCGCAGCCAAGCGCGCCGGCATCACCGACATCGTAATCTGCAAGGACAACCGCAAGGACATCGAAGAGATTCCGGAAAAATATCTCAAGGGCGTATCCTTCCACTATGTAGAAGACGTGGCCGACGTATGGGAATTTGCCCTTACCGATGAAAAGGTAAAGCACCCTATCAACTTCACCATTCCAGAAAATGACAAAAAAGAAGAAAAATGAAATTTGAATTACAAGTAACAGATAAGGCTAGCGATGCCCGCACAGGCATCATCACCACCGACCACGGACAGATCAAGACTCCTATCTTCATGCCGGTAGGAACTGTGGGCAGCGTGAAAGGTGTACACTTCGAGGAACTCAAAAAGCAGGTGAAGGCTCAGATCATTCTGGGCAACACCTATCACCTCTATCTGCGTCCGGGACTTGAGGTAATCAAGGCGGCAGGCGGACTGCACAAGTTTAACGGCTGGGACCGCCCAATCCTCACCGACAGTGGCGGCTTCCAGGTATTCTCGCTCACAGGCATCCGCAAGCTGAAGGAGGAAGGTTGCGAATTCCGTTCACACATCGACGGAAGCAAGCACTTCTTCACACCAGAAAACGTGATGGATACGGAGCGCATCATCGGTGCCGACATCATGATGGCTTTCGACGAGTGCCCTCCGGGACAGAGCGACTTCCAGTATGCCAAGAAAAGTCTTGAACTGACCCAGCACTGGCTGGACCGCTGCCTGAAGCGCTTCAACGAGACCGAACCGCTCTACGGCTACCAGCAGAGCCTCTTCCCTATCGTACAGGGCTGCACCTTCCCGGAACTCCGCCGCGAGGCAGCCAAGTTTATCGCTGACAAGGGAGCAGACGGCAACGCCATCGGAGGTCTGGCTGTAGGCGAGCCTACCGAGGTGATGTATGAGATGATAGAAGTGGTGAACGAAATCCTGCCAAAGGACAAGCCACGTTACCTGATGGGCGTGGGTACCCCTCAGAACATCCTGGAAGCCATCGAACGAGGCGTAGACATGTTCGACTGCGTGATGCCAACCCGCAACGGTAGAAATGCAATGCTCTTCACCTACAACGGCACCATGAACATGCGCAACAAGAAATGGGAGATGGACTTCAGCCCTGTGGATCCGGACGGATGCGAAATCGACCAGATTACCAGCAAGGCATATCTGCACCACCTCTTCAAGGCACAGGAACTCCTAGCGATGCAAATAGCCAGCATCCACAACCTCTCTTTCTATCTGCGGCTCGTTACCGATGCGCGCCAGCATATAGAGCAGGGCGACTTCGTACAGTGGAAGCGATCTGTCATCGACCAGTTGGGAAGAAGAATTTAAATTACTGAAGTTAGGAGTAAGAACTCTCAGGAGCATGGAGCCCCCGATGGCTCCTACTCCCGGAAAATACTGATTTATGAAAGATTTTAAATACATCAGAAAACATCGCAGAAGATTAAAATTCGGCAGAACCATGGCCCACCGATTCGGATGGCTCACCGCTGCCCTCAGATGGCTGGGCAGAAAATTCAGCTGGATGGGAAAGGTGATGAAATGGATTGGTCATAAACTGCGATTCCTCAAGGTGCTCAAGTATCTCAACCCACTGAGATACATCAAACGATTGGACTGGTATATCATCAAGAAGTTCGTGGGTTACTACTTCTTCTCGATAGCGCTCATCATTACCATTGCCATCGTGTTCGACTTCAACGACAACCTGCAGAAGTTTACCGAGTATCATGCACCGGCACGAGCTATCATCTTTGATTACTATGCCAACTTCGTGCCATACTTCGCCAACCTCTTCAGTGCGCTGTTCGTGTTCGTAGCGGTCATCATGTTCACCTCCAAGCTGGCAGGCAATTCCGAGATTATCGCCATGCTGGCATCGGGAGTATCGTTCAAGCGCCTGCTTCGCCCGTACATGATTACCTGCATATTCCTCTCGGCACTCTCCTACACGCTCTCTGCCTATGTGATTCCGCACGGCACGGTCATCCGACAGAACTTTGAGACGATGTACAAGAACAAGAAGAAGAATACCTCTGCCGAAAACGTGCAGCTGCAGGTGGACCGAGGCGTGATAGCCTACATCCAGCATTACGACAACAACTCGAAGAGGGGCTACGGATTCTGTCTAGACAAGTTCCAGGAAAAGAAACTGGTGAGCCACCTGACGGCATCAGAAATACAGTATGATACCATCAGCGACTCCAAATACCACTGGAAACTAACCAACTGGAAGGTACGCCGACTGCATGGCATGAAAGAGAAGATTACGAGCGGAATGAATAAAGATACGCTCATCACCATGGAGCCAACCGACCTGGTCTACTCCAAGGGACAGCAGGAAACCTTTACCAGTCCGGAGCTGAAGGATTACATCTCCAAGCAGATCAACCGCGGTTCGGGCAATGTGGTACAGTACAAGGTGGAGTATCATAAGCGCATCGCTTCCTCCTTCGCCTCATTCATCCTCACCATCATCGGCGTGTCGCTCTCCTCACGCAAGCGCAAGGGCGGCATGGGTAAGGCATTGGGACTGGGTCTGGCATTGAGTTTTGGCTATATCATGCTGCAGACCGTCTGCGCCACCTTCGCCATCCAGGCAAACTTCCCGCCAATGCTGGCGGCATGGTTGCCTAACATCATTTACGCCTTCGTAGCATACTTCTGCTACCGCAAGGCACCGAGGTAATAAACATTGAAAAAAAGAAAGAAAATGTATTTCGACGAATTAGATTTAAACGACAACGTGCTCGACGCATTATACGATATGCGATTCGACACATGCACCCCAGTACAGGAAAAATGTATACCAGAGATATTGGAAGGTCATGATGTGCTCGGTGTAGCCCAGACCGGAACCGGAAAGACTGCAGCCTATCTGCTTCCGGTATTGAGCAAGCTGGATGACGGTGGCTATCCTAAGGATGCCATCAACTGCGTCATCATGTCGCCTACCCGTGAGCTCGCACAGCAGATAGACCAGGCGATGCAGGGCTTTGGCTATTATCTGCAGGACGTGAGCAGCGTGGCTGTATATGGTGGAAACGACGGTAACCGTTACGATCAGGAGCTGAAGAGTCTCCGTATGGGTGCCGATGTTGTCATCGCCACACCAGGTCGCCTCATCACCCACATCTCTCTGGGCAACGTAGACCTCAGCAAGGTGAGCTTCTTCATCCTCGACGAGGCCGACCGCATGCTCGACATGGGTTTCTCAGAGGATATCAATACCATCGCTGCCAAGCTGCCTAAGACTTGCCAGACCATCATGTTCTCGGCTACCATGCCAGAGAAGATTGAGGAATTGGCAAAGTCGCTGCTCAAGGATCCGGTAGAGATCAAGCTCGCAGTGAGCAAGCCTGCAGAGAAAATCAAGCAGGAGGCTTACGTATGTTACGAAACCCAGAAGATGACCATCATCAAGGATATCTTCAAGGCTGGCGACATGAAGCGTGTCATCATATTCAGCGGCAGCAAGATGAAGGTGAAGCAGCTGGCTGCTGCCCTCCAGCAGACCGGTATCAACTGCGGCGCCATGCACTCAGACCTGGAGCAGGCTGAGCGTGATGATGTGATGTTCAAGTTCAAGAGCGGTCAGTATGACGTGCTCGTGGCTACCGACATCGTGGCTCGTGGTATCGACATTGACGACATCGAGATGGTTATCAATTATGATGTGCCTCACGATACCGAAGATTACGTTCACCGCATCGGTCGTACAGCCCGTGCCAACCGCGACGGTAGAGCCATCACCTTCGTCAACGAAGAGGACATGTTCTGGTTCCAGCAGATAGAAAAGTTCCTGGAGAAGGTGGTAGAGAAGATGCCGCTTCCTGAGGGATGCGGTGAGGGACCTGAATATATCAAGCTGAACAAGCCTAGCAAGAAAGGCGGACGTGGAGGCAAGAGCGGAAACGGACGCAAGGGCAATGGACGTGGCGGAAATGAGAACGGCGAAAAGACCAAGGCTAAAAACAGACGCCAGAAAGACCGCGAGCAGACTGCTCATAAGCATAAGCCAAACAACCCTAACAACCGACAGGAGAAAGCTCCTAAGGAAGGAAAGGTACAGAACGGTGAGGCTCAGCAGAACGGACAGAACAATCAGCAGAACGGTCAGAACGGACAGCAGAAGAAGAACGCTCAGAACGGACAGCAGAAGCAGGGCAACAAGAAGCCTCAGCAGAACAAGCCATATCCACAAAACCAGGAAGGCGAACAGACAAGAAGCAACGACAATCCAAATAACAAGCGTCGCAACAACAACAAACGCCGCAATGGTAACAATGGCAACAACGGTAACAATGCTGAGAATGCAAACCCTCAGCAGCGCCCAGGTACAGAAAACAATGTACGTCCAGGAAGCAACGGCCGTGGCAGAGGCGTAGCTCAGAAGAAGCAGAATCCAAACAACCAGCAGAAGCAGAATGCTGCCCCACAGAAACAGGGTGCTGCTCCTCAGCAGAAGCCTGCCTCAGTCCAGAAGAAGGGCGACAAGCAGGGTCCTCGCAAGTACGAGCCTGTGGTAAACCCACAGAAGAAAGAAAACGTAGTAAAGAAAATCTTCAACAAGATTTTCGGATTCAAGAAGTAATATATCAAGTCGCAAAAAGGCAAAAGCATTCAAACCCTGATTGCTTTTGCCTTTTACGTTTTCCTTTCGACCGATAACCGTTAGTTCTGTCATCAATAGTGTTAAAAATCATAAGAATCAACATCGGTTCGCATTATTTTTATTATCTTTGCATTTCAACAAGACATATATAAATAAATATAGAATTATGAATGTAGGAGATAGAATACC
>ULRP01061028.1_pt1 | contig 10335 bp, 10 predicted proteins | sample 1955521 | NCBI WGS metagenome assembly ULRP01 (sample SAMEA4835685, study PRJEB28245) | human gut metagenome | biome: gut microbiome; material: fecal sample | place: Denmark | collected 2008
GAATGAAGCCCATCCGATGGATGCTGTGGCTACGTACCTTGGCGCGCACGCCATACCCGAAGAATACGCGCTCAGGAGCGGCGAATATATAGACTTTATAATAAGCGATATGCTGCCCGAAATAAAGCGCCAAGGCTTGGCGGAATTCTGCGACGTTTTCCTTGAAACGGGTGTGTTCGGCGTGGAAGAAAGCCGAAGGCTGCTCACCGCCGCGCGGGAAATGGGCTTTGGGCTGAAGATACACGCCGACGAGATAGACGAGCTTGGCGGCAGTCAGCTTGCGGGCGAGCTTGGCGCGGTGAGCGCGGAGCATCTTATCGCCACGGGCGAGCGCGGTATGGAGGCCTTAGCCCGCGGCGGGGTGACAGCGGTGCTTTTGCCCTGCACCTCGCTTTATCTGAACAAATCCTTTGCGCGCGCACGGGATATGATAGCCCACGGCATACCCGTTGCGGTTGCTACGGACTTCAACCCCGGCAGCTGCCCTTCGCTCAACATTGGCCTTTGCATGACGATGGCGTATCTTAAATACCGCATGACGCCGGAGGAGATACTGTCCGCCGTTACGATAAACGCCGCGTGCGCCGTGAACCGCGCTCAGAGCATCGGCACAATAGAGCCGGGCAAGCAGGCGGACATGGTGATATGGAACGCAGAGGATATGGAGATGCTGTGCTACCGCATGGGCAGCAATCTTGCGGGCACGGTAATTAAGAATGGCGCGATAGTCAAAAATAATATATAATAATCTGGTAAGGCCTTGTGCCGAAGGAGAGAACATTTATGCTTAGCGAAATGAAGATTAACGATTATATAGACCTGCTTGCAAGCGACGCGCCCGCGCCCGGCGGCGGCAGCGCAAGCGCCCTTTGCGGCGCGCAGGGAGCGGGGCTGTGCGCAATGGTTGCGGCGCTGACGCTCGGCAAAAAGAAATACGAGGAGCATCAGGAGCTGTGCCGCGACGTTTACGAGCAGGCACGGACGCTGTCGGAGCGCATGTGCGCGCTGATAGACGAGGATACGGAGGCGTTCAACCGCGTTTCCGCCGCGTTCAAGCTGCCGAAGGACACGGACGAGGATAAGGCCGCGCGCAAGGCCGCCATTGCGGAAGCTACGCTCGGCGCGACAATGGTTCCGCTCGATACGCTGCACCGTGCGCACGACGGGCTGGAGCTTGCGAAGATGCTTATAGGCAAAAGCAACACCAACTGCGCAAGCGATATAGGCGTTGCGGCGCTGAACCTGGTAAGCTGCGCACGCGGCGCATGGCTGAACATACTTATTAACCTTGGCGGCATTGCGGACGCGGAAAAGGCGCGTGAGATACGCGAAAAAGGCCAACATGTGCTTGCCGAATGCGAAAGCATGGGCGGCGATATATATGCGGCCATATTGAAACAAACGGAGGAATAACTAATGAGGGAGCTTCGCGGGGCGGAAGCGGCAAATGCGATATGCACAGATGCAATGCGGCAGACAGCCGAGCTTATCGAGCGCGGCATAGCGCCGTGCCTTGGCGTGGTGCGCATAGGCTGCGACGCGGCGGACGCGGCATACGAGCGCGGCATAAGGAAGCGTTTTGACGCGGTGGGCGCAAAGGTGGAAAGCATTTGCCTGAGCGCGGACTGCACGCAGGAAGAAGCCGAAGAAGCCATAGCGAAGCTTGCCGCGGACGATTCCGTGCACGGCATATTGCTATTTATGCCCCTGCCTAAGCACCTTGACGCGGACAGGCTGCGCACGCTGATACCGGCCGAAAAGGACGCGGACGGCGCAAACCCGCTGAGCGCGGGGCTGCTTATGGGCGGGCGTGACTGCTTCGCCCCATGCACGGCGGAGGCCGTGATAAGGCTTATTGAGCATTATAAAATAGACCTTGGCGGCAAAAACGTATGCATAATAGGCCGCAGCAATGTTGTGGGCAAGCCGCTTGGGATGATGCTGCTCGGCAAAAACGCAACGGTCACCGTTTGCCACACAGCGACGCGGAACCTTGCCGCGCATACGCTGAATGCAGACATAATTATAGCCAGCGCGGGAAAGCAGGAGATGATAACGGCGGACATGGTGACGGAGCGCAGCATACTCATAGACGTTGGCATAAACACCGTGAACGGCAAGATTTGCGGCGACATTGCCGCCGAGGCCTGCCAAAAGGCCGCGGCATATACCCCCGTGCCGGGCGGCGTGGGCGCGCTTACAACCGCCGTGCTGCTGATGCACACCGTGCAGGCGGCAATGCGGGCGCAAAAAGAATAAGGAGGACATTACAGTGAAAAGAACAATATCCGTATTCGCCCTTCTGCTTGCGGCAGCAATGCTGCTTGCGGGGTGCAAAAAGGAACCCTTGCCCACGGTATACACGGTTTATTCATACGGCGCGCCGTATACCATAGATACCCAAAGCCGCACCATATCGGACTGAACGTACACCTACGGCTACGAATACGCCGCATCAGGCAGCAGCGTGAGCTTCACCTATCCCGACGGGAACGTATACAGCGCGGGCATACAGTCTGCGAACAGCAGCGGTGCCGGCGGCTTGAGCGCGGGATCGGTAAGCGCGGACTATGATTACAACAGCGGCTATACCGACCCGCTTTCCCTGTGCTATGCGCTCGCCTCCCCGCGCGAGACGGAAAGAGCAGCCTCCTCCGGCAGCAATCATCCGTTTGTGGCGCTGCTGCTTTGCGGCGTTGGCATATTCAATCTTGCCGCGCCCAAGGCGAGCTGGTATCTAAGCTACGGCTGGCGCTTTAAGGACGCCGAGCCGAGCGACGCGGCAATAACCCTCAGCCGCATAGGCGGCGGTATTGCCGTAGTGATAGGCGTTATAATGCTGATAGCTTAAGGAGGTAAATCCACCATGAAACGGACAACGGCAATATTCGCCCTGATATTCGCGGCGATATTGCTTTTTGCAGGGTGCAAAGCCAGTCAGGTATACACCGTTTATTCAAAGGGCGTTACATACACTGTGGACAAGGCGGAGCAAACCATAACGGACGGCAGGGACACATATAAATACGAATGCGACCCGTCCGACGGCGGCGGGTACACGGTGAAATTCATCTATCCCGACGGCAACGCCTATACCGTTGTCAGCCACGAATTGCAGGAGGCGTTCGACCCCGACTGCGGCTACGTTGACCCGCTTGAGCTTGACGATGTGTTCGTAAACAGAGAGTAAAAAACTACCCCGGCAGGGATTCCCGCCGGGGCTTTTTGTTTCGCTAATGGCAAAGCGATTGGTTATCAGTTGAGTTTGTTTTTCTTATTCTTGCGGTTCAGCAGCCAGCCTGCGAACATGAATGCCGCGAATACTATCAAATACCACACGTTCTCCATGCCGTGGCCTACTATGCAGGCATACACCATGAACAGGCTGCATATTATGCCAAGCGCGGGCAGTACGAAGCGACGGAATGCCTTTTCGTCCTTCTCCTTCTTCATCCATGCTATGAAAATGGGGATATAGAGAAGATATATGGTGATTATTGGCAGCTCCGAGGAATCGAACACGAAGGGGCCGCTCCACGTTCCCGCAAGGCAGGCAAGATAGAAATACATGCCCCAGAAGCCGGTAATAAGCAGCGCGAATATGGAAGCGTTGTTAGGCATGTTGGTTTCGGGATCAACCTGGGCAAACACCTCCGGACGGGGGCCTTCTCCGCGCACAGCCAGCGCGTACATGCCGCGCGTGCAGCCCAGCATAAGGCCGTTCATGGTGCCTATGCAGGAAATGGCTATGAACAAGTTAAGTATGTTGCCAAGCACGTTGCCGAATATGTTGGTGAAGGCGGTGGTTGCGCCGTCCGCCATAAGGGTTTCTACCGTTGCGCCGCCAGCAACGCCCACGTAGTACGCAATGTATACTGAAATTATGATTATGCCGCCGATTACGAGCGCCTTAGGCAGGTTGCGCTTGGCGTCCTTCAGTTCGGAATTTATGCTGGTTGCAATTATCCAGCCTTCGTATGCAAAGGCCGTTGCGCAAACGGCGCTGAGCAGCAGGGAGCTTGTGCTTGCATCGCCGGGGAGAAGATCCTTTGCCGCGGCAAAGTTGTTCACCAGCATGTGCGTGGGGCTGACAAGGCCGACTATTATGCCAACAACAGCCATGAGCCCGAGAGGTATAAGCTTTATCACGGTGGTGGAAGTCTGAATCTTGCCGGCAAGCTTGGGGGAGATGGCGTTCACGAAGTACGCGCAGCACATATAGAACATCATCAGCGCAATGCACTCCGGCCCTATCACGCAGCCGCCTTCGGCCGCGGGGATTATGAGCGGGAAATCGGGCCAGCAGGACGTGATGAAAACGAGGGTATAGCGCGCGCTGAGCCAGCTGAGAACGCTGGTGAGCGTGGGGTAATAAATGGTGCTCATGAACCAGCCCACATAGTAGCCGTACTTGCCGCCTACCGTGGCCTCGGCATAGTCAACTATGCCGTTCACCTTAATGTATTTCTGCGCCATCATGGCGAACGCCAGTATGCACACCAGCATTATTACGCCGCCGATTATCCACGCCAGTATGCCCAGCGGAAGGTCGCCGTCGGTCTTTTGCAATATGGTCTGCGCCTTAAAGAATACGCCCGAGCCTATAACGATGCCTACTACCATGCAGATAGCCGTAAATAGACCGTATTTTTTGCTCAGCTTCGACGTGGATTCCATGCCTGATACCTCCGATATAGTATAATAAAAAATTTATAAGTTGTCCGACAATAAGCTGCACGTTTGACATCTTATCCGACAACTAATTATACAGATTATACATAGTCAATATGTCGATGTCAATATAAAGTTTACATTTACGCCGCAATATTATATATTATATGCTTTAACCGGTGAAGGAATGTATGCATGGGGACTTTAACTCCCTCAGTCTATTCGCTAACGCTCATAGCCAGCTCCCTCAAGGAGGGAGCCTTTGGGATGTGCCTTACAAGCTTACATATAGCCTCCCTGTCGAGGGAGGTGGGTTTTGCGAAGCAAAAGCCGGAGGGAGTTAGCCTGCCCTGAAAGGGGAGGTGGATGCGAGCAAAGCAAGCAGACGGAGGGGTTGCATCGGGGCTGCTGTTATTTACGTCAACCCCTCAGTCTCGCCTACGGCTCGCCAGCTCCCCGTAAAGGGGAGCCTTTTGGATTGAGTTTATACTGCACCAAAAGGCGCCCCCGCAAGCGGGGGAGCTGTCGGCGTAAGCCGACTGAGGGGGAACATCTCGTGCCATTTTGCATTTCCGAGCCGTTCCCCTTTCGTCACGGCTTTCGCCGCGACACTTTCCCCGCCTGCGGGGACAGCTTTTGGTCAGAGATTGAACCATAAGAATGAGAGAGTACACAAAAAGGAGCGCCCCCCACGCTCCTTTTTTAACTTAATTATGCTTTTTAGCCCTTCACCGCGCCGGCTGCAACGCCCTTTATTATGTGCCTCTGGCAGGTGAGATAGAATATGATTATGGGCACAATGCTCAGCAGTATCAGCGCCATTGTAACGCCGAGATCCACCGCGCCGTAGCTGCCCTTTTGATACTGTATCAATATGGGTATGGTCATGTACTTCGTGCGGTCAAGCACCAGATACGGCAGCAGATAGTCGTTCCATATCCACATTATTTCAAGCACGCCAACGCTTATCAGCGTGGGCTTGAGCATGGGCAGCACCACCATGAAGAACGTGCGGAACGGGCCGCAGCCGTCTATGGCCGCCGCTTCCTCTATTTCCACCGGCAATGACTTTACGAACCCCGCGAACATGAATACCGCAAGCCCCGCGCCGAAGCCAAGGTAAATTATGGGTATTGTCCAAGGGGTGTTAAGGCCGACCGATTCAAGCGAGTGGCTCAGGAAGCTGTAATACGGTATATGCACGCTGTCCGCCGTTTTGGCGAGCGTGAACATGACCATCTGGAACGGCACAACCATCGAAAACACGCACATGAGATACACCAGCTTGCAGAAGCGGCTGTTCACGCGGGTTATGTACCACGCGGCCATGGACGTGCAGATGAGTATGAGCGCGGTTGAGAATACGGTTATAACAAGGCTGTAGCCAACCGCCTTAAAGAAGGGGTAGTTGCCGTAATTCATGCCCTTGATGTAGTTATCAAACCCAACGTAGGATTCCTCGGTGGGCAGGGCAAACGTTTCCGTATTTATGTATGCGTTCGCCTTGAAGGAGTTGATAAGCACGATAACTATCGGCAGAATGTATATTATGCTTATCACCGCAAACAGTATGGTAAGGAAGGTTTTGCTCTTTTTACTGTTTCTGAATACGGAGCGGTTCATTACTGCTGCACCTCCTTTTTGCGCGTTGCGTTAAGCTGAATAAGCCCAAGCGCGGCAACCAGCAGGAAGAATATTACCGCCTTCGCCTGGCCCACGCCGCGGGAATTGGAGTTTTGATAGAATGTATTATATATGTTCAGCGCCAGCATTTCCGTGGTTTTTATCACGTTGCCGTCGGCAAGGAACTCAAAGGGCTGGCCGCCGTTCAGCGCCATGTTCTGGTCAAACAGCTTGAAGCCGTTCGTAAGGGAAAGGAACGTGCATATTGTTATGGACGGCATAACGCAGGGTATGGTGACATGGAAAAGCGTTTGCCAGCCGTTTGCGCCGTCTATCTTCGCGGCCTCTATCAGCTCCTCCGGCACGCTTTGCAGCCCAGCGATGTATATTATCATCATGTAGCCTATCTGCTGCCAGCACATAAGTATTATCAAGCCCCAGAAGCCAAGCGTGCTGTCCAGCAGAATGCTGGTGCCGTAGCGGCTTAGTATGCCATCGAATATCATGGACCAAATATAGCCCAGCACTATGCCGCCGATAAGATTGGGCATGAAGAACACGGTGCGGAATATGTTTGAACCTTTTATGCCGCGGGTAAGCGCATAGGCCACAGCAAAGGCAATAACGTTTATCAGTACAAGCGACACTATTGCGAACAGCGCCGTAAACCAAAACGAGTGCATAAAGGAGGAATCGCTCAGGGCCTTTATATAGTTATCAAGGCCAACGAATTTTGCGTTGCTGGTGGTTTTGAAATTGCATAAGGAAAGGTATATGCCCTTTATGAACGGATATACGAATCCGATTGCAAACGCGGCCACGGTAGGCAGCAAAAACAGCGGGAACCATTTGCGTATGGTGCCGCTGAGCATATTGCCGTTCACGGCCAGACTATGCCGCTTTTTCGGCTTTTTTTGTTCCATACAGACCTCCTTTATATTAAGCGAAATAAGGCGAGCCGCCTTATTTTTGATTATACATAATTTTGTGCGCTTTTTCCAGTCCTCAGCCGAAGAAATGAAATTTTCCTCCGGTTCAGGACTGGGCGGGCAAATGCCCGCCCAGAAAGAAGTTGATATGGATTAGATTACTGATTCTGATACTGTACGGCCCAGCCGTTGACGTAGGCGTTTACCAGATCGTCCCAGGAGCCGGTGCCGGCGGAGTACTGGGTCAGAGCGGCAACGATGCCGTCACGCCAGGTTTCCACGTTGGGGGTGTAAGTGAATTCCCAAGTTACGGTGTAGTTGCCGGCGGCAGCGTAATCCGCAGCGGCCTTGCAGAACACGTTCTCGGGCTCGGCAGCGCTCTTGAACGGGCAGGGGCCGAACTCGTCAGCCATCATCTTGGTGCCGCTCTCGCTGGTTACTACCCAGTACATGAAGTCCAGAGTAGCCTGGATATCATCCTCGCTGGCCTTGCTGTTAACGGCCCAGCAGTTTTCGGTGCCGGAGCACAGGCCGGCCTTTTCTTCACCCTCTACACCGCAGTAGATGGGGATCATGGTCAGATCGTCCTTGTTCATGCCAAGGTCGTTTACCAGGGTGTTGTATTCCCAGGAACCGTTCTGGAAGAACACGGCCTTACCCTGAGCAAATTCAGCCTCGGAATCGCCGGCGGTCTTGCTGGGCAGATCGCTGGGCGCGCAGGTGCTGTTGTTGATGTAAAGATCCCAGATGTTCTTGAAGTTGTCAAGATACTTGCCGGTAACGGTGGCGGGCTGGGAGGTTACGTTGTCGTCACGGAACTCATAGAACAGGGGCAGGTTGGTCAGATGGCCGCTGAAGCGCCAAGAGGAGGAGCTGTCCAGACCTGCGCTGGAGAACGCGGAGAAGCCGAGTTCGTCCTTGCGGGCGGTGATGTCCTCAACAACAGCCTTAAGAGTTTCAAAGTTGGTGATTTCGCTTACCTGATGGCCGGCCTTTTCAAGCAGGGCCTTGTTGACTATAAGACCATAGGACTCATAGCAATAAGCGATGCAGTAAACTTCGCCGTTCTCGCCGAAAAGGTTGAAGTCATCGGTGTTCATTTCCTTATAAACATCGGTGTCCTTCAGATCCAGGCAATAGTCGCCCCAAGTGGCAAGGCTTGCTTCGTTGCCGCACTGGAACAGGGTAGGCATGCTGCTCTTGTCCATTTCGGCGGTGAGGGTTTCCTCATAGGTGCCGCTTGCAGCGGTAACAACCTGCACGGGTACGCCGGTCAGCTCGGTATATTCCTTAGCCAGCGCCTGCCAGGCCGCATCGGCCTCGGGCTTGAAGTTGAGATAATACACGGAGCCCTTCGCCTCGGCGGGTTCGGTGGAGTCCACAGGAGCCGCGGTCGGCTCGGTGGTGGCGGGCACGGCGCTCGTCGCGGGAGCCTGAGTGGGCTCAACGTTAGCGTTGTCATTCGCCTGGCAGCCTACCACGGACAGAACCATGGCCAGCATCAATACGATAGCCAGAACCTTCTTCATTGTAGTTTCCTCCTAAAATAAATTTGTTCTTGTTTATGCTAAAACGCGTTTTGCGCCTTATGCCGTGTTTAACTTATATGCTTTACGCTCGCGCCCTGTATCAGCTCCGTCTCAAGCTGAATGTGCTTCGGTGCGCAGTCCGTATCCATGCTTTCAAGCAGCAGCTCAACGCTCCTATCCGCAAGCTCCTGCTGCGGCTGGCGCATGGTGGCAAGCGCGGGGTGATAATACTGCGCAAGCTCAATTCCATCGTATCCTATCACCGATACGTCCTCCGGCACCCTTTTGCCGGAATCCATAAGCGCCCTTGCCGCGCCTATGGCCATTGTGTCGGACATGGCGAATATCGCCGTATAGTCGGGGCCTGTGTACTCCTTTATCCTTTCATATGCGCAGGAGAAGGAGAACGGTGAAACAAGTACGCGGCTGCTTTCAAGCGTTTTGCCGTGCTCCTTAAAGCTGTCCAGCACGCCCAAATACCTTTGATGCGCCATGTTGCAGCCCTGCGTTTCGCCGCTGAGAATCACCATGTTCTCGTGCCCGCAGTCGAAAAGGTAATCAATCGCTTTCTTCGCGCCCTGCCTATCGTCCACGCTCACGCTTGATACGTTGGGCGCGTAGCCTTCCGCCGCGTTAACGGTTGAGTATACGCAGTGGATGGGCAGACGGCTGAGCATTGCGCCGTTATCCGTATGGCATCCGCCCATGAATATTATCCCGCGCACCTTGCGCTCCGCGTACACGCGAAGGGCAGCAGCGGCTTCATCATCGTTTTCGTCTATATAATGGGGCAAAAACCTGAGCCCCGCGGCCTCTATCCGCTTTTGCAGCAGCTCCAGTATGCCGGAGAAGAAAAGGTTGTTCCGCCCGCGCACTATTACCGCAACGCAGTCGGTTGAAAGCTGCTTCAGGTGCTTTGCGTTGCTGTTCGGCTCGTAGCCGTAACGCTCTATCACTTCCATAACGCGCCCGCGGGTATCCTCGTTCACGTCCGGCCGCTTGTTCAGTACGCGCGATACGGTGCTGACACCCACGCCTGAAAGCCGGGCTATCTCCTTTATCGTCATGCGCGCAACCATACCTTACATCTCTCTTCCGTGCTTACTGCTCTTCATTCAGTGGAACCGTACCCGGCAACGTTTCCGGTATCGTTTCCGGATTTAATTTTAGCAGTGGTTAAAATTATTGTCAATATATAATCGCATTATTTTTGGCAAAATTTTAGCGGGGGAGGGATTGTTTTTTTGTGTGAGTGCGGATAGTGGCTTTGCTGTTTAACTCAACCCCTCAGTCATGGCTTGCGCCGTGCCAGCTCCCCGTGCGGGGAGCCTTTTGGGTGCTACCACTATCCAAAAGCTGTCCCCGCGTGCGGGGAAAGTGTCGCGGCATAGCCGTGACGAAAGGGGAATGGCTTAAAGATGCCAAGTGCCGCGAGATGTTCCCCCTCAGTCTGTTCACTGTCGTTCGCCGACAGCTCCCCCATAAATGGTGGCGCCTTTAGTGCGCTTTACAAACTCTTATACAGTCTTGGCGGGCCGCCAATGTGTAAAGTGCAGTAAGATAGTTTACAGATTGTGCAATCA
>ULRP01056064.1_pt1 | contig 10306 bp, 9 predicted proteins | sample 1955521 | NCBI WGS metagenome assembly ULRP01 (sample SAMEA4835685, study PRJEB28245) | human gut metagenome | biome: gut microbiome; material: fecal sample | place: Denmark | collected 2008
CTTCAGCCATCGTTCCAATACATCAAAAACGACAATGGAGACTTCACGACGTTTAGTGCCCGACTCTATGTCAGTTTCTAAAGGAAAGAGATAATTAGCAAAAAGTGTACATCATTTTAGCTTTTAGAAGCAAAATGATGTACACTTTTTTTACATGATAAAACAGCAGCTATCTACTATTCTGAATGAAACTATAACATCTGAGATAATTCCCATGCCCTCACATGCGTTATGCCTTTGCGAGAAGGCAACTGAAGATCGTCAAGCGATACTACTACTTTTTCATAGTTATCCGCTATACATTCCAACGGAGCATATTCACGCTCTATTGTCTGCTCATCTACAAGCATATAAGTGGCTTGCACATAGATGATACGATCGTTCTTGATGGCAACGAAATCAACCTCTTTATCCTTTATACTCCCCACATATACTTCATATCCATGCCGTAATAGATCTAGATAAACGAGATTCTCCAACAAATACCCCGCTCCATATCCGAATCCGGCATAGAGATAGTTCTTGAACGACAAATCATTCATATAGTATTTACAACTGCCAGAAAGAATCTCCTTCCCCTTGATATTATAGCGCAAAGCACGATGTGCAAGATAAACTTCTTCTATATATCCCAAATATAGAGATACAGTATCATACGAAGTCTTGCGTCCTTTGCTTTTTATGAAGTTGGTAATATTGGTAACAGAAAGAAGATTGGAAGAATTATTAACCAGATAGGCAAACAAATCTTCGAGCAGTCTTACATCGCGAATCGTATATCTGCGTATGATGTCTTTCAGTAATACCGTATCCTTCAATCCCGAAATATAGTTGCGCTTTACATCAGAAGACTGGAAATGCACGAGTTCAGGATAACCACTGTAAGTACCTTCACCACCTTGCTGCCAAGATACGAAGCGACACTTTCGGTATAAAGCGGACGGGGAAACCGCAATCGATGGTGTTGCCAAACCAAAGATTATACTTCTTTACTGATTCTATATTTTCGTTCATACTTGATTTTTTGTGCAAAGATAGCATTTTTTTCGTGTATAGACGAAAATTTCACTGCCTTTACTAAGATTTTCGTCCATAGACGAAAAAAAGATACAAGTATCATATTTCAAAGATATGATGGAAAAATGAAGAAACCATTAAACTCATTCAGAACCAATCGGAATAAATCGCATGAGATAAGTATTTGCAATAAAAATTGGTAAATTCTTGCTAGCTATTTCAAAATATTGTATCTTTGCACCCGCAAAAGAAAGAAAAGTAGCAGTAAAAATAATATTATTTCAGACAAAATGGGAGACAGAATAACAACAATGGAGCAGGGAATGCAGCGACGCACAGAACTGCTCTTAGGAAAGGATAATCTGGAGAAATTACAGTCGGCACGTGTGCTCATCTTCGGTATTGGAGGTGTGGGCTCTTGGTGTGCCGAGGGACTTTTGCGCAGCGGCGTGCGCAACATCACTATCGTGGACAGCGACCGTGTCTGCGTAACCAACTGCAACCGCCAGCTGATGGCAACAAGCCGTACCATCGGAGAAGTAAAGGGGGATGCACTGCGCGAACGACTGCTGGAGATCAATCCCAAAGCCAACATCACGGCTTATCAGAAAATCTATCAGGCTGAAACTGCCGACGAATTCCACATGGAGGAATATGACTTCATCATAGACGCCATCGACTCACTCAAGGATAAGGCCGACCTGATACTCCGGGCCACTGCTCTTCCAAAGGAAATCACATTCATATCTTCTATGGGTGCTGCTCTCCGTCGCGACCCGTTCAAGGTCAGGAAGGCAGAGTTCTGGAAAGTAGAAGGTGATCCTTTAGCCAAAGCCTTGCGTAAAAAATTCAAGAAGAACAAATCCTTCCCTCGCCGCAAATTTCAATGCGTATATAGCGAGGAAACACCGATGAAAAATATGGGTGTAAACAAAGCCTGCGGAACAGGCGGTTGCCTATGTCCTAAAGCAAAACTTCTCAACGGAGAACGGGGAACAGAAACTGCCGTCTATGACGCTCCTGGCGATCAGAGTCTTGTAGAACATGAGTGGTGCTCTACCAAGGCGCAGATCAATGGTTCACTCTGCCACATCACCGCTACTTTCGGTATGGCAATTGCAGGTATGGTAATCAATCACATCATCGATTGATTATCATATCATAGACTGATATTTACATCCCTCACAGGCGAATATCTCACATCTTGCTTTTTCTAAAGGTTAAACACGGATAGTGAAGTTCTTTCAGCATCCATGTTTTTGATACGCTGTGGTATTTCGCATAGAGGGATATCCTCGTCTTCAATGCTTGGTGGATTATTAATAAGGCAAACTAGTTAAATACCGTTAATGGCAATAAACCTTGTCAGGATTTATGAGTCAAAGAAATGGTTTTGGTAGAAACCATGACTCTTGTTGTGTCGAATTAACTCTATTTTAAGTGTCATACTTGTTGGATATATAAATTAATAAATTAAGAATAACAGGAGATAATCCGATGAAAAAAATGATGGGTAATTATTCAGGAAAACTACAACAACTGCTTTGTTTGCTGATATGTGTGCTAATGGTAGTGGCCGTCAGTATCCGTAGAGATGGCAAGGTGGCAGGACGCTATGTGAATCAGCAACAGACGGTCTCGCCAAAGACAGAGCCAATGGCTGTACTTGAGGATGGTTCCGTGCAATTGAATACTACAGAGCTTGGAAAAGATATCGTAGGCTATGGAGGCACTGTTCCATTGGAGATTACCTTGCAGGATGGCAGGGTAAAGAGTATCAGAGCACTTGCCAATTCAGAGAGTCCCGATTTCTTTACTGAGGCTTCTGCCCTTCTTACTAAATGGAATGGCAAGACGATAGAAGACGCTCAGAAGATGAAGGTGGACGCCGTGTCTGGTGCGACGTTCTCTTCAAAGGCAATCATCGGAAACGTACAGCGAGGACTTCAATATGCAGCCAAGAATCCTGTAAAGACTTCTGTATGGTCAGAGTTTGATTTCTCTGCCAAGGCTATAGCCGGACTGATTGTTGTGCTCATGGCAGCCATCGTACCGCTTTTCATTAAGAACAGACGATATAGGATAGCTCAGCAAATTCTGAATGTCATAGTGCTTGGATTCTGGTGCGGTTCATTTCTGAACTATACATCAATCGTCAGCTATATGTCAAATGGCATGAACGTAGTGGCATTGATAGTTCCGGTCATCATGCTAATCACGGCATTCGTATATCCACTCTTCGGCAAGAAATCATACTATTGTACGCATGTGTGCCCCTTTGGTTCTTTGCAGGAACTTGCAGGAAAATGCGTAGGATATAAAATCAAAATGAAACCAACTACAGCCAAGCGCCTAGATTGGTTCCGCCAGATTCTGTGGGCCATACTCATGCTGTGTTTGTGGACGGGTATATGGTTCGACTGGATTGATTATGAACCCTTCTCTGCCTTTGTATTCCAATCAGCATCATGGATTGTCATAGCCATTGCCATAACCTTCGTGGCACTCTCAACGGTAATTATGCGACCATACTGTCGCTTTGTCTGTCCTACGGGATCACTCATTAAATACAGCCAATTCTCTATTTTAAAGAAAAAGAAATAGAAATAAACCGGTCATTAGAACGCATATAAACGATGCATTCTGACGGCCGGTTTTTACTTGGTATGAACTTTCAAAAATAAAATCATCATTTTTAGGTATTGCATATTTCCTGAAAAGTCAGTACCTTTGCACCCGCAAACAAGACCGAGACAGGAATGGCATATATTCCAGTCCCAGCCGGAAAGCATGGAATAAAAGCAACGGATAAGCGAGAAACAGTCATTGCCCATATCATTCCTTACATATTATATAATAAGGTGAAAATACCTTCTTATATTTATATCCCTAAAGAATGTGCTAGGCCCGACGTATAATTACTCCTTATGGTACCACAAATTATTTTCCAGCAAAACGGAAATAACTTTGATATGATAAGAAGCAACTATATACGTAGGGGCGTATTGGCTCTATGCATGCTCATCATGACGATGGCAGCATGGGCACAGCACGATTCTGACTCCCTCAAAAATGATTTCAGTAAGCATCATCAGCAGGATAACTATAGAAAAAATCTGCATGGTGACAAGTTAAAACAAACCCTGCATCTGGGCGAAGTAGTGGTTCGTGGCAACCAGGTAAAGCGTGTCAACTCGTCGGCATTCAATGTCATGGCAGTAGATACACGTCGCCTGCGCAACACCAACCTCGACCTGGCGCATGTTCTCGACCGCGTATCGGGCGTGAAAGTGCGTGAGGACGGAGGTCTTGGCTCTGGCGCAAGCATCAACCTGAATGGCTTTACGGGCAAGCACGTGAAACTCTTTATCGATGGTGTGCCGATGGATGGTGCATCATCCAGTTTCAGCATCAACAATATACCTGCGAGCTTTGCCAACCGCATCGAGGTATATAAGGGTGTCGTACCCGTAGATTTCGGTGGAGATGCCCTAGGAGGTGCCATCAATATCGTGACCGACCACTCTCCGCATACATACGTTGATGCCAGCTATAGCTATGGCTCATTCAATACCCATCGTAGTAACCTCTCTCTAGGATGGACGGGTAAATCGGGACTTATGCTCCGCTTGAACGCCTATCAGAACTATTCAGACAACGACTATAAGGTAAAGACGCAATGGACTGATCTTGAGACCAATGCGGTGAGCAACGAAGAGGCGTGGTTCCGCCGGTTCCACGACAGATACCACAACGAGGCTGTCATCTTCCAGCTGGGTGTGGTAGATAAAACATGGGCCGACAAGCTCGTCTTCGGCTTGAACTATAGTCATGAATATGCACAGATACAGAACGCCAATCTGATGAAAATCGTGTTTGGCGGCAAATATCGCACAGCGCAAGGATGGACTCCCTCTATGCTCTATGAGAAGCGAAATCTTGCTATCCCAGGTTTGAACTTCCGATTGTCGGCACGTTACGACATGGTGAAGACCAATAATGTGGATACGCTCAGCCGCACCTATAGCTGGACGGGTGAGTATAAGGTAAATGCCTATCAGGGCGAGGGAGTTCCAACGCTTGCCGAATTCAAGGGTTACACCCTGGCTACTGTTGCCAACCTGACCTATCATCTTGGCGACCAGCATTTCTTTACGCTCAACGATACTTATACCCATTATCGCCGCCGTACCACCAATGCGGCATCCAATAGCGTTCAGAGTTCAGCAGCCACCTTCATGCGCCGCATCAATGCCAAAAACACCCTGGGACTGTCGTACAAGTTTATCCCCAACCAGCATTGGAACATGGTGGCCTTCCTGAAGTACTACGACTCACATGTTAGAGGACCTGTGAACATCGCTTCATCCGGGCGTGCCGACTATCAGGAGCAGGAACGTTCTACCGATGCCTTGGGATATGGTGCAGCAGGAACTTACTTCCTGCAGAACAAAGACTTACAGATAAAGCTGTCGTATGAGCGAACCTATCGTCTGCCTACCGACCGTGAGCTCTTTGGTGATGGCGATTATGAGGATGGCAATGCCACCCTTCGCCCGGAGAAGAGCGACAACGTGAATCTGAACCTGGGCTATCAGCATACTTTCAATGATGCGCATACCCTGAGTGCTGATGCAGGCTTCAACTATCGCCACGTAGCGGATTACATCATCCGAGCCATCGGACAGAAGGGAGTAGCCGTGAGCACCAACCACGGCAAGGTGCTGGGACTGGGAATGGACCTGGGCTTGCACTACTATTACAAGGATGTGGCAAGTATCGGTGGAAACTTCTCCATGCAGAACACCCGCGACAGAGAACGACTCAACAGTATCGGGGCAGAATCGGTAACCTATGGCGACCGTGTGCCTAACTTGCCTTATACCTTTGGCGGTGCTGATGCAAGCTATACTTTCAAGCATGTGTTGGGCAAGGCAAACCGACTTACCATAGGCTGGAACATGAGATACGTACACCGGTTCTTCCGCTCATGGGCAAGCGAGGGTGCTAAACTCTATGTGCCAGAGCAGTGGAGCCATGATGCCAACCTGGTGTATGCGATACAAGGCGGCAGATACAACGTATCGATAGAGGCGAACAACTTCACCAATGCCCTACTCTACGACAACTATAGCTTGCAAAAGCCGGGGCGCAGTTTCAGCATCAAGTTCCGCTATGTGTTTTACAAGCAATAGTAAGGGTATTATCTTAGGAAAATATTGATTCAGAATACATTATAATTAATCAGTAACATACGTTTAAAAGAATGAAAAAGACTTATTTATCACTGTCAAGAATGGCAGTGACAGGGCTATTCTTGTGCCTTTTCGGAATCACACCTGGGCTTACAAGCTGTAGCAGCAGCGATGATATTTCGGATGCAGATAGTGGTTCTGGCGATGTAAATGAAGGAGGTTCCTCTTCGGGTTCTGATGAAACAGTAAAGAACGGCAAGGGTTCTTACTTCATTGCCGTAAAGACCGACAATGGTACAGAATACATCATGCAGACCAACAGTCTGACGGCAGGCAATCTTGATATCAGAAACAACATCATGGAATTGCCACAGACAGAATATACCTGGATATTCAACAACCACGATGCCATCGGCATGGTTTATCAGCAGCAGTTTGCCGGTCTGGGATATGGATTACGCTGGACATCGGATGATTCTCAGTTCTCCAAACTGGGTGAGTTCCGCATCGACACCCGCTTCTCCAACTACGGTTTCTTCAACAACCAGTTGCTGACCAGTGTTGGAGGTCAGGTTTCTGCCGACGGCAAGCGAAACGACGGAGCCACCTTCGCCTTCTGGAATATCACGAATGATGGGGTGAAACTCGATCATACCAAGACCATCTGGACGGAAGACATCACAGACAATGGTCAGCAGGTCACCTTCTCCAGCATCATAGACAATGGCGACGGAACTTTCCTTACAGCGATGGTTCAGTCTGCATTCCACCAGACGGGAACCGGTGATGGCTCCAGCATTGGCGACGTGAAATATCCTGATAGCGTATGGGTGGCAAAGATGGATAAGGATCTGAACGTACTGAAGGTTTATCGTGACGACCGAATCAGCTATGCTGCCGGCCAGTATCGCTCTCAGGTTCTCCACGAAGTATTCAAGACCAACGATGGTACGGTGTATGTCTTCTCCAATGCATTCAATACCGCAACCACCCGCAAGGCTGGTGCTCTGCGCATCAACAAGGGAGCAGAGGAATTTGATAAAGATTATTATTTCGACATTCAGACTCCTGCCGATGGCTACAAGTTCCGACGTGTATGGTACATAACAGACAGCAAGTTCCTGCTCGAAATCTATAACGAGAAGAATATCAACACCATGACAGTCGGCCATCAGTTTGCCATCGTAGATATGGCGAGCAAGAAGTTCACCTGGCTCACCGGCATCCCTACGAAGAATCTCATCACATCAGGTACGGAAACCGGAGGCGTTCCGATGTATGCTGACGGAATTCTCTATCTCCCTATCACCCAGTTTGGTCAGGATGCAGCCATCTATCAGGTGAATCCAGAAACTGGTGTAGCAACCAAGGGCATCAGTATCAAGGGCGTAACGGAAATCAGAACACTCGGAAAATTAAACCGATAAATTCATATTATTCATACATAAATAGAAATTAAAAAACATGAAGAAATTTTTCTTTTCAGCTGCGCTTATGGCGCTTGCATCATGCATGACATTCACATCATGCTCAGATGATGACAACAGTGGGAATGACGGTGGTATCTCTGGCATCGACCCAAAAGAGGTTAGCTTTGTCGTAACTTCCGGCGACCCTACAACCGATCTTACAGGAGGTGTCTATATGAAGGTTTACAATGACCTTTCAACAGCCAAGAATGGCGAGAATGTATATGGCGCAGCAGATGCTGTGAAGTGTTACGACAGCTTCACACAGGTTACTTACAATAAGGCCAGCGGCATTTTTACGGGCTATATCTATGCCCGCGGTGCTTCTGCTGAAGGTATCGGCAGTCTGAAGGCAGGTCTCCGCAGTTATCAGGTAGAGAATGGCAAGATGGTGGAGATTGGTTCACCAGCCCTGGTTTCCGCTTTCGGTAACACTGGTACATTTGGAACCTATTCCTACGCAGCACAAATCAGTCAGCCATACGCTATGGTTGTAGATAAGAATGGTGCAGACAACAACATTGCGGTAGGTCTTACCCAGTATGCCATCGACGGAGTAAACCCTAACATCTCCAATATCGTGGATATGGGCAATAATCAGGTGGCAATGGTTGTGAATTACAGCAATCGTGATTCTGCCGCTGTTGCCATCTGCGACTATAGTCTGAATATCAAGAAGATGATTTACGACGATCGCATCGGCACATCAGTGGGAGCCATGCGTTCTGTGCGTTACACCCAGAGCGGTGCCGATGATAATGGCAACATCTATGTATTCTCAGGTTCCAGCGCTACAGACAGCAAGGTGGGTGCCCTGCGCATCAAGAAGGGTGAGACTGAGTTTGACAAGAACTATCAGTTCAATATCTTTGCAGCATCAGATGGTTACCGTTTCCGCAAGGCATTCCACATCAGTGGCAGCAAGTTCCTGCTGGAATTCTATCTCGACAAGAACAAGTATGGCAACATGGATGCTTCCGGCAAGATGGCAATAGTGGATATGGACGCCAAGACCCTGACATGGGTAACCGGACTGCCTGATGCCTCTACCGTATCATTTGGCTGGGGCGACGGCTATGCTGATGCCTACTATCTGCCAGTTGCTGCTCCAACAAGCATGAGTGGCGGTTCTGGCAGCGGTTCTTCCGTTACCCCAACCATCTACAAGATAGATGCAAAAACAGGTATGGCAAGTCCATTCATGACCTTCGGAAATGGCGACTTGCTCAAGGCTATAACAATTCTTAAACAATAAATTATTATAATGTATTTTTCAAATTGCATGCATAAACTTAACAAAATGCTCTTAGTCGCCTTGGCGGCTATGGGCTTTGCTTCGGCAAAAGCACAGACTACTCTTCCAGGAAGCATCCAGGAAGCAGTGAAGGAAAATGTAAGCGCAAAGGCTGTGATGGAGAACATCATAACCCGCACAAGCGTAAGAAAGTTCAAGCAGCAGCCAGTGGAGGACGTCAAGATAGAAGCCTTGCTCCGTGCCGGTATGGCTGCACCTACAGCGAACGATATGCAACCATGGCATTTCGTGGTTCTGAAAGACAAGCAGGATATTGAGAAATATGCAGAATCCAATAAGTATCATGCAGAGGATATCAAGAAGACACCGCTCTTCATCTTTGTCTGCGCCGATACCACCCGCATGTCAGAAGGACAGAGCAAGGAACTTTGGATACAGGATCTTTCCGCCGTTTCCGAAAACATTCTCCTGGCAGCTCATGCCATGGGTTTGGGAGCCTGCTGGACTACCATCTATCCTATCCAGAAGAAGGTGAATGGTATTTCAAGAACATTGAAATTGCCTGGAAATCTGATTCCGCTGAATGGCATCATCATCGGTTATCCTGACGAGCCGGAGCAGCCAAAGGATAAGTGGGACACCAAGAAGATTACCTACGGAATACCGAATTAGTGCATACCTAAAAATGATGATTTTCAAATGCCACTTTGCTTATTACAGAATAATTTTGTAATTTTGCGCCATATTATTATAGGATACAATAAATACAATTATGAAGAAAAGAACATTGTTTTTAGCGGTAATACTAAGCATGGGAATGAGCAGCATGATTGCAACAACCAGAAGCTCACACTCTGAAGTAATGACCAAGGAAGCTGACGGTACTTACATCATCAATACCACCACGCTGTGTAAAGACGTAAAAGGATTTCGTGGCAATACGCCTCTTTCTATCTATATCAAGAAAGGAAAAATAGTAGAAATCAAGCCGCTTGCCAACAAGGAGACTCCCAACTACTTCAATAAAGTAAAACAGGGTTTGCTCAACAAATGGAATGGCATGAAAGCCAGCAAGGCGGCTACTGTCCAGGTAGATGGCGTTACGGGTGCCACCTTCTCCAGCAAAGCAGTAAAGGAAAATATAAAGCGTGGCATTGCTTATTATCAGAAGCATAAGTAGGGAAAGATTGATTCATAAAATAATAAATCCCGGCAGGAGATAGCATGCAGCTATTCTCTTGCCGGGATTTTTTGTAATGTAGCTTAGCCCCCTTGAATTTCCCATTTTCCAGGAGAGAAATACTAAGCCCTTATTCCTCCCCATTCTGACATTCGCCCGTCTCATAACTCTTCGTCATATCCTTTAAGAT
>ULRP01086537.1_pt1 | contig 10293 bp, 6 predicted proteins | sample 1955521 | NCBI WGS metagenome assembly ULRP01 (sample SAMEA4835685, study PRJEB28245) | human gut metagenome | biome: gut microbiome; material: fecal sample | place: Denmark | collected 2008
AAGAAGATTGAACGAGCCGTTTTGGCGGATAAAAGGCAGAAAATGTTCGGGATAGTTCTATGCTTATATACGGGTTTGAGGATAGGAGAATTATTGGCTTTAACGTGGAAAGATATTGATTTTATTAAGGGCGTACTATCCGTGAATAAAACAATACACGACGGAAAAGACGAAAATGGACGTTTTTGCAGCATTATCGGTGTGCCGAAAACGCAATCGTCCGTGCGTAATATTCCGTTACCGAAACAGTTAATTCCGTTATTGCAAAAGTTAAAATAACAGTCGGATTCGGTATACGTCATTTCGGATAAAGGCAAAGGAATATCTATAAGGGTGTATCAACGCAATTTTTCTAAGTTGTTGGAAAGATTAAATATTCCGCATAAAGGGTTTCACGCCCTTCGGCATACATTTGCGACGCGAGCGTTGGAATGCGGAATGGACGTGAAAACGTTGTCTGAAATACTCGGTCATAAAAGCGCGACGGTAACGCTTAACAGATATGTACACTCTATGGCGGATTACAAAAAAGAAATGATGAACAAACTTGGAAAGTTGCTTTGAGAACATTAAAAAAGGCGTCGCCTATTACTATAATAGGTGTTAAATTTCTACGATTTTGTACGCCTATTTGCAAAAATAAGACTTTTTTTCGCCTAAAACACTAAAACATATCTTTCAAAATACGTTTTCTATTGACGAAAAACAAAAAAGATGCTATAATTTATTATGTTGAGGTGTCGTCTATTATAGTAATAGGCGGCTGGTTAGACATGGGAATTAGTCATCTATAAGATATTTAAATTGGAGGAGGTTTTATTGTGAAGAACAAGAAAACGTTATTGGGATTGCTTTTAATCGTCGTTATGTTGTTATCAACGGCTCTTTTTGTTTCTTGCAAGAAGGAAGAGAATCCGGATACGGGGAAAGGAGAGATTTATTATCTCTATGAAAACGGAGAACTCAATAAGTCGAACTTTATCCAATTAAAAGACGGAAAATGGTCGGATGACGATAATGAAAACGGTACGTATGTTGTATCGGGCACTTCTATAACCATTTATGTGGAAATGATGGGCGAAAAGGAAGAGTATGCAAAAGGGACGTTAAAAGACGGCGTGCTTACTCTTACGATTATGGGGACGGAAATTACTTATTGCAAAGAAGGAAAAACGCCTTCCGTTACACCTTCGACACCAGATGAGCCGCAAAAAGATGACGGACATTCGATCATCTCCGCCGCGGAGGGGGAGATTCGGGGTAAGACCGTTACGTCATGTGTGTTCAGTGAAGACGGAGTCTATGATCTTCGTAATAAATTCACGGTCAGCGAGGGCGCGGGATGGAGAGCATTTACGTCTTCGGACTGCACTCAACCTACGGAACTTACAAAGAGAACTGTAAATATTGAATATGGCTGGAATGATATTTATGTCATGGTCGAAAACCAGACGACCTATGAAAACTCCGTTTATAATGTAAAAATTTATCGTGCACCGATCTCCGGAATGGAACTGACGGAGAACGATACCTACCGGATTTCGGAAGGGATAGATTTCCCCGAAGTGATCTTGCCAGATTATTATAACGGTAAGAAAGTGACGGAAATCGGCAACGGGGCATTTTCCGAATGCAAAAGCATGAAAACACTTGTCATCGGAAACTGTGTGACAGCCATCGGTGCGAATGCGTTTGGCGAATGTACTCTGCTTACGGACGTTGTTCTTCCGGACAGCGTGACCGATGTCGGGAAATACGCCTTTGCATCCTGTACAAACCTTGTCAGCGTGACGATCGGCAGGCAGGTTGCGCACATCGGCTATTACGCGTTTTCTGAATGCGAAAAACTGGTGGAGGTCATCAACAACAGTGCGCTGAAGATTGAAAAGGGCATCGACGATGACGACCTCGGTCGTGTCGGATATTACGCTTTGGACGTCAGAGCCGGAGAAAAAAGCGCGATCGACCGACGGGACGGTTGTTTGTTCTACCGGCACGGTGATACGGTTTATCTTCTCGGATACACCGGAGACCGCACCGCATTGACACTGCCGGACGATTATGACGGAAGCGCATATGAAATTTATAAGTTTGCGTTTTACCGGTGTGATACGCTTGAAAGCGTCATCATCGGAAATTCTGTTAAACGTATCGGGGAAGAGGCGTTTTATCATTGCGACAACCTGCGCGTGGTCGGAATCCCCGATCAGATAACTGATATCGGAGAAGACGCTTTTTACAATTGCCCGATCACCGAGGCAACGTTGCCGTCGTGCGCGATTTCGGCGATTTCCGTAAAAAAACTCGAAACCGTTGTCATAACAAGCGGTGACATTGAGAAAGAGGCATTTTATTACGCCGAAAATCTTACAAGTGTGACGCTCGGCAACGGAGTAAAGACAATTGGTACTTATGCGTTCGCCGGCTCTAAAAAACTGAAAACACTGATTATAAAAGACAAAGTAACGGAGATCGGGGCGTCTGCCTTTTCCGACTGTGTGATTTCCGACATTTATATTACGGATATTGCGATGTGGTGCAGAATTTCCGGGGTGGAAAATCTAATGGAGTCCGGTTCGGAAAAGACACTGTATCTGAACGGAGAAGCAATCACCGATCTTGTGATTCCCGACGGGATAACAGCCATTGGAACAAGCACTTTCTACGGAGTAAAAAATCTTATATCCGTGACGGTTCCGACCAGCGTGATCTCCATCGGTGAATTCGCATTCAGAAACTGCAACAACCTGAAAAGTATCACGCTTCCGTTTGTCGGAGCAAGCAGAACGGCAAAGAACGGTTACGATCAGGTATTCGGGTACATTTTTGGGTATAGGACAACCTCTTCCGGCGTCGGTTCTGCGGGAACGACTAATCAGTACAAAGGGTATTATTACTACATCCCGTCGAGCATCCGCACTGTAATCATTAGCGACGGCGCCACCGCGGTTGCCGAAAAAGCGTTCTACCGTTGCGGCAACCTTGTAAACGTCGTGTTGCCGGACAGCATAGAAACCATTGGGACCTCTGCGTTTGAATACTGCGACAACTTGGAAAGTATCCGTCTGCCGTTTCTCGGAGCGAGCAGAACCGCAGACAATGGTTATGATCAGGTTTTTGGATATATTTTCGGTTATACTGCATTGGATCAGCAAAACAGCGCAATGACCTGGACCTATCAGCAATATTATAACGGAAAGTATTATTATTTCAACATTCCGTCCAGCATACGGAATGTGACACTGTCCTCAGGGCTCGTAAGTATTTATAAGGCGTTCATCAATTGCACAAATTTGAAATCCATTTGTTATGAGGGCACACTCGATGATTGGGTACAGATTGAGTTCAAGCAATGTACACATCTTCTGAAATACGCAGACCTGTATATTCAGGATCAGCTTGTGACGGATGCGGTTCTGACAAGCGCAACAAAGATAAACGAGTATGCTTTTGCGGGATATAAAAAACTGAAGAGTATTACAATCAGTAATAGCGTCAAAAGGATTGATGACGCTTTTTACGAGTGTGAAAATTTGGAAACTGTATATTATACAGGAACGATTGAGGAGTGGGTGCAGATTGAATTTTCGGCGTGGAGAAATCCGTTGCAATATGCTGATAAATTCTATATTGGCGATCAGTTGGTGGCCAATGCAGTTCTGACGGGTGCCTCCGGAATCAATGATTTTGCTTTTTACGGTTACAAGACCCTGACGGGGCTTTCCGTCGGCGGAAATGTCCGGAATATCGGAGAAGGGGCGTTTTACGGGTGCACCGGATTGAACACACTTTCGCTCGGAGACAGCGTCACCGAGATCGGAAAAGCCGTGTTTAGCGGGTGTTCTTCTTTGTCCCACATTGATTTTGGAAGCGGAATAAAAACAATCGGCTCCGAAGCTTTCCGCGATTGTTTCCGCTTGAAGCAGATCAAACTCGGAAGTTCGGTAGAAATGATAAACTCGAATGCATTTTATGAATGCAGTCTGAACACGATCGAACTTGCCGACGGTGTGAAAGGCGTATATTCTGATTCATTTAATAATTGCGGCAGAATCAAAAATGCGGTTTTGCCGGCGAATATCACAGGAAAATTTACATGGACCTACCTTGAAACGCTTACCGTTCGCGGCGGTGGGGAGATCCCGTACGAAACGTTCAAGGACTGCGGCGAACTGACGACCGTTACCGTGGAAAATGCCGGAATCGGAAACAAATGCTTTTATAACTGTAGCAAATTAGCAAAGGTAACCCTTGGAGAAAATGTGTCCTGGATCGGTTTTTCCGCGTTTCAGGGGTGCAAAAATCTTAAATATAACGGATACGATAACGCTTTATATCTTGGAAACAATAACAATCCGTACGTTGTTCTTATAAGAGCAAAATCCGAAGATATTACAAATTGCACTATAAGTGATAAATGTAAAGTGATTGGCACGTATGCGTTCCGCGATTGCAGCGGACTTACGAGCGTAATAATCCCCGACAGCGTAACTTCTATAGGTCTCGGTGCGTTCTGCGATTGCAGCGGACTTACGAGCGTAACAATCGGCAACGGCGTAACATCTATAGGTGAGAGAGCGTTCTATAGTGGCAGATTTACGAGCGTAACAATCCCCGACAGCGTAACTTCTATAGGTAGGGACGCGTTCGGTTTTTGCGACATGCTTACGAGCGTAACAATCGGCAACGGCGTAACTTCTATAGGTGACGCGTTCAGTTATTGCGGCAGCCTAAAATACAACGAGTATGATAACGGATTATATTTAGGGAACGGAAGCAATCCGTATGTTGTTCTCATAAAAGCAAAATCTACAGACATAACAAGTTGTGTAATAAACGAAGGGTGCAAAGTTGTCGCCGATTCCGCGTTCAATAGATGTGAAAGTCTAACGAACATAGTTATTCCCGACGGCTTAACCGCTATCGGCGATTCTGCATTCAGCGGTTGCAGCGGACTTACGAGTATAACGATACCCGACAGCGTAACTTCTATAGGCGAGTGGGCGTTCTATAATTGCAGTGGACTCACGAGTATAACAATCGGTAACAGCGTAACTTCTATAGGCGATTATGCGTTCAGGGATTGTAGCGGACTTACGAGTATAACAATCGGTAACAGCGTAACTTCTATAGGTAATTATGCGTTCAGTGGTTGCAGCGGACTTCAAGAAATTCATTTTAATGGTATAAAATCGCAGTGGGAAGCGATTTCAAAGGGTGGTTATTGGAATTTCAACGTGCCTTCGTCCTGTAAGGTCATTTGCTCTGACGGCGAAATTTCGTTGTAAAATGCGGATTATTAGCGCGAACTATTTGCAAAATCTATTATGCAAAAAAATTAAAAACAATTAAAAATAAAGAGCGTAGAAGGAAGTTTGATATAATCGGACTTCCTTTTTGCATGCGGTTGTCGGGAAAATTTCTCGGCAATTTTTTTGTAAAATTTTCGTGAAACACCCCGACAAACGGCTCGTAACTTTCCAATTATAGTGAGGGAGTAAAAAACTTTTGCAAAGCACCCCCGCAAAACGGCTTGCAAGCGTCCATATAAGATAGAGAGATAATTTATCTTTCGTGGACTCGTAAGAGCAAAAACGAAGAGTAAAACAAAAAGAAGGAGGCAGAAAAATGAAATCGGATACAAGTTGAAAATGTTTTTTCAAGAGTGTTTTTCAATGTATATCGTAGAAAAAAACTTTGAGAAAAATGCGAAGCAAAACAGACGGCTGTTGAGCAAAGTGTAGCACACTATACTTCCGAACCGGAAGTAGTGTGCTCTGCGAGGCTATGAATCCATAGAAAAAACGGTCGGCAGAGGAAATTCTACACACTTTGCTCAACGATTACAAAAAACTAATTTCAGGAGGAAAATCATCATTTCATATTTAGTGTGCCATATGGAGAAATACCATAAACAAGACGTTGCACCTATCGAAAAAGAAAACGAACGGGACGAGAATTACGAAGCATCAAATCCACAGATAGACAGTGAGCGAACGAAAAATAATTATCGCTTCACGCCATATTTCGGAAAAACTTATACGGAGTTCATAAACGGTAGAATAAAAGAGTTAGGTTTATCCCCGCGTAAGGATGCGGTCGTTATGAACTCTTTTGTGTTAGGCTCGGATAAAACTTTCTTCGACGGTTTAGCCAAAGTCGAACAGTATAATTTTTTCTCGGACTGTTATAAATTCTTTGCGGAGTGTTACGGTGAAGAAAACATTATCGCGGCGGTGGTACATAACGACGAAACAACGCCGCATATGCACTTAAACCTAATGCCCGTTACGAAAGACGGCAGGCTTTGCAGTAAACAACTTTTCGACAAACCGCAACTACAACAATTGCAAACGGATTTTTACGAAACCATCGGAAAACATTGGGGTTTACAGCGCGGCAAAGAAGGCAGTCAGAAGAAACATCTTTCCACCGCCGAATTTAAGGCAAAAAAGATAATCGAGCAAGCCGAAGCCATACGGGAAGAAAGTCAGGTTTATGCGGACGCTTTGACCGAGGCAAAAATCGGAAATATTCCACGAAAACGCGGAAAGTTACAGGAGCAAGTAATCGCTTTAACTGCAAACAACGCCGACCTTTCAAAGCGGCTTACAAAGGCTATGGACGAAACGCTCGAATACGCGAAAAAGGCTGAAGCGTTGGAGCGACAAAAAGACGCCGACAGTCATTACTCCCGCGTAGGCAAAACGCTTGCAAAAAACAATCCGAAAGAATACGAACGGATTATCCACGGCAAGCCGAAAACAATCGGAAACTTTTTCGATTCCGTTCTTTCTCTGTTCACGCCGGAAGTAACGCGGCAAGTCCCGCGTCTGCAACAGATAGAAGCGGAAATCGAAGAAGAACGCAAAAAGCAAGAAAAACAAAGCAATAACAATAGTTATAACGGCAAATAAGTCGGTACTAAAATGTAGGGCAAACCTCATTAAAAAGAACAATTCGGTAGCCGATGAGAAAAAACATACAAAATCGCTCGGCGGTAGCACGTAGCTCGCCCAAAAGAGCTTGACTCTTTTGTCTGAAATCGTTAAAATAATAATGTCGTATTAATACGATGAATGAAATTTTGAAAAGGACGATTGAAAGATGAAACCGAGAAGCGAAAGAGATAAGGCGTATGAAGAAAAGCATAAGGAAGAAAGGAAAGCCAAGAGCGTGGTATGGGGAACGAGTATAGCGAGAGAGAAAGCGGAAGAAATAGATAAATTTCTTAAAATGCACGGCTATACGAAGGTTCGGCTTATCGAAGAAGGATATAAAGCCCTTACGGAACTTAAAAAATCATAAAAGGAGGAATTTGTGTTTATGGTGAGAGAACATAGTAACTATCGGGAGAGAGAACATCGTATCCGCACAAGACGGGTAGATGAACTTGAAAGAACACGATAAACAGAAAAACGTTAAAAAGCAACGCCGGGATGTAGTGACGATAGGCAAAGCGACTTACGAAATCATTGCGGAAGAAAAGGACGGCGTAAAAGATACGCCGCTTACGATCCTGCAAAGGCTTATCGATCGACAAGTAAGCGAGGCAATACAAGGACGAACTTGCTGTTTGGGAACTAACGGAGGTAAACAGGATGTTAGAACAAGCAGCACTTAATACAAAATTCAAAAACGGAGGTGGTAGACGGACGGCGGCATTATATTGCAGGCTAAGCCGCGACGACGATCAGGTCGGTGACAGCAACAGTATAGTGCATCAAAAAGAAATTCTCGGAAATTATGCGGAAACACACGGTTTTACGGATTGCAGGTATTATATCGATGACGGTTATTCGGGGACGAATTTCGATCGCCCCGACTTCAAACGGATGATGACCGATATAGAAAACGGAGAGGTCGGAACAGTGATCGTAAAAGATATGTCGAGATTCGGTCGAAATTACATTATGGTCGGATATTACACGGAGATTTTGTTCCCGAACGCGCAAATCAGATTTATAGCGGTAAGCGACGGCGTAGACAGCAGTTGCGAATACGATAACGAGTTTACGCCGTTCCGGAATATTATCAACGAGTGGTATGCCCGCGATACGTCGAAAAAAGTCAAAGCGGTCATTCGTGCAAAAGGTATGGCAGGAAAACATCTTGCGGCGGTTCCCCCTTACGGGTACATGAAAGATCCTGACGATAAAACGAAATGGATTATCGACGAAGAAGCGGCGGAAGTCGTGAAAAGGATATATAAAATGTATCTTTCTGGAATGCTTGCAAAGCAGATAGCACAGCAACTTACGCAGGAAAACGTAGATACGCCCTTGAATCATAATATCAAATGCGGACTTCCCGTAAGGACGAAAAGTTTGACGGCGTCAATCTGGAATACAGGCGTTATCTACCATATCTTAGGGTGTTACGATTATACGGGCTGCACGGTAAATTTCAAGACTACGAAACCGTCGTATAAGTCGATGAAAATGCGGTTCAACGACCGCAAAGATTGGGTAATTTTCGAGAATACACAGGAAGCGATTATCGATAAAGATACGTTTGAGTTAGTGCAGAAAATGCGCGAAAGCAGGCGTGTGTTTCCGAAAAACACAGACGGTCGGGTTTGCAACAAAGGGGTTTACAAGCATAGAATGAATAAGTATCTCGGAAAAGCCTTTTGCGCCGATTGCGGCGGAAAAATGATCTTAAACAGTAACGGCAGAGAAGATTATCTCGTGTGTTCTACTTACCGTAAAAAAGTGCGGGGTTGCACGTCGCATAGTATAAGGTTGGCTACTCTCGATAAAATCATTTCCGCGGAATTGAGAAAAATTTGCGCCTATGCGAAAAAACACGAAAAAGAGTTTGTCGAAAGGTATCTGAACTGTTCGGAAAGAGAGAAAGCAAAAGCGATTGCGTCGGTGAAGTCCGCTTTGCAGAAAGCGAACGCTCGCAACGACGAATTGAATACGATTATCCGAAAATTGTATGAAGATAAGGCGCTTTGCAAAATTACAGACGAACAGTACGAAATCTTTTCCGAAAACTACATAGCCGAACAAAAGAAATTAAAAGGAACAATTTCAAGGCTCGAAAAACGTTTAAACGATGTTCTCGAGGACGAAGAAAATCTCGATAATTTTTTACGGCTTCTGGATAAATACACGCAATTCGACGAACTTAATCAGGAAATAATCTATGCGTTCGTGGACAGAATAGAGATTTCCGAAAAGAAAAGGTATTCGCAGACGGGGCAAAAAATCAAAATCGTGTATAACTTTGTAGGCGCGGTGGATATACCGCAGGAATGACTTTCCCAAACGGTAAGAAGCAAGCATTTTTTCTTGCCGAAATGTTTCCCCGAGAACATCATACGAGTACATCATTTCGTCGGCGTACTGCAACAGTTGTGTCATGTCGTTCATTTCGGGGCAACGGGATGCGTATCCTATGGCAACGGTAGGCAGGTTTCCGTCCTCTAATCGTTTGTCGTCAAGCAGTTTCACAAATTTGTCGTTTAGTTCCGTCGCATTGGCGCGGTTGTCACGCAACAGTACGCAAAATTCATCTCCGCCTATGCGGTAGCAGTAGCCGTATTCGCCGTAGACGGCACGCAACAGCTCGCCTATTGTTTTCAAACAACTGTCCCCGTAGGCATGTCCGTAGGTGTCGTTGATCGTCTTAAAGTTGTTTATGTCAAAAAACAGTATGCCGTAGTGTTTTGCTTTGGATTGTACTTTCGCTTCAAAGGCATGTCTGTTAAGTAGCAATGTCAACGGATCGTTGTTTAGTGCGACATTGCAGTAGTATATGTAAAACAACGCTAAACCTGCGCCGAGTCCCAACCAAACAACACGTATTTCATTGTCTATTGCTTGGACAACGGTTGCTACAAGCACAAGTATCATTATCATAATCAGCGTGTAGCTGTTGTTGTTTTGCCATTTGCTGCCGTACTTCAATACGGCATACAGCCAATATAACGTTGTCAAAAACAGCACTATGTAGTAGATAAAGTATGCGCTTCCGTGGTGGTATACGTTTGCTGCGTCAACGTAAAACAAAAAGCCGAAATGCATGGATGACAACTGCAACAACGAATGTATGCCTAACACGGCAAAGGTGACTTTCCTTGCTTTGTTTTGCATGAAAGCGTGCGCAATCAACACGGGTATGAACGGCGTGACGGAAAACTCCACAAATTTTGCGATCATATGTGGTATTCGCCATGCGGGATCCGCGCCGTTTAGGGCAAATCCGACGCACTCCATAATAGCGCCGAGCCCTATCAACAAACAAGCCGCTACACTATTTTTGCGAGATTGTTCGGAAAGTATG
>ULRP01003676.1_pt1 | contig 10289 bp, 2 predicted proteins | sample 1955521 | NCBI WGS metagenome assembly ULRP01 (sample SAMEA4835685, study PRJEB28245) | human gut metagenome | biome: gut microbiome; material: fecal sample | place: Denmark | collected 2008
AATTTGATTTATCTTGCATATTATTAACAGTAATTGCAGTATTTAAAATAATCTCATACAATGCTTCTTCATTAAATTGTTGAACTATATCAGAGTTTTCTTTATCAACTTGCCAGTCAGTTTCTGCAAGGGTATATTCTGCTAATTCAGTAATTGTTCCCTGGTTATTTTCCAGTTCTGTGTCTAACTGTAAATTAAAACCATTTTTAGATAATTCATTAATAAACAGGTCTTTTGCGGTATAGGTAAAGGTTTTATTCTCAGAATTTTCTTGAATGCTTTTAATTACAAAGTCATACCATTCTCCATCATATCTAAGTTTTACTTTTCTTTCATTTACTAAAAGACCGACAAATGGATTATCTACAAGTTCTCCATTATCATCATAATATTTATAATTGATGGTAAAAGCTAATGTAGAAGAACCATTTGTGTTTTGTGTTAAAATTGGATTATATGCACGAATAGGAGTATTCATCGTATCAGAGCCGATGATAGCAACCTGAGATTCTTTATAATATTGTTTAACAGTTACTTCAGATGTCTCGGGGTCTTCAATATTTACTCTCTCTAAAACATCTTCCCATAGAGAAATCTCATATGGTTTCTTGAGAATATTACTCATTTTACTCCTCTCCTTTTAAAAGTATATAAAATCATATTTCATCTCTTTTGGTACTAAAGTACCTGTTATTGAAAGAGATGATTCTCCTTGTGGGATTTTAAAAAAATTCCCGCTTGTTTTAAAACGGTTATAAATAGTTCCTGTGATTCTACCTTGAGAATCTAACCCCTCAATTAAATTTAATTTTGAATTTATTCTAAATCCTGCATCTGAACCTATTTTTGTAATTTCTCCAAAATTTAATTGAGATTCTTCATCATCTACGATAAAGATTCGAAAACTCTCTATGGTAGAAGAATCTTTTGGAAAATCAAAAGTTAATAAATAATCAGTTTCCATGTCGCCGGGATTATATAAATTATATCTCCTATTACTAAAAGTGTCATATGTCCCTTTATTCTTTATTCCACTTGCAACAATCCATTCATCTAAATTTCCATATTCAGTATCCCATTCTGGAATATTATCAGAAGTATAATCTTCTAAATATTTATAACGACTTTTCCCGAAAGGATAATAACAAATTAAAGAAATTGTTCCTTCGCCCTTATAAACACGCTCTCCATCCTCATCAAAACAAATATATTTTAAAGACGGATTTTCATTAATTCGCGCCTGATATACTTTATATGGCGCTTCGTCAAAAATTAAATTATGAATCTTCTTATCCCCAAAAATTCCTCTTAAATCTCGAAATTGTTTTTCTGTTAAAGAATCAAAAGCTATAGGAATATCAAATACTCTTTGTGTAAAGTTACTACCAAAATAGTATGTGCCGTCTTCTCCTGGAACTACAACAGTTTTATCCGAGTATACCGGAAGTAGATTCTCATTGAATCTACTTCCGTCACTTGTTCTTACAATTCCAAGTTCAGAAGAATGTTTGTCATTAAAAGTAAAACCAATGAAGTCACCTTTTAATACTTCCACAATTCTTCCTCCTTTATCTCAATAGATTTATCGAATTCACATTTCTATATCTAGCATCATCATTAATCATTTTCTTAATTTTTGTTGCTAGCTGTTCAACATCATAATCATTGTTTAAACTATCTACATCTATGTGAATTTCAAAGTAATTATCTCCACTATTCCCAGAAGAAGTATCTCCTCTTAATAAATTTGATAGAATATCTTTTAGTTGGATAAAGTTTTCAGTATCTCGTGCGTTTAACACTAATTCCGGCTTAGATTTTGTACCATCTAACCAAGCTGGACCAGTAAAATCTGCAAGGCCGCCTTTGGCATATGCTTTAACATCAGATTTCTTAAACCAACCAGTATATCCTGTATTTAGTTTATGCCAACGAGTTAATAAGTATCCATTTTTTTCATCTAAAACTTTATAAATTGGGTCATTTAAGAAATACTGTCTTTCGCCAGATTTATCTCCAGTATAGTCATATATTTGAGCTTTTCCTGCGTTAATTAATCCACCAACTTTAATACTTCCAGAACCCTTACCACTATTTGAAGGTTTAGATGGCGCGTTTGCTTTAAAGCTAGGATTTGTTTCAAGAGTTTCATATGTTCCATCGTAGTTTTGGAAAACTTCTTTATATGTATATGTTCCTTTACTTGTAGAAACTTTTACGCTACCATCTTTTTGAACAGTACCGGTTAATTTTTCTCCATTTGCATTAGTAAAGGTAATTTTACCAGAAGTCTTCCCAATTTTTTCAAGTTGTCTTTGACTTGAAAAATAAACCATTGCGGCTTTTGTAGTATTTTCAAGTTCTGACAACCAATCCATTTTTTGGATATTTGACATAGATTCCCATGCTTCGCCATCTTTTAGAAGCGTGGTTAGGTCAGAATTTTGTACTAATTTTCCAGTAGCATCAGTTCCTTCTTTGATTAAACGATATGCCTCATTCCAGAACTCTCCATTTTTCTGCGCTTCTTCAAGTTGAGCTTGCGCCAACTCGATTTGATATTGTCTTTCTTCAGAAGCTTTATCGTTCTGTTCTTGAATAGCTGATAGTTTCTGGTCAATTAAAGTATCAGTATAATCTTGCTTTTGATTTGCTAATTCTTCTTGAAGTTGTTGAATTTCAAGTGCATTTGCACCAGATGTATCTTGTTGTAAGTAAGCTAAACGTCTTTCGTTATCTTCGATAGATTGCTCGGTTTCCTGATTTTGACGGTCTTGTCTTATTTTGTCAAGATTGCTTTGAATTGAGTTCATTAATTTTGTATTAGCATCGTTAATAGATTCATCAATTAAACTTAGCTTATCTATTTTTTCCTGTTCTCTACTAATGATGGCGTCTAATACTCTACTCTCTAAATCATCATATTCATCTTTACCAACTTTTTGTAGTTCTTCAATTTCATCAATAATATCGTCGAGAGCATCCTCTGCATCATCCATCTGGCTTTCAATTTCTTCTAGTTTTGAGATATACTCTTCAATTCTTTCGCCTTTTTCAGTATCAGTAACTTTATCTATAGCATCCCAATTTATCTCAACGGTATTATCTGACCAGTTATATGTTCCATATTGAGAAACATCACTATACTCTGATAATGTACGTTGCATTTCTTGTTTTCTCTTATCGTACATTTGTTGTTGAAGTTTTCTTTGTTGTTCTAGGGATGCTTCTTGCGCGCGAACATTTTTAAGAATGTCTGTTGCACTCTTATTTCTATCCTCAATTAAACGATTGTATTTCTTTTCTAGCTTTTCTCTTTCTCTTAATTCTTCATTTATATCTTGAGTTAAATTATATAGCCAGTCGAAGGTATTTTCCCAAATTTCTGCTTCTTCTTCAGCTTTACTTTTAGTGTCGCTAGATTTACCACTACTACTACTTTTAGAATCTTCATCTTTTCTTGTGTTTTTATTTGTTTGACTTGATGAATTAGTATATCCTCTAGCATAGGCTGGAAATTCATCTTCATTAGTACCAGATAGAATTTTCTTTGTTTGCTCTGCGGTGTAAATTTGGTCTCCTTTCTTTAGAGAAGTTAATTCAGGACCATTTTTACCAACAACTCTTGCTGTTCCATCTTTTCCAATAACCAATTCTGCGCCGTTTCCGTCGCCTAAGATACCTAATTGGTCACTTGGTAATCCCTTTGAACCTTTTTTATAAGCTGAAATACTAACGTACTCATCACCAATTTTTATACCCGATTGATTTGGTTTAATATTTACTCCTACACTTATGTTTGTGCCATGTAAACTATTAATCTTTTTTTGAGCTTTGTTAATTTTTTCATTAATAGTATCATATACAGTTGAGAAAGAAGATTGTGCTTCTTCTTTAACATTTGTCCAGTCTACATCTAAACCGGTTAATGCTTCAGCGACTTTATCTGCATATAATGTTGCATCAGCTTCTTTTTGAGCTTTTTCGATAGTTCCTTTATAATCAGTTTTTAGATTTTCTAGGTCATCTTTACCTAATTCAACACCACCAACAGTAAATGTTGTCTCAGGTCCTGCTTCTTCTATCTGCTGGATAATTAATTGTTCCATTTGGCCCTCTGGTATTCCAAACGAAGACAACATAGTTTGCATATCTTCTATAGCTATAGAACCAGCTTTCTTAAAACTACTCGCCCAAGAAGAGCCTTCTCCTAGTTTTGTATTTAATTCAGTATTAATTTCTGAAATACTTTTTAAATTTCCTTGAGCATCTAATAATTCAAGGACTACCCCCTGTTGAGCTAAATAATCTTGTGCAGATTGTAAGTCTTTAAATTTATTGTCTACTCCAGCAACAGTATTAGCAATACCTATCCATATATCTTGAACTTCTTTGCCAGTAACAGCCGCCATTTTTTGAACTTCTTTGTCTGTAAAAACAGCAGTTTTCTGTTCTACGGGTTCCATTGTTTCTCCAGGACGAACCGGGCCTGTTTTTTCTTGATATCCTGTTGTGATAGTTCTAGCTTTTACATAATCTTCTAGGCCGGCAGCCCAGTCATTTTGTGCAAGCTCATATTGTAAATCTGCTGAATAGTTTTTAAAGTCAGCTAACATCATTTCAGCATATTCTCTTGAAACATTATAAGCCTTCATTATAGAAGATACGACCTGTTCTGTTGTTGCCCCATTTGTATCTAATTGAACACTACCATCATCATTCATAAAAATGTCAATATTAGTGCCCATAGACTGGTTAAATTCCTTTAAGCCTTGTTGATATTTAGAGTTTGTTGCTAATTCTTGCCACGAGCCATATAAATTTTGGTCTAATACGTCTAATCTATTTACAAATGACTCTTCTACTTTTTGTAGATTTCCGTCAAATTCTTGAATGGCCTTATTCCACTCTTCTTCGCCAAATAATAGTTTTAAATAATTTTGAAGTTGAGTGTTACCATATTCTCCGTTTTCATACATTTCTGTAACGGATTCTCTAACGTCACTTACCCAATCTCCTACTGAACCTTCATCAACACCAGGATTGAAGTTTTCGATTGTATTTATTGCATTATTAACTACTTCGTTTAATCCGTCAAAATTGGAAATAGCCACCAATAAGGAATCGGTAATATCATCAATTTCTATTTTTCCTTTATTTAAAGCAGTTAAGGTTTTAGCTACACCGCCAGCAGAAACATCAACATTATCTAACATTCTACTTAGCAAACCAGAACTTTGAGCTAGTTCTTCTACGTTCTGGGGCGTTAATTCTCCATTTTTTTCTACTAGTTCACTTAAATCTTCGTTGATAGCAATAAATTCTGCCGACTGTAAGAAATATCTAAATTGTTCTCCTGCTCCAAAAGCATCTTCTCCGGCAACAAGAAGAGATGCTCCTAAAGCCTGAATTTTTGGTTCGGTACTTTCCGTAGCTTTATTTAATTGATATACTGCATCAATAGGATTGCTCCAATCAATACTACTAATAATAGCTTCGGCTTGTTCTGCAACTTTAGCTGATTCTGTAGTATAAATATCGGACATACCAACTAAAAATTCTGCTGTTTCAGAATCACCTAATTGAGTTTGAATAGCATCTGCATTTCCAACCATGAACAATTTTTGTTTATCGGTTAATTTTTGCATAGTAGCAATAACATCTTGCGAATTTGAAGTTGCTCCAGAAGAGAAGAACTGTTGTGCCAAAGTTCCGTCTAATTTCTCTTGTGTATTTTTTATTAAATCTATAGATTTGGCAAAACTACTAGTTAGTTGCTGAACATCCATTCCTAAAGATTCTGCAAGTTCATCTATAGAGGACATATCTAAATCTTCAGCAACTGTATTGAGATAATCTTGAACTCCTTGTTCATCTAATTTTGCTAATTCCTGTAATCTTTCTGCCGAAACCTTACTAATATCTTTACCCAATAAATTAACAAATTCTTTCGATGTTTCGGTTCCAGATTCAATAGCTTTCTGATAGAAATCTTCTAGTTTAGATGAAAATTCATCTGCGTATGTCATATTAGCAATAGCATCAGCTAAAGCTCTTTTATCATCTTTAATACTTTCGTCTATTGAATCAACATCAGTCTGAAGCATATCTGCGTATAGGGCTTGAAGATTTGCCAACTCTTCTCCCTGGTCAGCAACCCCTCTCTCTCTTAGCATCTCTTTTATTTTTTCATCATCATCTGTATCACTTCCACTATGATAAAGTTCATGTGATGTTGTTTTAATTTCTTCCTCTAAACCTTTTACGTAATTTTCACTAAAAACTTCTGCTAATTTATTACCCTCTTCAGAAGAAGTAACTTTATCACTAACTCTAGCAGTAAGAAGAGGTATGACCTGTTTTTGTGCTATACCTATCGTATCCTTGTATTCTACTAAATAATCAACAAAGTCTTTTTCTAAATGAGTATATGCTTCTGCTCTTACTGCAGAGCCTTCTCCTGTATAAGTAGGAGTTGTTCCTGCTATGTTTGGATCTCCCCATTTAGCCATTTTTTCGGCAAAAACTAATAAGTCATCTGAAAATTTGAAAACTCCGCCTCTTTTTATCTCATCAAGGAATAGGTCGGCTTGATTTTCAAAGTATCCATAATTAGACATCAGCTTTTTTTGTTCTTCCTTAGACATCTGATTAAAAGATTCCTCAGTTACTTGTTGTTTATCAAATAACTGCTCATTATTCTTATAGATTTTTAGTAATTCGTTAATTTCATTTTCTACCCCAGAAGGAATACGTAAAGCCCTGTCATTGAAGACTTTTTCAAAATGTTCTTTATCAATTACATTTTGAGCCAAAGAAGTTTGGATATCAGCATTAATTGATAAGGCAGAAGAGTTTAAAACTCCTTGTTCTGCCGCTTCCACTTGCTTTTGACGACCCTCTTCTGTAATAGTTAATTGTCCATATTCTCCTCTTTCAGTATACTTTGCTAATTCTGGATAAGTTTCTAGCATTTCCAAAACTTGTTGATTTGCTTCTAAAAGGGCTTGTTTCCATTCTTGAGTATTCTTGGTTAATTCTTGTAGAGCCTCTTGCGCATTATCATATTCATCAAAAGAACTCATTAAATTATCATATGCTTCACTTGTTGCATTTGCAGCTGCTTCAGCTCTCTCTGTTGCTTCCGCGGCAGCTTCCATTTTAGCCGCTGCTGAATTATCTTCCATAGTTGATGAAAGTGTTACAAATAAAGCTACTAATGCTGCAACACCAGCAATAATCCATCCAATAGGACAAGCTAATAATGCAGCGTTTAAAGACCATTGTGCCGTAGATGCTCCCGTTGTTGCAACAGCTTCTGCTGTTGTTGCAGCAGTTAAACCTAATTTACTAGCTGCCACTTGTCTAATCGCTGCGTTTCCAAATAAGAGCTGTGCATAATATTTTATTCTTGTTAATAATCCCGTTGCAACAGAAGCGTTACTTGCATTTTGTGCAGCTATCTCCGCTGATGTAGCCGCAGTATTCCGAATTTCGGCGGCAGTTTGAGTGGTAGTCGCGCCAGCTTCTTGCATTTTCGAATTAGCAGCTAAAATATTTGCAGCAACTTGTTCATTTGTTAATGCTAATGCTGCTTGCTCAATAGGAACTCCCGCTTGCATTGCTGTTGTGAAAGCTACTTGTTGAGCTGTAGTAGCTCCCAATGAAGAAGCAACCTGTTGTAATGCTGCACTATACGCAGCACCACCAGCATCTGCACCTTCTTTCATATTAGTAAATGCTGCACTTAAAGTTTGTAAACTTGAAGCGTCTACTTCAGGTGGTTTTATATCTTTAAAACCTACCCAAAAATCTTTGGTAAAAATCTTATTAGTTTTTTTTACAACCTTCTCAATTCTTGAGGTAAATCCTTTATCGAACTCGTTGGCTGCATCTTTTCCTTTTTTAAAGAAATGCTTTCCTATTGAACTAAAGAAACTATTTAAAACTGCCTTCCCAGCTTTTAATCCTAATATTGCAATACCTAGTTTAGCAAAACCATCAATAGGACCTGGAAGAGCTTCTGTTATATTATTAATAGCAGTAAGAATTTGAGTTAGTAAATCGACTCCAAATTTAATAACTGTGCTATCCATAATACCCATTGTAAATTGATTCCAGGCGTTTTTTAACTTGTTAAGTTTTGCCTCTAGAGATTCCATGGTTTTCCCAAATTGTTCTTCAGATGCACCAGCACTATTGTTTGCAGCATTAACAAGTTCTATAGTTCTCTCGTAGTTATTCATCATGGCAATGAAACGAGATTGTTGACGAGAACCTGCGGCAACAGTAGCAATATATCTCTGTTGCATTATATCTAATGTATTCCATTTTCCAGATAAATCTAAGAATACATCATCCAAATCTCTAAATTTTCCATTAGTGTCTGTTAATGTAACACCAACTGAACGAAGCGCATCCTCAATATCATTAAAACTAGCGGTTTCTCCTTCAACTTCAACAATTCCTGTTGGGTCTTTTTTGATTTCTGTAAATCTTGCGATGATTGTTTTCATAGCAGTACCTAAGTTTTCTGCTGATTCACGAGTAGTTTCAATCATCTGAGCAAGAAATGCCGCTGTTGTTTCAAATTCCATATTCGCAGAAGCTGCAATAGAAGCTGTTTTAGTCATAGCTGTTGCAATCTCTTCTGTATCGGAAGCTGTAATAGCTGCCAATTCTGAATATACATCATTAATTCTCTGAGCACTTGTCGCGTTTAACTCCATATTAAAACCACGAAGCGCGGCAGTCATTAAGTCTGTAGTTTGAGCATAATCTAATCCTGCAATTCGAGCCATCTTTAAGGTTTCAGTACCGATTTCAAAAGTTTCGGTTGTATTTAAACCTTGCTGATAGAACAGAGTCATTGTTTCATATACGCCCTGAATTGTTGCTCCCAATTCATTAGCCGTATCTGTATATTGTGGTAAACTATCCCACATATCTCCAATACTAAAGTCTGTAACTACCGCAGTTTCTGTCATTGCAGCATCTAATTTTTGTACAGTATCAAATGCGCTTTGAATTGTTCTTTTAAATAGCTGTACTGCATTAGATATACTAAAGAAGTCCATAACTTGATTTTGAAGTCTTTGAACTTCATCAGCGGTTTTAACTATTGTAGTAGCAGTATCTCCAAAGCTATCTAAATTGCTTTTTGTTTTACTAATAGGACCACCAGCATTTTCAGCCGATTTTTGTATATTATCAAAAGCAACTTTAATTCTTTGTAATTCCTCATCTGATAATCCATTTATAATAGTTTGGATTTGCTTTATATCAGAGGAAATTTGTGAAATATCCTGCCCTGTAATTTCCGCTAAGCTATTTCTTAGCTTATCTAAACTTGCTGTATTTAACGATTGAGTCATTTGACCTAATTCTTGCTTTAATTGAGAAATATTAGTAGTCGTAGAATTTATTTGAGAATCTAAACTTGCAATGGTGGCTCTATTTTTCGCCATTGTAGAATCAAGTTCAGTAGCTTCAGATTTTAATTTTTTAAGTTCTTGTGTAAGTATATTGTACTGTGAAGCTAACGCTTTATATTCTGCTGAACTCTTCTTTGTTCCACTAGCTTCTAAAGAACTCATTTGCGCGGTTAAATTAGACTGTTCCGCTTCTTTAGCGGTAATTTTTCTACTAATGCCGCCTTTAGTTGAACCTAAGCTTTTATTTTCTGCTGCAAGCGCATTTCTCTTTTGAGTTAAAGAATCCAAAGTAGCTTCTTGCTTAGCAAGAGCCTTGTTTGCTTTTTCTATTTCTGCGGGAATAGCTTCTAATTCTCTGTAATAAGTTTGTAAAGCCTTATTAGCTTTTGTTATATTACTTACAACAGAATCTGGAAAGAATTTTTCTTTATCCATTCCAGTAATTTCTTTGCCATATTTTTCTAATTGTTTATAATAGTCAATAATCCTTTCAAATGAACTTGAGGCTTTAGATACATCTGAAAGAGAATGAAAACTTTTACTTGTTAAATCCTCAAATTTTTCAAGCTCACTATTAATTTTACTAAAAACATTTTGGATATTTGTGTTTAATCCTTGTGATAGTTTTAATCCCGAAAAAGCTCTTTGCATCTCTGAAATAGCACTTTTAATCTGAGAGATATTCATTGACGCATCAAAATTTAAGGTAAAATTTTTATTTGCCATCTCTTTTCCTCCTATATAAAAATCAGCACTAAACTCTCTTAATGAAAATTAGTGCTGATTTCTTTATTCATTATCTATATCATCATTTAGGAAGAAGATTTCCATTACTTTTTTATCGCCTTTTCCCCC
>ULRP01074699.1_pt1 | contig 10199 bp, 8 predicted proteins | sample 1955521 | NCBI WGS metagenome assembly ULRP01 (sample SAMEA4835685, study PRJEB28245) | human gut metagenome | biome: gut microbiome; material: fecal sample | place: Denmark | collected 2008
CACTCTTCAACGGGCGGAACACGGCAGATATGTATTTACCGAGGGTTCCGAGCACTTCCTTTTGGGAAGCAAGCGACAAATCGATGTTGTTTAGTCGGGCGTAGTCTATCCCGCCGATAAGCGAGCATGTTGCCGAAACGAGCTTACTTGCGGCAATGCTGTCGGGGGTACGGCATGTTTCGCACAATACACCGCGATGAACGTCGAGATACACCTTGGCGGAGCGTTGTCCGCATGCAGAACAACAGGAGAAATCCAACTTGAAACCTTCCACCTCTAAAAACCGCAAAAAAAACCGCGAAACGGCAAGCAACGGGTTTTTGCCGTCGGTGAGGTATTCCAAAACACGCAACGTTTCCACAAAAACCTGTGGTTCACCCTGTCCGTCCTCGGTGCAATACAGCAAACACTCGGCAACGGCGCATGCGGCGTAATATGCTACAATATCCTCCCGCAAGGCGTAGAAACTTGTCAGCTGCTCGCAATTACGAAGGGTGTAGCGATCACCGCCAACGGCAAGCTCGTAGTTGCCGAAGCAAAACTGATCGGCGGCATACCGTAACTTTGCATTACCCTTACGCACACCGCGTGCATGCACGGAAATTTTGCCGTATTCCAACGAATACAGCACCACAAACTTATCGTTTTCCTTGTAGTCCGTCGCGCGGAGAGCTATCGCTTTGGTGGTTACGTCCATTGTCCTTGGTAAGTTCCTTGTAAAGAATGTAGTAGCACGGATTGCCCGTTTGTTGAAAAAGTTTCCACAGCTTGTCCTTCATACGTACTCCTTTGCGGCAGAGTGATCGGTTCGACAAATTGCCGAGTCGCCTACTTTGTCACTACGGAAAACTCCGTAGTGTCAGTGTGCGACAAAAAGGACAAAAATATACTTTACACGTACAATTGCACCGTCATGCATATGAAGAAGTTGCCAAACATCAACAAGTGTACATATGTAAACGCATTGTTTTTTGCGGCATATCAGACAAGAAAACCATGCGTCAAATGCCATTTCATGTGCAGAAAAACCGCATACGTATAAAGAAATTCAATACATTGCGGTCTATCTTGGTTATGTTACTTTTTTGTAGTGTATCCCAGTTCGTTGAGGACAGACGGATTGTTGCGCCACTCCTCCTTGACCTTTACCCACAGCGTCAAAAAGACATGCTCGTCCATCAATTTCTCGATACTTTCGCGTGCATGGACGCCTATACTTTTGATTTTTGCGCCTTGCTTGCCAAGTACAATCGGCTTGTGCGACGCCTTTTCCACAAGTATTGTAGCGTCGATATCCCACGTACCGTCTTCCGTTTGTTGCATTTTGTTGACATAAACGCCGATACCGTGAGGAATCTCGTTGTCGCAACTCAACAGCACCTTTTCGCGAATAATCTCGGCGACAAGGTAGCGTTGCGACTTGTCTGTGAGATCGTCTTCCTCGAAGTACAGTTCCGTACCGTTGAGGTATTTTTTTAGCGCGGTTTTCAGCTCGTCCACGCCGTTATTTCTCTTTGCCGAAGTGCAGTAAACCTCGGATATACCTTCCGCCGCGTTTAGTTTGGCAAGCTCCGGCATCAATTTTTCCGGTTGCGTAATGTCGATTTTGTTGACAACCACCACCACGGGTACGCCGTGTCCGACATACTTGTCCACCTGCGCCAATTCCTTGTCCGATATGCCGTCGTGACCGTCCACGACTACCACGATGCAATCCACGTCCTCGGTTGCGTTGTCGATTGTACGCAACATGTAATCGCCGAGCGCATTTTTACTCTGCAAAAACCCCGGGGTGTCCACAAATACCATTTGAGAGTCGTCGTCCGTCCAAATACCGAGTATGCTGTCACGCGTGGTTTGCGGTTTTGGCGATACGATAGACACTTTTTGTTTGATAAGCGCGTTTAGCAACGTCGATTTGCCCGCATTTGCAAGTCCTACTATTGCGATAAAACCTGTTTTTCTCATTTAGTCCTCTTGATGTTGAGCTTGTCCAAAATTTCCGTTTGCAAAGCCGTCATTTGTTGTTCGTCCTCGGGTATCATGTGGTCGTAACCGAGCAAATGCAACAAGCTGTGCAACGCCAAAAACGCAACTTCACGCTTCAAACTGTGTCCGTACTCCTTGGCTTGCGCCTTGGCGCGCGGCAAACAGATGATAATATCCCCCAAGTTTAACAGCCACGTTTCGGGATTGAGATCGGCGGCGTGCTCCTCAACGTTGATCACTCCTCGATCGGGGTTTTCCACCGCAGGGAAACTAAGAACATCGGTAACATTGTCGTTGTTGCGATATTCCTTGTTCAACTCGCGTATTTCGTCTTCGCCGACAAAGCTGACGGAAACTTCCAATTGCTCCGACGGTTGCGAAAGGTGGGCAAGCGCCGCTTCCAACACCTTGGTGATGTAATGTCTTTTGAAAAATCCTACATTTGTATAGTAAATTTTCATTTATTTTCGCCTTCCAATGTAATTTCGGGATATTTTACACGCTTGTGACGGATACCGGAGAAGGTTGTGATGATGGTACTCTTGATGATGTCGATTTCCTTCATGGTGATGTCGCACTCGCTAAATTGGTCAAACTCCAAACGTTCCGCAACGATGTTGTCCACGATTTTTTCCGCATTTGTACGGTCTCCGTGCGCGCGTAAAGCCGCTTCCGAAGCGTCGCAAATCATCAGTATTGCGGCAATTTTACTTGTAGGCTTGGGGCCGTCGTAGCAATAGCCGTCGTAAGGCAGGTCGCCGTCGGTGTACTTTTTTGCCTTGAGATAGAAAAACTTAAGCGGCATTGTGCCGTGGTGCTGCATTATTGCGTCCTGCACTTCCTTGGGTAAGCCGTACTCCTTGGCAAGCGCAAGACCGTTGACGGTGTGCGCCTTGATGATGTTGACGCTTGCTTCCGGCGTCATGGTGTCGTGAGGGTTAACTCCGCTAAATTGGTTTTCCGAAAAATATTGCGGATTCTTCATTTTACCGATGTCGTGGTAGTATGCGCACGCACGCGCTTCCACTGCGCTTTCGCCTATTGCCGTGGCGCAAGCCTCCACATAAATGGCTACCGACAAACTGTGGTTATAGGTACCGGGGGCTTTTTCGTACAGTTTGCGCATAAGCGGCGTGTCGCTACTGGCAATTTCCGAAAAACGAAAGATAGACACGACATTGAAGATTCGTTCAAACAGCGGCACTAGGATGAACATAAACATTACGCCGATAATACCGCTGGCAAATGCGCAACCGAATTTTGTACCGATTGTTGCCCAATCCCACTGTTGCAAGCCGTCAAGAAACATCATGTAAGCAATTGTCGCACTTGCCGCCGACACAAAGCCGAGCAACATGCCGACAAGCAAATATCTACTGCGGCGATAGTGCTTGCCTAGGATGTAGCTTGCAAATACCGCTTCGGTAACGCCGCCGAAGATCAGGTAGAACACTTCCTCACTGTCGATTGTCGCACTGTCACGCCAGTTGATAAACTGCATAAAGCACATCATGATGATGACGAAGTTGGCAAAAAAGCCTGCCTTGACGGACACGATAAGGGACAGCACAAGTGTGCAAAGCGCAAACGGCACAAGGTACAAACCCAAGTCGAACATTTGCGCAAGCTGTATCACAAGGTAGCTGAACACCATTGTGGTAAACATCGCTACAGACTTAGACAGCCGCTCCATGCAGTCACGATCGGAAAAGTAGATATACAATCCCAAAGAGATAAGCAACACGGCGTTTGTAGCAAGCTGAGCTATTATCCTTAAGGGAATGATGTTGCGGTAGTTGGGCGCAATTGCCAATGCCGACAACAAAATGTAGCCTAGCAAATACACGCCGATGATACCTTTCCAGTTGATATTGGTTATTTTTTTTCGTTTAGCAGCCATGCTTGACATGACCTCCTGAGTAGTTTAGCAACGGTTACGCCGTCGCTTCTTCGTACCTTGACATTGCCACAAGCAAATGCAAAGTAGCGCATAGTTATTTACAAATTTTCGTCGGCAAGCGACTAGTCGGCATTGCCGTTTTCCTCGTAAGCTTTGACGATTTGTTGCACCAACGGGTGACGAACGACGTCTTTTTCCGACAGCTTGATTATGCCTATGTCGTCAATGTCGCGCAAAATACGCACGGCGTGGCGAAGTCCCGAGTTAGTACCTTTGGGCAAGTCCACTTGCGTAAGGTCGCCGGTGACAATCATTTTACTGCCTTCGCCCAGGCGCGTCAAAAACATCTTTATTTGCTCACGCGTGGTGTTTTGCGCCTCGTCCAAAATAATGTACGCATTGGACAGCGTGCGCCCACGCATGTAGGCAAGCGGAGCAATCTCTATCGTGCCGCGTTCCGTCATTTTGGCAAAAGTTTCCTGTCCGAGCATTTCTTGAAGCGCGTCGTACAGCGGACGGAGGTAAGGATTGACCTTTTCTTGCAAGTCCCCGGGGAGAAATCCGAGCTTTTCGCCTGCTTCCACCGCAGGGCGAGTGAGGATAATCTTTTCCACCTGCTTGGACTTGTAAGCATTGACGGCAATTGCCACAGCAAGGTAGGTTTTGCCCGTACCGGCAGGGCCGAAACCGAAAGTGATGGTCTTCTTTTTAAGCAAATCGACGTACTTCTTTTGTCCGACGGTTTTGCACTTTATCGGCTTACCGCGCGAAGTAATGGCAACCACGTCGTTTAGCAGTTGGTCAACTTCGTCAAGCTTGTCGCTTTTGGCGCAATCGCAAATGTAGTTGACTCGTCCGATGTCAACGTTGTCGCCGTTGTAAATGATACTACGCAACTTTTTGATGACAGCAAGCGCCGTTTCCACGTTGCTTTCCTCGCCCATAAGGCTGCTTTGACCGTTGTCCACCACCACGCGCACATCAAACGCTTGGCAAATTGCCTTGATATTTTCGTCGAACGGACCAAACAACTTGATGAGTTCGTCCATGGATTCGACGTCAATTTTTCGAGAAATCAAGTTTGTATCTCCTTGTTTTTGCAAAACTTCGTCCAAATATCGTTGCGCACACCGATTGCAACTTGCTTACGTTGCCGCCATGCAACAGGCAAACAGCGACGACAAAAATCCTCGCAACCGCACAAACTCACGGCTACTGCGCCTAGGACACAACCGTTACGTAGCCGTATGCAGTGGCGGTAATGCCGCTTAGGGTAACGTCGTAGGTGATTTCGGCAATTTCAAAGTCGCACTCCGAGCCGAGTTGCGTTGCCGCTTGTTGCTTCAACGTTTCGGCGACTTGCTCTATCGGCGTCGGTACTGCAATGTGTTCCACTCGTACAAAGTTGGCATGCACTATGCGGATATTCCACGGTTGCAACGTCGTCACGGTGTCGGTGCGGCGGTAAAGCTCGAAGGGACAAGCCTTGCCGTACTCTCGCCCGAACAACACCACGTAATTTGTCGCAAACGTTTGGTCGGTATCGCGCTCCTCGGTGACAACGCCCGAATACGGCACATACACCGAACGGGAAACTTTTATCGTCACACGCCCCATTGCGTACACGTCTTCCGTCGTTTCGTCGCCGTAGATGCGTTTGCCGAGTATCAGGGCAGTACCCTTGGCAACCTTGTCGCCGACGGCAACGCACGGAGTACCCACCAAGCACACGACTTCCGTCACTTCGCCGTCCGCCGTAGACACGATGTCGTGGCGTTTGTGCAAGTCCACGGGCGTTTCCGTATGTTTGGAGCGCACAATCTGCACGTACAGCGTACTGCCAACACGATTGACCACGGCGTACACCACGTCGGGCATGCGTGCAAGGGCGTTTTCCGTCTTGTCGACGTCAAGTTTGGTTAGGTTGCAACCGACTTTTACGCCGTTTTCGGCTAACACGGCAAGTACGTTTGCACTGTCTACGTCGCCGTCCACCACAATGCGCAAACAAAAGTTGTTTGCCAAGCAAACGGCGCACACAAAGGCAACCGCAACAAGCAAAGCCACGAACCGCCTACCGCAAAAATCCAATGCGGCGGCAACACCTACTTTTTCTACTTGTACATTGTAGCACTTTTTTTGTAAATATGCAACAACCTCATCGACGCTATCGGAAGAAACGGTCAATTTACACTGTTTTCCGTGGCGTTCCACGTTGTACAGAGGTATTTTTTGCACAAAAAAGTGCGTCAATACGGCGGCGACGTTAAGCCCCTCGAAAGCGACAAGCATTTTACGCATTGTTGACCGCCACGCATTTTATTACTCCGACAACCACGGCAAAGTTGCGCTCCAAGCACTTGATGCAAAGTTTGTCGCCGCTTACAACAAGCTTGGCACGCCCGAGTGCAAACACCACCTCGGTTTCGGCATAGGTAAAAATACCCTTGTGACCTTCCACAACAACGGCTCGTCCGTCGTACACCGAGTACTTGTAGCCGTGCGCAAGCGCCGCCATTTCCAAACCGCAAATATCGCAAACCGAATCCACAAACGAATTATTCATATGTTAACATATGACGGGCAAGGGGCGTTTTTGCATGCAAACGTGCAAATACAAATGTCGGGCGGCAAAATTCACCGTCCGACACTTTTTTAGAGTTGTTTTTGTTTACCGCCACGCACCAAGTGTGCATATTTGATTAGTCTATTTTCGACCAAATTCGACATGCAATTAGACGTTTGCTAAGGCGTCGTGCAAGTCGTCAGTTTTCCTTAACCCCAGTTACGGTGTAGCCTGCTTGTTCCACTGCCGCTTTCAACGCTTCGACGTTTGCGTTGCCCACGACGGTTGCCGTTTTGTTTTCGAGGCTGACCTCTACGGATGTTACGCCGTCCACGCCTTGCAATGCTTTTGTCACGTGCGCAACACAGTGTCCGCACATCATTCCGTCCACATTAAGTACAAAATTTTTCATAACGTTATCCTTTTTTTGTGACATTTCGTCATTTTTGTTGTCGTCGTTGTCCGTTGTAATCGGGCAAGCGTCGGTGCTGTTTTGGTTGTCGTTTGCGGTCGTAACGGCGTGCGCATTGTTGGTTGCGACAACGGCGTTAAGCTCGCTTTCGGTAAGCCTAGGAGCCTTGAAAAAGTTAAGCCGCAATGCGTTTGTAACCACAAACAAACTCGACAAACTCATTGCCGCAGCCGCAATCATGGGGTTGAGCGACAAGTTTAGCCAAGCGTACAGCGCACCTGCCGCAACGGGAATACCCAATGAGTTGTAGAAAAACGCCCAAAACAGATTTTGCTTGATGTTGCGCACCGTCTTCTGCGAAAGCGCAACCGCCGTAGCCACGTCGCGAAGGTCGTTTTTGACAAGTACCACGTCGGCGCTGTCCACTGCAATATCCGAGCCGTTTGCCACGGCAAAACCGATGTCGGCGCGGGCCAGCGCAGGTGCGTCGTTTATGCCGTCGCCCACCATTGCAGTCATGCCGTTTGCCATCAGTTCGGCAACCTTTTGTTCCTTTTGTTGGGGCAGTACCTCGGCAACAAATTGTTCGATACCTACCTCGTCGCACACTGCTTTTGCCGAAACTGCATTGTCGCCCGTGATAAGGATAGGAGTAAGCCCTTCCTTCTTCAACAGCGCAATTGCCTCCTTGGAAGTAGGCTTTATCTCGTCGCCCACGCCCACGATACCGACAAATTTGCCGTCCTTTGCCACAACCAAGCATGTCATTGCCTTTCGCGAGTACTCATCTACCTTATCGACGTACTCCGCACTTGCAACGCCTTGTTCGCTCATAAGTGCCTTGTTACCAACGGCGTACACACTGCCGTCGACGGTTGCAACAACGCCCTTGCCGGGGACGGTGGTAAACTCCGTCGGCTCGGCAAACGCAACGCCCTTGTCCGTAGCGTAGTCCACGACGGCTTTCCCGAGCGGGTGTTCGCTTTGCTTTTCTATGCTTCCCACAATGCCGAAAAACTCCGCTTCGGACAGTGTGGAATAGTACGTTTTTACTTGCGGTTTGCCCACCGTCACAGTGCCCGTCTTGTCAAGAGCAACGTACTTGATGTGGGAAATATTTTCCAACACTTCGCCGTTTTTAATCAAAATGCCGTTTTCCGCACCCTTGCCGGTAGCTACCATTATCGCAACGGGCGTTGCCAATCCCAAGGCGCACGGGCAACTGATGACAAGTACCGACACGCCAAACTTCAATGCCGTACCGACGCTTGCTCCCACGCACAGCCAAACCACAAACGACACAAGAGCGATACCCATTACAACAGGCACAAACACCGACGAGATTTTGTCGGCAAGACGTTGAATAGGTGCTTTTGTACTGCTCGCTTCCTCGACAAGGGCAATTATTTTACTTAACGTACTGTCGCCGCCTGCTTGCGTAACGCGTACGCGTACATATCCGCCAACGTTGACGGTGCCGCCCACTACGTTTGCGCCCACAAGACGTTCCTGCGGTAAACTTTCGCCAGTTATCGCGCTTTCGTCGGCAAAGCAACTGCCAAATTCCACAACGCCGTCGGCAGGGAAACTCATACCTGCCTTGACCACGACAAGGTCGCCTGCCTTGATACGTGCGCTGTCCACTTCCGTTTCCTCGTCGTTGACGTACAGCAACGCCTTTTGCGGCGCAAGCTTGCGTAACTTGTTTAGTGCGTCGCCCGTGCGAATCTTACTGCGCCCCTCGAAGTACTTGCCAAGGTCCACAAGCGCAAGTATCATTGCCGAGGACTCGAAGTACAAATCGTGGTGAAAGCCTGCAATTACGTTCATGTAATACTCCGCTTGCGTAGGGTCGGTTGCCGTCGCCCACATACCGAGGTTGTAACTAATAAGAAACGTAACCACAATGCCGTACAGTGCGCTTGCCACGCTACCCACGGCAATTAGGCTGTCCATGTTGGGCGCGCCTTGGAACAACCGCTTTAAACCGACAATAAAGTAATTTCGATTGACGTACCAAACGGGCAAACACAACAACAGTTGCACCAAAGCAAAACTAACGGCGTTTTTGTGTCCCGACAGAAAACTAGGCAAGGGCAAATTCCACATCGGTCCCATTGCCACGTACATCAGCACCACGCAAAAACCGATACTGACAAGTAACCGCGCAAGTCCTACCGTGTTTTGCGGTTGAGGTTGACTTGTTTGAGCCGCCGCAACGCTTTGAGTACCCTCCGTAACGGGCGACGCACCGTAGCCGCCATGCTTGACCGCTTGCACGATTGCTTGCACGTTGGTTTTGTCGGGGTCGTACTCCACCGTCATGCTGTTTGTAAGCAAGCTGACGTTGACGCTTGTTACGCCGCCCACCTTGCTTACCGAGCGCTCGACATGCGCCGAGCATGCGGAGCAAGTCATACCGCTGACATTAAATTTTTGTTTCATATACCTTCCTTTCCGTCTTTCGCCACTGAAAACTATCTGCCGACAACGTTTTGCAAGTTGCGTTGTAGCTTGTCAAATACAATTTTTCATATCTGCAACCGCTAATGCAACTACACTACTTGTCGATATTTTTCTGTGATGTAGGTACTTTGCCAATACCTAATATGCCCACTTTGATGACACATAAATCAATTTCGGTGACAAAAAGGCGATACATTGGTGTTGTTCTCCATTCCGAAGATATAATATCACTATTTTTTTGCCTTGACAATCGTTTGAAAATAATTTCTACTGTTTTAGTAGGAATTTTTCGGTAAAGCAATCTAACGCATAATGTCTACAATTCGAGTAACGGCACGCAATCCTCCGACAAAACATCCGATTACGTTTAGTATTTATCGCAAAATGCTCTACTCCGCCACCATAGAAAAACACTCCGAAAGCATATCGCTCTCGGAGTGTGTAACATTACTTAAAAACAACTTTGCCGCTGTCAAAGTTTATTGCCGACACGTTGCCGATACGTTCCGTCAAGTAGGACACCACCGACGTTGCGTAACCTGCGATTTGCGCCGTAGTCAACGGTTGGTCGCCCTCCTCGGCGATAAGCTTAAACAATGCGTCCAATGCGGCAAGACTTACTTCTTTGTCACGCTCGTTGACGGATACGGAGTGGAACTTTCCCGACAGTTTGCCGTTTGTTTGCGAGAAGTCGTCTAACGCAACGTCCAACTCTGCGTAGACAATGTCGGCAAGGGTGACAAACGGAATTGTAATACCATTGGTATAATCGGAGATTTCCACCGAAACGGTAATGGTCATGTGCGTTTTGCCGTCCGTTTGGTAAAAGCCGAGCTTTTGCACCGAGGCATTGAGCGTTTGCAATA
>ULRP01024923.1_pt1 | contig 10188 bp, 9 predicted proteins | sample 1955521 | NCBI WGS metagenome assembly ULRP01 (sample SAMEA4835685, study PRJEB28245) | human gut metagenome | biome: gut microbiome; material: fecal sample | place: Denmark | collected 2008
ATATAGAAAACAAAAAAGGGATAATGAGATTGCTATACATAATGAGAAAATTTCAAACAATGGAAATATTAAACACAAAATTCTTATATTGATTATTATTAGTATTGTCTTTATTACTTTGATATGGCTGTGGGGATACTTTAATGAAATGACACGAACGAATTATAAAATAATTGAAGGTAGTAATTCTAGCAACACGGTATTAAATGAACAGAATGTTACTGGTTCTAAGATAGAGTGTTTGGGATATGTTGTAATACTAGAAAATGAAAATTCTTATTTGTGTAATAAAATTTTATGTAATAAGGAAACAAAAGAATGGGAAATCCATACTAATTCACAAATTTTTATTAAAAAGGATAGTATAGAGGTACTAAAAATATACAATATTCACATGAATAAATGTATGTGGGAAAATGAAGATTTAGAATGAGAGATATTATAAAAATAATTCATTTCTTAATAGATAAAGCAATGAGGATTATATCATTATAGAGTGTCAGGTACCATTAGAAAAAATTGAAACAGCCAAAAATGGGAAAGAATCACTCAAATTATTACAATGAACAAGGTGCTAGACACCATTAAATCGTTATTAAAGAAGGTGCGGGTAATTTGGAATCGAATATTAAGTAAATAATAGGAGAAAGAATATATAGTCTCGAGGAAAACAAAGGATCAAATAGTAAAAATAAAAATTGTCAATGCTTTGCAGTAATGGTATAGTTATTGCAAAGCATATTTTCTTTTATCAAGTCTGTTGGATTGAACCGTAAGATGTTTCTCTGACAGTATACAGCAATCCAATGTCTGAATCATATCTTAATTTCAAGAAATTCATGCTTTATTCCACAAAAAAATAAGGCAGGAGTTTCGGATAAATGAGATTAGAGCCATTTATTTGTAGATTTTATGTAATGCGATCCAGCGGATGGCAGCACTCCTGCGGCAAACAAAGGAGGTCTACCAAATGGCAGAGAAAAGAAAATTTTACGGAATGAGGAACGATTACATGTTCCACGCAGTGTTGCAGAAGAATGAAGAGGTACTTCGTAACCTTCTGGCAACGCTTTTGGAGATTGATGAGGCAGAAATTGAGAGCTGCCATATCGAAAACCCAATCGAGCTTGGCAAAGAAATTGAAGGAAAAGAGTGCATCCTGGATGTCAAGCTTACGCTGAACAATGACAAAGTCATTAATATCGAGTTGCAGGTCTATAAGCAGACCCATTGGATAAGCCGTTCGCTTTTATATTGGGCAAGAGCCTATGACAATCTAAAGAGTGGACAAGGTTATGATATGCTGCTCCCGGCGTATCATATCGGAATTCTGGATTTTACACTGTTCGAGGATCATACCAAATTTATGGCGCAGTACCAGATCCTGGATGTGGAAGATGGCTATTTATATTCTGACAAGCTTTGTATAAAGGTGCTTGACCTGACGCAGCTTGAGAAAGCGAAGCAGGAACCTGAAACCAATAAAAAACTCCTGAAATGGGCGGGTATATTCAAGGCAGAGACTCTGGAAGAACTTGAGCAGTTAGCAAGAGGCGAGGAGGTATTTGAGAATATGGTAGTGACAATGAAAAAATTGAGTGAAGATGAAAAAATCCGTATGCAGTGCAAAGAGCAAATGATGCAGTTAAAAGAGTTGCTGAGTTGGAAGCCGAGGTAAAAAGACTGCAGGAGCTATTGCAATAACTGATGAACCGAACAAGAATCAAGCAAACATTTGCAGAATATACAAATAAATATAATGCATCTGATCCGAAGATCAGGCTGAAGATCGACCACACGTATCGTGTGGCGGCGCTTGCGGAGCGCATTGCCCGAACAGTTACGGATATACCCATTGACAGGGATCTTGCGTGGACAATGGGGATGTTCCATGACATAGGCCGTTTTGAACAGGTGAAAAGATATGGCACTTTTGTGGATAGTGAGTCGATAGATCATGCAGAGCTGGGGATAACGATCCTGTTTGAGGAGGGGCTTCTTACACAATTCGGAGATTTTACACCGGAGGAACAGGAACTTCTCAAAGTCAGCATTGAAAATCATAACAAATACAGAATTCCAGAAGGTATGTCTGCGGAGAAAACTGCATATTGCAATATATTGCGTGATGCAGATAAGATCGATATTTTCCGGGTAAATTGTGATACACCGCTTGAAGATATTTATAATGTATCGACTGCGGAACTGAAACAGGCAGCAGTATCGGATTTGGTGAAAAAATGCTTTATGGAGAAGCACACGGTGCTTCGCAGCCTGAAGCATACGCCGGTTGACAATCTGGTAGGACATGTTTGTCTGGTATTTGAACTGGTTTACCCGATCAGTATACAGATTGCAAAGGAACAGGGATATGTGGACAAGCTGATGCGGTTTGCGTCGGACAATCCGGATACGAATGCATGGCTTTCTCATATGCGGAAGCATTTATGGAGCAGTTGATTGGAAAACTGGTGTGTTTCGCGTGGAGCATGGAAATAGTTGTCCGTTTGCCCTATCCGTGTTAAACTAATTGTATTTATACAAGGGAACAGGAAAAACAATGAACATTGTATTATTATCAGGCGGATCAGGGAAGCGCCTGTGGCCGCTTTCCAATGATGTGAGAAGCAAACAGTTTATAAAAATATTTAAGAAAAAGGACGGCTCTTATGAGTCTATGGTGCAGCGTGTTTATCGGCAGATCAAGACGGTAGATGCGGATGCAACCGTCACGATCGCAACCTTCAAGACACAGGTTTCAGCAATTCATAATCAGCTTGGGGATGGCGTGGGGATTTCCATAGAGCCATGCAGAAGAGATACTTTTCCGGCGATTGCGTTAGCGACAGCTTATCTTGTCGATGAAATGAAAGTCAGCCCGGAGGAATCGGTGGTAGTCTGCCCGGTTGATCCCTATGTGGAGGATGACTATTTTGCTGCATTGAAAGATCTGTCTGAGCAGGCAGACAAGGGTGAGGCAAATCTGGTACTGATGGGAATTGAACCGACTTATCCGAGTGAAAAATATGGATATATCATTCCGAAGACGGCAGATCATACATCTATGGTTGAGACCTTTAAGGAAAAGCCGACTGCAGATGTGGCAGAGGAATATATAAAGCGCGGTGCTCTCTGGAACGGTGGTGTTTTTGCGTACAAGCTGAAATATGTGCTTGAGAAGGCGCATGAACTGATTGAATTTACAGATTATCAGGATTTATTTGATAAATATGAGACGTTGACAAAAATTTCTTTTGATTATGCGGTTGTAGAGAAAGAGGATAAGATCCAGGTGCAGCGTTTTGCCGGACAGTGGAAGGATCTCGGTACATGGAATACACTGACAGAGGCGATGGAAGAATCTGTTGTCGGAAAAGGTGTCTTGAATGAGACCTGTTCAGATGTGCACATCGTCAATGAGATGGATGTGCCTGTGCTTGCGATGGGACTGCATGATGTGGTTATTTCTGCTTCGCCGGATGGCATTCTGGTATCCGATAAAGAGCAGAGCAGCTATATCAAGCCTTATGTGGATAAATTTGAACAGCAGATCATGTTTGCGGAAAAATCATGGGGAAGCTTCCGGGTATTGGATGTGGAAGGAACTTCCATGACGATCAAGGTAACTCTGAATCCAGGGCATAGCATGAATTATCACAGCCACAAAAACCGGGATGAAGTCTGGGTGGTTATTTCCGGAAACGGCAGAACGGTCGTAGACGGATTTGAGCAGGCGGTAAAAGCGGGCGATGTGATCACAATGTCTGCAGGCTGTCGTCATACGGTGTTTGCGGATACAGAGCTGCGTCTCGTGGAGATCCAGCTTGGCAAGGATATCAATGTGCATGATAAACAGAAATTTGAGCTGGAAATCTGATCACGTCCCCCACATCCTCCGGTATTCACTGATACTGCAGCCCTCCACCTTTTTAAAGACGCGGCTGAAGTAGTACAGCTCGTGAAAACCGACTTCAGCACCGATCTCTTCGGCGGATTTGCCGGAGAAGCGCAGTTCACGCTTGGCATGGGTGATGCGGACGTTTAAAAGGTAATTATTGATGGTGACACCAAATTGTTCCTTGAAGATTCTGGTGAGATAATATTTGTTGATGAAGTATCGTTCGGCGAGATCGTCGAGCGATATTTTTTGCGCATAATTCTGGTCAAGATACTCCCGGACATGCCACAGGCTGGTACGTTTGGTATGTGCAGGCATACTGTCCGGATGCCAGCTATCCTCCATCAACAGGGTTAACAGGGCAGAAAGCCCTTCGTTGATCTGCATATCCCGGACATAAGAATTGCCGGATACTATGCTGTAAAGATGGTTAAAACAGTCCTCATAAAGAGAAAATGCATTTGCATGAAAGGCGGGCAGACCGCCGCGTTCCTTATACTTCTGGTAGATACCATCGATCGAGGGACCGTTAAAATGCACCCAGGAAAGACTCCAGAGATCATCCTTTGTTTCGTGAAAATAGGCGGATCTGCAGTCGATAAAGACACAATCGCCTACACCGAGCGGATAAGTATTATGTGCATAATGCAGCTCGCCGGAGCCGGATCGTACCATAAAAAAGAGATAGGAATCCAGATCTTCGCGTTTGCTGACATGCGGTTTTTGTGCCTGCAAGGTGCCAATTTCCTGTACATGTAAAAGGGAAGTTTTGGCAAACTCTGAGGGAGTATAAATGATCCGGGTCGTATTGACGAGATCACCGTGAAATAATGCCTGATGCTTCATGAAAAAACTCCGTTTCTGTAAGATCTTTTCTATATAGTATAGAAATTCAAAATAAAAGTCAATATAATGCAACTGAATGTCAATACAATGAATGGATAATGCAGAAACATGGGTATATTATAATAAACAGAAAATAGCAATATCGTCATATAGAATAAAAAAAGGAGAAGGAACTATGGCAAAAAAGGCACTTATCACAGGTGTGACCGGACAGGATGGCTCTTATTTAGCAGAGTTTTTATTGGAAAAGGGTTATGAAGTATACGGTATGATCCGTAGATCTTCCGTGGATTTCAGGGAACGTATTGCCCATCTGGAAGGAACACCGCATTTTCATTTGAAATTTGGAGATCTTGGAGATTCCATCAGCCTTGTAAAGCTGATCGGAGAGATCAGACCGGATGAAATCTACAATCTGGCAGCACAGTCCCATGTGCAGGTCAGCTTCGATGTTCCGGAATATACAGCCGATGTGGTAGCAACAGGTGTCCTCAGAGTACTTGAAGCAGTCCGTGTCTGCGGTCTCGAAAAGACCTGCCGTATTTATCAGGCTTCCACTTCAGAGCTTTACGGAAAAGTAGAAGAGGTTCCCCAGAAAGAGACAACACCGTTCCATCCGTATTCTCCATATGCAGTTGCAAAGCAGTATGGCTACTGGATCGTAAAAGAGTACAGAGAAGCCTATGATATGTTCTGCTGCTCCGGTATTTTATTTAACCATGAAAGCGAACGCCGTGGTGAAACTTTTGTAACAAGAAAGATCACATTGGCTGCGGCGAGAATTGCACAGGGTAAACAGGATAAGTTGTATTTAGGTAACCTTGACAGTCTGCGTGACTGGGGATATGCAAAGGATTATGTGGAATGTATGTGGCTGATCCTGCAGCATGATAAGCCGGAAGATTTCGTGATCGCAACAGGTGTACAGCATTCTGTCAGAGAGTTCGCAACACTTGCTTTCCATCATGCAGGTATTGAAGTGGAATGGCAGGGAAGCGGAATGGACGAAAAGGGTATTAATAAAGCCAATGGCAAAGTGATCGTTGAAGTCAGCCCTGATTTCTACCGCCCGACTGATGTAGTAAATCTCTGGGGAGATCCGACCAAGGCGAAGACAGAGCTTGGCTGGAATCCGACCAAGACAAGCTTTGAAGAGCTTGTAGCGCTTATGACAAAACATGATATGGAAAAGGTTGCTGTGGAAAGAGCAGAAGAGCACATCAAGACAAATCTGGAAGAATATCTGGAGAAGGGCGTTGTGAAGTAAGACGGTGCTTACTGCCGGCTGCAGAAGCTGCCGTGATATGACAGGCAGGCTCAGATTTTGAATAAGACGATAAATGATAGAGAAAGAAGTGTACCAAAATGATGGAAAAAGACGCAAAAATATATGTTGCAGGCCACAGAGGGATGGTTGGCTCTGCGATCGTAAGAGAACTGGAAAGACAGGGCTATCACAATATTGTAACAAGAACCCATAAGGAACTGGATCTGACAAGACAGGATGCTGTAGAGGAATTTTTTGCGCAGGAAAAACCGGAATATGTGTTCCTGGCAGCAGCCAAGGTGGGCGGAATCGTGGCAAACCAGAATGCGCTGGCTGACTTTATGTATGATAATATGATCCTGGAGATGAATGCGATTCACAGTGCATGGAAGAACGGCTGTAAGAAGCTGGAATTCCTTGGATCTTCCTGCATTTATCCGCGTATGGCACCACAGCCGATGAAGGAAAGCTGCCTTTTGACTTCAGAGCTGGAGAAGACAAATGAAGCATATGCGCTTGCGAAGATCTCCGGTCTGAAATATTGTGAATTTTTAAATAAACAGTATGGAACAGATTATATTTCCGTAATGCCGACCAATCTGTACGGTCCAAATGATAACTATCACCCAACACATTCCCATGTACTGCCGGCGCTGATCCGCAGATTCCATGAGGCAAAAGAGGCAGGACTTAAGGAAGTAACGTGCTGGGGAGACGGTTCACCATTGCGCGAGTTCTTATACGTGGATGATCTGGCTAACCTTTGTGTGTTCCTGATGAACAACTACAGCGGAGATGAGACAGTCAACGCCGGAACAGGTAAGGAACTGACGATCAAAGAGCTGACAGAGCTTGTGGCAAAGGTGGTAGGATTTACGGGAGAGATCAAGTGGGATACGAGTAAGCCAAACGGAACACCGAGAAAGCTTCTGGATGTTTCAAAGGCTGAAAGCCTTGGCTGGAAATATAAAACAGAGCTGGAGGACGGTATCAGACTTGCTTATGAAGACTTCCTGCACAATCCGATGCGTGCGGAACGGTAAACCATAATAGCTGACGTATGGCAGAATCAGAAACCAAAAAGGAAGAAATAATTTATGTTAGAACTGAAAAATATATGTTATGAAGTAGAAGATAACAAAGAGATCATCCGGGATATCAGCCTGCAGATCGAGGATCATTTTGTAGCGATCACAGGTCCGAACGGTGGAGGTAAGTCAACGCTTGCAAAGATCATTGCGGGAATTGTGAAACCGACAAGCGGTCAGATTCTGCTGGATGGTGAGGATATCACAGGATTGAATATCACAGAGCGTGCCAATAAGGGCATCAGCTTTGCATTCCAGCAGCCGGTGCATTTTAAAGGACTGACAGTCCGTGATCTTATTACGATCGCAGCGGGGAAAAAGCTTGGTGTCAATGAGATCTGCGATATTTTGTCGGAAGTGGGGCTTTGCGCGCGGGAATATATTGACCGCGAGATCAACAGCAGTCTTTCCGGCGGAGAACTGAAGCGTATTGAGATCGCCATGATCACGGCAAGAGGAACAAAGCTTTCCATCTTTGATGAACCGGAGGCAGGTATTGATCTCTGGAGTTTCAACAGCCTGATCCGCGTTTTCGAAAAGATGCGGGATGAGATTCAGGGAACGATCCTGATCATTTCTCATCAGGAACGTATTCTGGATATTGCGGAGAAGATCATTGTGATTGCGGATGGACAATTAAAAAAGATTGGTACAAAGCAGGAAGTACTGCCTGAGCTTCTCGGAACGGCAAAGGCGTGTCAGACACTGACAGAGAAGCTGTAGGAGGTAGAGCCATGGATTTAATACAGAAAAATTTACTTGAGCAGGTTGCGGGTCTGCATGAAATTCCGGAAGGTGCTTATAATATCCGGGCCAACGGACAGAAAATGGCAAGAAACACAACCGCAAATATTGATATTGTGTCTAAGACAGACAAGGATGGAATCGATATTATCATAAAGCCGGGAACGGTCAATGAAAGTGTACATATTCCGGTGCTCCTGTCGCAGAGTGGTCTGCAGGAATGTGTTTATAATGATTTTTATATAGGGGAAGGCGCAGATGTTACGATCGTGGCAGGCTGTGGAATCCACAACTGCGGCGTGGACACATCGCTTCATGCAGGGATACATACCTTCTATCTGGAAAAGGGTGCGCATGTCCGTTATATTGAACGCCACTACGGAGAAGGTGACGGTAACGGCGAAAATATCATGAATCCGCAGACGATCGTGCACATGCAGGAAGGTTCTTACATGGAAATGGAGACAACCCAGATCAAGGGGATCGATTCCACAGAGCGTATCACGCGTGCGGATATGGCAGAAAATGCAACACTGGAGATTCGTGAGAAGATCATGACACATGGCAGGCAGTATGCAAAAACTGACTTTGTGGTGGATATGAACGGAGACGGCTGCAGCTGCAATCTGGTATCACGTTCTGTTGCCAAAGGGCATTCCAAACAGGAGTTTTTCTCTGTAATGAATGGAAACGCTGCCTGTGCGGGACACAGCGAATGTGACGGTATCATTATGGAGAACGGTGTGGTGTCTGCAAGCCCGCAGCTTACTGCCAACAATATTGAGGCAAACCTGATCCACGAAGCGGCAATCGGTAAAATTGCCGGAGAACAACTGATCAAGCTCATGACACTCGGACTGACAGAAAAAGAAGCTGAGGAGCAGATCATTAACGGATTTTTAAAATAAGAAACAGAGGGTACCTATGAACATCTATTTTGCACCATTGGAAGGCATTACAGGATTTGTTTTGCGAAATGCATATGAATCCTGCTTTCCGGGAACGATCGATCGGTATTTTGCACCCTTTATCGCAGCCAGTTGTCGAAAGAAGCTGGCTGCCCGTGATTTAAGGGATGTTTTGCCCGAAAACAATACAGGGATCTGTCTGATCCCGCAGCTTCTTGCAAATAAGGGAGAGGATTTTATATCTACCGCACAGATGCTGCAGCAGTTTGGCTATCGGGAACTGAATCTGAATCTTGGTTGCCCATCGGCAACTGTTGTCACCAAGAAACGCGGCGCAGGGCTTCTGGCAGAACCGGAGCTTTTAAAGGTGTTTCTGACGGAATGTTATGACTGGGCCGAGGGAAAAGATATAAGGCTTTCTATTAAAACAAGGATTGGGATGGCGGAGGAAGCGGAATGGGAGAAGCTGCTTTCTCTGTATGAAGCTTTTCCTGTTTCAGAGCTGATCATTCATCCGCGCCTGCGGGAAGATTACTATCAGGGAAGAATCCGTGAAGAAGCATTTGCAAAGGCTTACAGAAAAATCTGCACGGAGCACGAACGGCCTGCGGTGCAGCTGTGTTACAATGGAGATATTGTAAGAAAAGAACAGATACAGAAGTTAGCAGATGCTTACCCAAAGATGCCCGCTGTGATGATCGGCAGAGGCTTTTTGATGCGGCCTGGGTTTACGGAAAAGCTATCGGGGCAATCCGGGAATCAGCCGGGAGAAATAACAGAATCTGAAGGCCGGAAAACGGGAAAAGCCATGGACAATAAGCTGTGGATATTCCACGACCGGATCTACGAAGGCTACAGGGCTTATCTGCAGGGCGACAAGCCGGTCCTGTTCAAGATGAAGGAGCTGTGGAGCTATCTGCAGGTCGGATTTAATGAAATTGCAGGAGGAAGCAATCCCAAAACAGATAAGCTTATGAAACAGCTGCGGAAATGCAGTACATGCGCTGATTACGACAGCGTGATCCGGCAGCTGAAACTGCTCTGCAGACAGAACTTAAAATGAACCTAAAACAGGAAAGAGGTTTTGCACAAAGCAAAGCCTCTATTTTTGTGAATTTCGTCTGCGAAAAACAGCTGTCTTTCGGTTGCAAAAGCAGGGGGAATAATCGATAATAAAATAGTGTCATATTTTCAATGCGCTAGTGGCAAAAATAAATAGGGCATAGAATAAGTATTGTATAAGGAAGGGAGATTTCATGAGAAAGAAGAGTTTAAACGGAAAGCGTGTGATGGCGTTTGCACTTGCTTTTTCTCTGGTGCTGGGAGAAGCATCGGCAGTGGTGGCTGCACCGGCAGATGCCTCTGCGACTTGCGCAACGGAAACAGTTGCTGAGCAGGCACCGGAAGCAGAGACAGCAGAAGAAGCTGTGGCACCGG
>ULRP01077808.1_pt1 | contig 10179 bp, 8 predicted proteins | sample 1955521 | NCBI WGS metagenome assembly ULRP01 (sample SAMEA4835685, study PRJEB28245) | human gut metagenome | biome: gut microbiome; material: fecal sample | place: Denmark | collected 2008
CTGGAAAATTCCCCTACCGAGTAAAATTTTACACTAAGTGTGATCGGCAGCTAGGGATTAGGGACCTCGAGTGACTGGGAGACTGGGAGACATCAGACATCAGACGCCAGACATCTGACTTCTATCCTCAAGACTACGGGCATCGCCCCGTTTCGTCATCCTGAGCGGCGAGAAACGTCGTATGTGAGATAACGAATGCCAGAACAGCTGCGACCTCGTCATCGATCGCGGCGAAGCCGCCATCTTCATTCCTAGTGCAAGAGAGACTTTCATCCCCCATCAAGAGGCATCTCCCCGCAGGCTAACCTCAAACCAAAAGAGCCACAGAAATGCGGCGCATTTCTGTGGCTCTTTCCTCTCTTAGCAGTACGCGAGTGCTGCTTCGAGTCTATTCATGGTCTTTTCTCTTCCGAAAAGTTCCATCATTTCAAACATGCCCGGGCCCTGGGTCACACCGGTCAAAGCGATACGGGTCGGTTCGTAAGCAGCTTTGCCCTTGATGCCCTGTGCTTTCATGCATGCATTGAAGCATTTCTTGATCTCTGCCTGATCGAAGGTCTCAAGCGCTTTCAGATCTTCGATGAAGGCTTTAAGGAGCTTGCCGCTGGTTTCTTCCTTCATGACAGCAAGGATATCTTCGTCGGTGATCTTCGGCATATCTTCGAAGAAGAATCTCAGCTCATCGGCTGCCTGACCTGCGAAGTAGATGTGGTCTTTCATGAACCAGATGACCTTCTTCAGCCAGTCTTTCTTTTCTTCACTGACTGTGGCATCCACATAGCCGGCTTTCACAAGGAACGGGACGATCAGATCATAGAGCTGGTCTGCATCCATCTTCTTCATGTACTGGAAGTTGATCCAGTTCAGCTTATTGATATCGAAAACAGCATCATTCGAGGAGACACGCTTCATGGAGAACTGCTTGATGAGTTCTTCTTCCGTAAAGATCTCCTGTTCGCCCTTCGGAGTCCAGCCAAGGAGCGCCAGATAGTTCACGACCGCTTCCGGCAGGTAGCCCATATTTCTGTATTCGGTGACAGAGGTCGCTCCATGGCGCTTGCTCATCTTCTTATGATCTTCACCGAGGATCAGGGAAATGTGTCCGAATTTCGGAGGCTTATAGCCAAGCGCTTCATAGATAGCGAGCTGGCGCGGGGTATTCGAGAGATGTTCTTCCGCGCGGATGACGTGGGTGACTTCCATGAAAGCGTCATCGATGACGACAGCGAAATTATAGACCGGGATACCGTCGGATTTCATGATGATGAAATCACCGACACCGGCCGCCTGAAATTCGACATGCCCGCGGACCATGTCATCAAAAGCGAAGACACCGTCTTTTCTGACCTTGAGGCGGACAACCGGCTTTCTGCCTTCCGCTTCGTACTTGGCTTTTTCTTCTTCGGTGAGGTGGCGGCAGTGTTCATCATAGATCGGAGTCTTGCCGGCATCGAGCTGCGCCTTGCGGCTTTTTTCCAGCTCTTCTGCGCTGCAGTAGCAGTAGTACGCTTTGCCTTCATCGAGAAGTCTCTGTACTTCCTTCTTGTAGAGATCGAGGCGTTCGGTCTGGCGGTACGGGCCATGCGGGCCGCCTACGTCGATGCCTTCATCCCAGTTCATGCCGAGCCATTTCAGAGAATCTTTGATATTCTCTTCGGATTCCTTGGTGGAACGCTTCAGATCCGTATCTTCGATGCGGACGAGGAAGGTGCCGTCAGCGTGACGAGCAACCAGCCAGTTGAAGAGCGCGGAGCGCGCACCACCGATATGAAATGGGCCTGTCGGGCTCGGGGCAAAACGAACTTTCAATTTCTTTTCCATCTGTTAAAACTCCTTCTTATTTTCTATAAATGATAACGGATGCCAGAGCTGCCATACCTTCCCTGCGGCCCACCGCACCCAATTTTTCATTCGTGGTGGCTTTCACGCCCACCTGATTCTCGGAAATCCCGAGAAGATGCGCGATCGATGCTTTCATTTCCGCTATATGCGGCGCAAGCTTCGGCTTCTCTGCGATGACCGTGCTGTCGATATTTCCAGCCTGCCAGCCTTCTTCAGAAAGGACGCGCGCGACTTCGAGCATGAGCTTTTTGCTGTCCGCTCCCTCATAGCGAGGATCGGTATCGGGGAAATAGTGCCCGATATCGGGAAGACCTGCTGCGCCCAAAAGCGCATCCATGATGGCATGCAGCAGCACATCCGCATCCGAGTGGCCCAAAAGACCGCCTGTCTCTGCGATCTCTACACCGCCAAGCATGAGCGGACGGCTTTCATCGTATCGATGTATATCATACCCCTGTCCGATACGGAAGGGCAAGCCCTCTTTTTCGATCATTTTTGTAAATCGGCTCCAATCTCCCGGTGTCGTTACCTTGAAAAACTGTTCTTTCCCGGGCAGCACCGTGACCGGTACGCCCGCTTTTTCCAGGATCGAAGCGTCATCCGTGATTCCTTCTTCGGAGGAAAGAGCCTCCATCGACGCTTTGAGCAGCTTCGAAAATGCCCCCTGCGGCGTCTGTGCGCGGAAAAGGCGGCTCCGATCCAGCGTCCCCTGCACCAATTCTCCATCGACCTCCTTGATGGTATCCACGCAGGGGATACCGACCACGACGGCCGGATGTGCCTCACTGATGGCAGCAAAGGCATCATCGATGGTCTTCCCATCGACGAAAGGACGCGCGCCATCATGCACGAGGACTTTTTCCGAATCCTTCGCAAGACAGGAAAGTCCATTCTTCACCGACTGGGTGCGCGTCGCTCCGCCCGGTGCGAAGCGGACAGGGATATGGTGCTCGATCCCTTTCAAAATGTCAGCAAAAATCGGCTGTTCCTCGACCCTTGCGACGATGATGAGCTCTTCCAGAAAGCGGCTCTGAAAGACATGCCGTAGCGTATAAGAAATCAGCGAATGGCCCCGATGCTTCAAGAGAAGTTTATTCACCGGAGCCCCCATGCGGCTGCCCTGACCAGCAGCCACCAGTATGAGACTGTTCATAAATACATGTACTCCTAAATGGATTTGAGGGTTCATGGCTAGCCCGTGGGGGCAGCTCGCACCTTGATTGGGGATGAAAGCTTTGCTCGAATGAGGAATTAGGAATGAGGAATTAGGAATTAGAAATGAAGGTGGCGGCTTCGCCGCGAATATATATGGGGCGATGCCCGAAGGCCGGAGGATAGAAGTCAGATGTCTGATGTCTCCTAATCTCCTAATCTCCTAGTCTCTTAGTCTCTTAGTCACCCAGTCACTAGTCACTCCTAATCCCTAATCCCTAGCTACTAATCCTATTCTTCAAGCTTCGCAAAGATCATCTTCCCGGCCGAGGTCTGGAGGACCGATGTAATGATGACGGCGACTTCCTTACCGATGCTTTTGCTGCCGTCTTCGACCACGATCATCGTGCCATCATCAAGGTAGGCGACTCCCTGGCCTTCTTCCTTGCCATTCTTCACGAGCTGGACGAAGATCTGCTCGCCGGGAATGACGGCCGGCTTCACAGCGATGGCGAGGTCATTCACATTGAGGACAGCGACGCCCTGCAGCTCCGCCACTTTATTCAGATTGTAGTCATTGGTGATGATCTTGTAGCCCTTTTCACGCGCGAGCTTAATGAGCTTGGAGTCCACCTCACTGATCTCCTCGAAATCATCGGTGATGATCTTGATGTCATCGCGGTTCTTCTTGCGCATATGGTTCAGGATATCCAGTCCGCGGCGGCCGCGATTCCTCTTCAGTACGTCCGAGCTGTCTGCGATCTTCTGCAATTCTTCCAGCACAAAGACAGGCACCACGATAGGCCCTTCCAAAAATCCAGTCTGGAAAATATCTGCCACACGTCCGTCGATGATGATATTCGTATCCAGCAGCTTACCGATGCGCTGTTTTTCCTTTGATTTCTTTTTCTCGCTCTTTTCTTCCGCATGCAACTTAAACCAGCCGACCATCTCCGGCTTCTTGCTGACTGCGAGATGCATCCCCAGGTATCCGAGCACGATGGACAGTACGACAGAGACATACGGCCCGATGAACGGCACTGAGCTGAAAGCAAGTCCGACCAGATTTGCAATGATGAGCCCCAGAAAGAGCCCGAGCGTCCCTGCGATGAGATCCTGCGTACTCATGGCAGACAGCGACTTTTCCATTCGCGATGTCAATGCGAAAAGGCGGGAAATCAGGTAGGGCGATACAGCGCAGCCCACGACAGCTCCTAAAATACCACCCAGAAGCATCGTGGCCAGAGACATGAAGGTGATCCCCAGAATGGTCTCCGTCAGGACAGAGTTCGGGAGCAGTGCCGTCAGCACTGACTCGCCCTGTCTGGAAAGCACGACGCCAAGAACGGTAAAGAGCAGGATGAATATCAATCGTAATACTTTTTCCGGCATCTTGAATCCTCTTTGATTACACTATGTTTTTGTAGAAAACAACTTTTTCAGATAGTAAGTCCATTTTTACATTTTAAGCATCATCTTATTATAGCAAACTTTCGCTCTCATTTATACCGGAAATGAAAAATTTTGTTGATGGTTGGCAATTTGCGGTTGGCAGGTTCAGCGGGTTCTATACGTTCAGAAGGTTCAAAGGGGTTGGCGCAGCGCTTCATCCTATAGAAACACCGCGCCAACCCCTGAAATTTGAAAGCAGGGATGAGCAGCTAGGCAGAAGTCTCAAGTGACTGGTGACGCAATACCACCTTCGGGCATCACCTCATATATACTTGCGGCAAAGCCACCACCTTCATTCTTCATTCCTCATCCAAACAGAGCTTTCATCCCCAAATCAAGGAGCAGCACGCCCCGTGGACTCCCCCTACTTCACCGCTTCCATCAAGTCTTTCAGATTTCTGACGAAGACGGTATGTTCTCTGACCTCGTCCAAATGATGCGCTTCATAATAGGCCAGGACTTCTTTTTTATTGCGCTCCGACAGGATGAAATGGGTAAATTTCATCTTGAGTGCTTCTTTGAGACGAAGAGTGACACGGGAAACAGGCATGATCTCTCCGGTAAGACCGATCTCTCCGAGTGCCATGAGGTTCTGCGGGATAGGGGCGTCGCCTCTGACAGAGATCAGTGAGAGCGCGACAGCCAGGTCGGCGGCAGTTTCCTTCACACGGAAACCGCCCGCCACATTGAGGTATACATCTTCGGTCGAGAAAGGGATGCGTCCGCGGCGTTCCAAGACGGCGAGAAGGATGATCATGCGGTTGTAGTCATAGCCCGCCGCAATGCGGCGCGGGATGGCAAGGACCGAGTGGACGGTGAGCGCCTGGATCTCTACAAGGACAGGTCGCAGTCCCTCCATGCAGGCGACGACAGCCTGACCCGGCGTCTGGCTCGTGCGGTCACGAAGCAGGTATTTCGACGGGTCTTCGATCCCTTTGAGCCCCTGTCCCTCCATGACGAAGAGCCCGGACTCTGCGGTGGAGCCGAAACGGTTCTTCACCGTCCTCAGCACACGGAACTGGTAGCTGCGGTCGCCTTCCAAGTAGAAGACCACGTCGACCATGTGCTCCAAGATGCGCGGCCCCGCGAGATTTCCTTCCTTCGTCACGTGACCGATGATCATGACAGCGATATTCTCACTTTTCGCGAGGCGCACGAGTACGGCGGTGCAGTCGCGGATCTGCGCGGGACTTCCCATCGGGGATTCATTGGCCGACAAATACATCGTCTGGATGGAGTCGATGACCAGCATGGATGGCTTTTCTTTTTCTGCCTCAGAGACGATGGCATCCAGATTGCCTCCGGAATAGACGAAGAGATCGTCATCAGCAGCGCCGAGTCTTTCGGCGCGCATCTTGATCTGCGCTTCGGACTCTTCCCCGCTCGCATAGAGGACGCTCCGTCCCGCCTTTGCCATGGCGTGGCAGACCTGGAGAATCAGTGTCGACTTGCCGATCCCCGGCTCTCCGCCCCAAAGGATGACGGAACCGGGTACGACGCCGCCTCCGAGCGGACGATCGACCTCGGGCATCGCCAGCTGCATGCGTTCATGGTTTTCCAGATTCACTTCCGAGAGTTTCTGCGGCCGCTTGCCGCTGACCACCTCATGCGTCGTCCGCAGCTGTTTGGGGAGGACTTCCTCCACCGTCTCCTCGAGTGTATTCCATGAGCCGCACTGCGGGCATCGCCCCATCCATCTCACAGTCTCTGCCCCGCAGTTCGAGCAGACGAATTTGGTTCGGTTCTTGGCCATGGACGTATCTCCTTTATCATCATATCGTTCATCAGTACGCTATACAATTTCTCAAAGTTAGGAGTTAGGAGTGAGAAGTGAGGAGTGAGGAGTGGTGGTGGCGGCTTCGCCGCAATTTTATCATTCGCGCTTCGCGCCGCACCTTCCCCGTTGAACCTTCAGACCCCAGAGAACCCGTTGAACCCCTAAAAACACAAAAAGAGTGCAACGGGAAATGTCTACTACATTCCCATTGCACTCTTATTATATCATCTGCCTAAAGGCGATGGCATCATTCCGCGTGGAAAGTCAGCTTGCCATCCTTGGCATCCATATGGAGGACTTTCTTCTTTTCGAGCCCCTCCTGCAGAATGAGCTCGGAGATCGGATCTTCGACTTCTTTCTGGATGGTGCGGCGCAGCGGACGGGCGCCGTATTCCACATCGGTACCATGATCGATGAGGAGCTTTTTCGCTTCTTCGCTGGCATCGAGCTTCACTTCGAAGTGCGCGAGCTTCTCGCCGACCTTGGCAAGCATCAGGTTCACGATAGAGGAAAGATCGGTAGCGGTGAGCGGATGGAAGACGATGATCTCATCGATACGGTTGATGAATTCCGGACGGAGCGTGTGTTTCACTTCATCCATCATCAGCTTCTTCACATCCTCGAAGGTTTCCTTCTTCTCACCTTTGTCCTCTGCTTTGAATCCCAGTTTCTTCATCTGGTTTTTCAAGAGGGCAGAGCCAAGGTTACTGGTCATGATGATGACAGCATTCGTGAAGTCCACGGTGCGGCCCTGACCATCGGTCAGACGACCATCATCAAGTACCTGCAGAAGGATATTGAAGAAATCCGGATGCGCCTTTTCGACTTCATCGAAGAGGATGACGCTGTACGGCGTCTTTCTCACGGCGTCGGTCAGCTGGCCGCCTTCTTCATAGCCGACATATCCTGGAGGCGCACCGACGAGACGGGACACTTCGTGTTTCTCCATGTATTCCGACATATCGAAACGGATCATATTCTTCTCACTGCCAAACATGCATTCAGCGAGCGCTCTGGCCAGCTCGGTCTTGCCGACACCGGTCGAACCAAGGAAGAGGAAGGAACCGATCGGACGTTTCGGATCCTTCATGCCGGCACGCGCACGACGGATCGCCGTGGCAACGGCATGGACAGCCTCATCCTGACCGACCACTCTCTTATGCAGCTCTTCTTCCAGATGGAGCAGGCGCTCGGAGTCGCTCTTCTTCAGATTCTGCAGCGGTACCCCCGTCCATTTAGCGACGACTTCTGCCACATCTTCTTCCGTGACTTTAAGATCATCATGATCCGCACCCTTCCAGTCCTTCTTCATGAGGGCGATCTCACTCTGCATCTTCTTGGCAGCATCACGATACTCGGCGGCTTTTTCAAAATCCTGCGAAGCCACAGCCGCTTCCTTTTCTTTCAAAAGGGAGGCCAGCTTCTCTTCCTTCTCTTTCAGCGCATCCGGTGTCGAAGACGCTTCCATGCGGACCTTGGCGGCGGCTTCATCGATGACATCAATGGCTTTATCAGGCTGGAAACGATCCGTGATGTAACGGCCGGAAAGTTCGACAGCCGCTTTCATTGCTTCATCGGTGATCTTCGCTTTATGGAAGGCTTCGTAGCGATCACGCAGCCCCTTCAAGATCTTCAGCGTATCTTCCGGTGTCGGTTCACCGACTTTGACCGGCTGGAACCGACGTTCCAAAGCAGCATCCTTTTCGATATACTTCTTATATTCTTTCAAAGTGGTCGCACCGATGCAGCGCAACTCCCCGCGAGCGAGAGCCGGTTTCATGATATTGGCTGCATCCATGGAGCCTTCCGTCGAGCCTGCGCCCACCAGTGTATGCAGTTCATCGACGAAAAGGATCCAGTCTTTATGTTTCTTCACTTCATCAATGACTTTTTTCAGCCGTTCCTCAAATTCGCCTCTGTACTTGGTACCGGCGACGACGGAGGACATATTGAGGGAAATCACATGGCAGTCCTTCAGGATCTCCGGCACATCATGAGAAACGATCCGCTGTGCAAGCCCTTCTGCGATGGCTGTCTTGCCTACGCCCGGCTCGCCGATGAGGACAGGGTTGTTCTTATTTCTGCGGGACAGGATCTGGATCACACGATTGATCTCCGTCTGACGCCCGATGACAGGGTCGATCTTGCCCTGTTTGGCTTTTTCATTGAGGTCGATGGCAAAATCACCCATCTCTCCCAGCTCTGCACTGCCTTCTCCATTTCCGTCTTCCGAAATATAGGTATCGAAGGCTTTCTGCAGCTTCTCCTGTGTCACGCCGAAATGCTCCAGGATCTGCATCGCAACGCCGCTGCCTTCCCGAAGAATGGCAAGCAGCAGATGCTCCGTGCCGACGAAGGAATTGCCAAGGTCATTGGCTTCCTCCACCGCCATTTCCAGCACCCGTTTCGTCCGCGGCGCTACATACAGCTCACGGCGAGAGAAGAAGCCGCTCCTCCCCTGCCCGGCGAGCAGCGGCTCCACCGCCTCTACGGTCACGCCGAGCGAATTCAGGATCTTGCCGCCGGCCGAATCTTTTTCGTGGGCAATGCCCAAAAGCAGATGCTCGGTCCCCAAATAATCACTGCCCAGTTTCGCAGCCTCTTCTCCTGCAAATTTCCAGGCATTTTTTACACCATCTGTATATCTGTCTTCCATAGATATCCCTCCTTTGTTTTTGGGTTTATATTAAATGAGAAATTAGAAATGAAGGTGGTATTTCAGTCACCAGTCACTCATTTCTTTCCTTCAATCGCCTTGATCTTATCTCTGACCTCGCAGGCGCGCTCGAAGTCTTCGCGATCGACGCAGCTCTTGAGCTCCTTTCTTAAGGCTTGCAGCTCCTCGCTCTCCGCCGGAGCGTCCGCCTTTTCTTTGGCCTTCGGTTCATTGACGGGAATTTCATTCTTCCCTTTCTGGAACGACGGCCGGATGGACTCTTTGAAGCGGTTGTAGCCGTCTTCATTCTCCGGCAGCTTTTCCGGGCTGACTTCGATAAATTGTCCGCCGCCCTGATCTTCCAGCGTGCGGGTCCCGAAGGGGTTTTCTAAGAGATGCCCCAGCATCGATCCGCCGAAGAAATGATCCAGCGGACCGTCAAAGAATCCATGTCCAAAGAAGCTCTGCTCCTTCTGGAACACATGCTCTTTCTCTGCGCACTCACTGCAGAGATGCTCCTCTTTTCTATGTCCGTTCACCACCTGCACCATATGAACGGTGGCAGGATATGCATGACAGCGTTCACAAAGCATATTTATTCTCCTTTCAGCGCCCACTCGATGCGATGGATCATCGTCCGTCCGGCTTCCTTTCGGTGTCCTTCCGGACAATACTCCAGCATCGTGTGCGTCATCGCATACATCAGCCGATACTCACGCTCGGAAATGATGTCGTAATTCAAAAGCATCTGGAAATATCCCCGAAGGCCATTTTCTATCTCCTCCTGAGATACTGGTTTGTCTTTTGTTTGATGATTTGACTTTTCATTCTGGTACTGGCTCGCTGCCGCCTTCAGCCGATGGTAGTAGTCCGGCACCTCCTCACGCCTGGCAGGTCGCAGGGAGATCTTGATATATCCACCACTCCCCCGCCGTGACTCGACGATGAATCGATCATTGGCGGAGAATCTCGTATTGATCACATACGTCACCTGTGAAGGCGCGCACGCGAGCCGGTCGGCCACCTCTTTGCGCTTTAACAATAGCTGGTCTGTATTTTGCTTATCCATCAGATCCAGAATGAAATTTTCTATTTTATCAGATAGCATCGTGCTATTCATATCACTCACCGCTTTCCGCTTGACCTCTTACCTTATTTCTGTAATCTATTATACATCAAATAGTCAAATAGTCAATAACCTTTTTGATTTATTTTCTTTCCCCCTTTTGATGGCTGAATCATCCCTCATGTCAGGCAACCCAAAAAGGCGATGTGAAATAACGATCATCTCATTTTCGCG
>ULRP01012149.1_pt1 | contig 10162 bp, 11 predicted proteins | sample 1955521 | NCBI WGS metagenome assembly ULRP01 (sample SAMEA4835685, study PRJEB28245) | human gut metagenome | biome: gut microbiome; material: fecal sample | place: Denmark | collected 2008
AGAGAAAGGTTTTAAGAACGGACGTAGAAACGTTTTATATTCCCGCAACGCGGCTTGCGACGGACGCGGGTACGCCCACGCTTGCCAACATGATCATAACGGGTAAGATTCTTAAAGAAACGGGCTTCGATACGCAAAGCATTAAAGAGGCTTTGAAAAAAGTCGTTTCGGCAAAACACCCCGAACTGTACGACAAAAACCTCAACGCTATCAATATAGGTTATAACCTTTAATCAAAGAAAAAGATATGCCCGAATGTTCATACGTTCTTATGAACATTCGGGCATATCTGCATATATCGTTTCATTATCAGACGCCGTCCATAACGTGCATATTGCGCAGCTCGGCGTTTTTTATTTTGTCCGTCACGGAATACGCGTGCGTGTCAAGGTTATTGCACGTTGCGTCCGACAGACCTTGCTTTCTCATTTCCGCAATAAGTTCCGCGGCGACGTCTTCTATTATTTCTGCTTTTCCTTCGGCTTCCTTTTTGGAGTTGCCGAGTTCCGTAAGTCCGGAAAGAGAAAATTCCGTTTCCGCAAGAACGGGCAGATCCCGCATTCCTTTATACGCCCATTTATAAAACGGCTCGTATCGATTATTTAAAAGGTACACAATGGAAACGGCGTGTTTTACGAACTCGAATATCGCGAGCTGCGCCGCACCCGTTTCTCCGCGGGCGACAAGCCGTGAATAGTTGTATTGCCCCGCCTGTCCGGCAAGCGCGGCGTGCGCGGCTGTTTTTTTCTTTCTCACGTCTTCGGGATAGCCCTTTAACAGAACGTTTCTGATTCCGGAAAAAATGCCGAGATCGTCTTTCCATACTTCTCCGTTGCAAGCCGATAAAAGCATTGCGGGCGGGGTATAAAGCCACCGTTCAAGAGTATCGGGCGCGTTTTCCGCTCCTAAAAATTTGCCGTAAAACCCGCCTATCGTCATAACCCCGCGGCGGTTGCCGCCGGCGGGCGAAACGGCGTTACGTTTAACCCCCATAAATTCTTTGGGAAGATTAGCGTAAAGACGTTCTAATTTAAAGCCGATTTCCTTTTCGTCTTCGTCTGTAATCCACAGGCAAAATCCCGCGTCAAAGTCGTGGTCGCGCGAAATATCGTCGTCGTAACCGAGGCATTCGCTCCCTTCTCCGGCAAGTCCGACGGCGATTCTGTCTTTATATTCGGGAAAATTTTCCGCTATCGCTTTTTCGCCGTATTCGAGATAAAACCGCTTGGAAATTTCAAGACCGTTCATAAAGTTTCTCCGATTTTTCTTTCAGTTCTTTTGCGATGACGTCGTAACCGTACCGAGCAAACGCGGGGTAGCATTTGGAAAGAACGAAAGCGAGATAACCGTTTTGCAGAACGCTTTCGTCCGATAAAAGTTCATAAGCCTTGTACATACAGTCGGTAATAAGCGTTTTGGGTTTTTGCTGCGCTTCGTAGACTTGCGCGAGATTGATATAAGAAATCGCTCGGTCGGGCGCGCCGTTTTCGGTTTTTTCCGTGAGGGAAATCGCTTTTTTATAGAGAGCTTCCGCTTCTTCGTACCGTTTTAAGTCGGCAAGAGCCAAAGCCTCGTTGTTATATAATCCCGCAAACAGCGGATCTTCGGGCGGGAGATGCTTTTTATAAACGCTTTCCGTTTTTTCGTAGAGGGGAACGGCTTTTTCGGACATACCGAACGCTTTATACGCCGTCGCTATATTAAGCGTTATCGTTGCCGCGGAAACCGTGTCGTTTAAGCCGAGCTCCGCGATAAGCTCGTCCGCGCGGGCGCATGCGGCGAGCGCGGCGTCTTTTTCGCCCGCTTTTCTGTAAAAACCGATAAGCTCGTCGGTAACGGCAAGCTCGCCTTGCCTGTCGCGCAAGGCTTCCGCTTCTTTTTTCCAGTAAACGAGATGCGCTCTCGCGCTTTCCGTGTCGTTTCTGTTTAAAAACCCGTCCAGCTTTTCTATAATTCTCATAACGGGTATCCGTCCGGACGGCGCGTCCTTGTCGGGAGAATAAAAATCTTTGCCGCCGCAGAGCGAGCAGGCGGGTTCTTTATAATCAAATCCGTCTAACATATGATTGTCCCTTTTACCGCGCGGAGCGGCTGACGTAAATTCTTTTGTATTTAAGCGGCGAAACGCCCGTCACCTTTTTGAACGTTTTAGTAAAATAGTTGGGCGTGTCGAAAGAAAGCGAGTCGGAAATCTGCGTTACGTTCATTTTCGTTTCGCGCAGGAGCTTTTTGGCTTTTTCTATTTTCAGCCGCGTGAAATACACCATAATGGTGCTGCCCGTGTCTTTTTTGAATTGTCTGAAAATATAAGACTTGTTGTAGTTTAACTTGTCGCAGATATCCTGAACGCACAGCTTTTCGTCTACTTTATCGTTAAGCACGCGTATAACGCTTTGCGAGATTCTCCCGCCGAACTCTTCTTCAGGCAAGAAAACCACGTCAGGGTTTTCTTTTTCCGTTTCGTCGCGCATAATGCTGATAAGCAGAATTTCGAGAAAGTTTTCCATAAGCTGCTGACCGCCGAGCGCGGGGCGGGGCAGAAACTCCATTTTTTTGAGTTCCGGGTTGGAGTACGGAAGATTAAAGGTCTTTTTGCTTTCTTCTATAATAAAATAAATAAATTTGACGAGAGATTTGTCCAGCCGGATCTTTTTGTTTTCGAAAAAACGCATCGCGCGGCTTTTGCATACGAACGACATAATAAAAACGTTAGGCGCGGACTGCCCGTTTGCGGACAGCGAATGAAACTCGTTTGGCTTGTGAAACAGCATTTCGCCTTGTTCTATCACAATCGTTTTATCGTCCGACCGCGCGGTAAGGCTTTCTTTGTCGGCGTAAACGAGTTCCCAGAAATCGTGGGTTTCTCCGTCGTTTTTATAGTTTTTGTCAAACTCGAAATAATGTATCGTCACCACTTCGTCCACGACGAGCAGCTTTTCGAGTTTGTGTTTGTAATACTTTATTTCCATCGCCTTCTCTCCGTAAAAAGTATAAACCTTTCCGCTCCGTCTGTCAATATTTTTTAGTAAGATTATGCAGTGTATTTTTTTACTCTTTTTGTCTATCGCGGTGTATATCATTTTATAAAAAAGGGTGCTACAATTTTACCGTAAAATATAAGAAGGAGATTTTATTGCAATATGAGAATATTAGCTGTCGGTTGTCATCCGGACGACGTAGAAATCGCTTGTTCCGGCACTCTCGCAAAATGCGTCAAGCGCGGCGATAAGGTTATCGTTTGCCATACTTCGAGCGGCGATCTGGGACACGTTATCATTCCGCCGGATAAGCTTAAAGTAATGCGTGCGGAAGAAGCGAAAAAAGCGGGCGCGCTCGCGGGGATAGAAGTTATCTACGGCGGGTTTGACGACCTCGATATATTCGACAACAACAGAGCGGCGAGAGATAAAATGGTAGAAGTGATAAGATACGCCGATCCGGACGTTATCATCACGCATAATCCCGACGATTATATGCCCGATCATACCGCGGTGTCGCGGCTCGTGTTCGACGCGTCGTTCGCGGCAACGCTCCCTAACTATCCGCCCAAAACGGATAAACCCGCAAAGCTCGTGCCTATATATTATATGGACACTCTCGCGGGGGTGAACTTCGTGCCGGAAGAGTTTGTGGACATTACGGACGAAATAGACCTTAAAATTAAAATGCTTAACTGTCACGAAAGTCAGATAGTATGGATGAGAGATCACGACCATATAGACTTTCCCGATATGGTGAGAACGTGTTCGCGTTATCGCGGGTATCAGTGCGGCGCGGAATACGCGGAAGGTTTTAAGCTTTGCAAGGCTTATTTAAAAGGCACTACGAAGCGTTTGTTGCCGTAATAAGAGGAGATAAAATATATGAAATGGTGTGTGATAGGCGCGGGCGGAATAGCCGACAGAAGGACTATACCCGCGATACTCAAGGATAAAGACAACGTTATAGTCGCTCTTATGGACAGGTCGGAAGCCGTTCACGTGCAGAAGGTCGTAGAAAAAATCTACGACGACGATAAAAAACTTTAAGATAAAACAAAAAGTCGCAGGACTGAAAAATAAAAGTTAAATTAAAGGAGATATGATTATGGATTTCAATTCAACGGTAGAAGGCAGCCTTTTGGAAGGGTTTTATCCCAAAGGCTGGGATATGAAAAAAATCGACGAGTGCTGCGCCAACGCGCCCGAATCGATAACGGACAGACAGAGTTTCTGGAATAAAGACTTCGCGCCCGTCGAGTGTAAAGACGTCGCGGAGTTCGACGTGAAAATGGGTCACGAAATCGCCAACGAAATAAGAAAAGCCAACGCCGAAAAGAGAAAGCTTATTTTTATTCTTCCCGTAGGACCTATGGGAATGTATAAATGGGCGGTGTATTTCTTGAAAGAATGGAACGAAGACTGCAAAAACGTGTGGTGCTTCAATATGGACGAATGGGCGGATAAAGACGGCAATACCATCACGGGCGAAGCGTCTTTTCAGAACGCTATGGAAACGGCTTTCTATAACCCGCTGGGCGACAAAACCGTTCCCAAGGATCACAGAAATTTTGCCACGAAAGACAATCTTCCTTCTTATCCCGAAAAGATTGCAAAGCTCAAAGCGGAAGGCGCAAAGCTCGTTCTCGTTTACGGCATAGGCAGAATGTGTCATATCGCTTTCTGGGAGCCGACTATCGGCGCGGAATTCGCCACCGATAAGGAATGGCTCGATCAGCCTTACAGAGTAGCGGTAAAGCTTCACCCGCTCACGATCGAACAGAACGCCATCACTTCATTCAAGTCGAGAACCACTCTCGTTCCGTGCAGAGCCAACACGATGGGACCCAAGCTTATGTTCTCCGCGGATTACGCGATAGGCGGCGCGGACGGCGCGCTTTCCCGCGGGATGCAGTGGCAGGGCATGAGCCTCTGGATGACGCTTCGTTACGGACCTACGAGATTTATCACTTCTTCTTATATTCCGACGCTTCCCGGCAAGCTGTTCTTCCTTAAAGAGCTTGCGGGTCCGTTGAATCCCGAAGCAAACTGATAAAAAGAAAAACCGAAAATAAAGAAAACCGAAAACGCCGCGGCGAAAACTTCGCGGCGGCGTTTAAAAGGACTGTTTATGAAAAAATTTATAATGTACGGCGCGGGCAACATCGGCAGAGGCTTTATAGGTCAATCGTTTTCCGACGCCGGGTATTCGGTAGGATTTATAGACATCAACAAAGAAGTAATCGCAAGGCTTAATCAGGATAAAAGCTATCCCGTCAACGTGGTTACTTCGGATAAAAACGAAGAAAAAATCGTAAAAAACGTATACGGCATAGACGGCGGCGACGCGGAACTCGTGGCGGAAGAAATCGCTTCCTGCGATATGATGGCTACCGCGATCGGCGTAAACGTTCTTAAATTCATCGCAAAACCCATATCGCTCGGCATAAAAAAACGCGCGGAAAGAAACGCAAAACCGCTTAACATAATAATCTGCGAAAACCTTATCGGCGCGGACGAGTTTTTAAAAGGTCTTATCAAAAAGGAGATTCCCGAGCTCGGCGATTACGTGGATAAAAACGTAGGATTTATAGAAGCGTCTATCGGCAGAATGGTTCCCGTTATGACGGAAGAGAAAAAACAGGGCAACCCGCTTCGCGTATACGTAGAGCCGTATAACGTTTTACCCGTGGATAAAGCGGCGTTCAAGGGCGAACCGCCCGCGGAGGTGAAAACCCTGTATCCGTATTCGCCGTTCGGGCTGTTTATAGAAAGAAAACTGTTTATGCACAATATGAGCCACGCGCTGTGCGCTTATCTCGGCAATCTTCGCGGCTACGAATATATTTATCAGGCGGCGAATGATTTCGATATAGAATACTGCGCGTATCGCGCGCTCGTTTCTTCCGCGCTCGCGGTAAGCAGAGAAAACGACGCGGACGTTAAAATGCTGACCGAACACGCGGATAATCTGTTATACCGTTTTAAAAACCGCGCCCTTGCGGATACGGTAAAAAGAGTAGGCAAAGACACGAAACGAAAACTCGGTTCTAACGACAGGCTTATCGGCGCGCTTAAGCTTTGCGAAAAGCATAAGGTAGAAGCTTCTTATATCTGCATAGGCATAGCCGCAGGCATGCTCTTCGCGCCCGAAGACGACGAAAGCAGCAAAGAACTCGCCGCGTTCGCCGCGGAAAACGGCGTGAAAAAAACGCTGCAAACGTATTCCGATTATTCGGGCGAACACGCGGAACTTATAGAAGAGCTTTATGCGGACTTAAAGCGCGGCGAAAAACTCGCTTCCGTTCTTAAAACGGCGGAAGAGCTTAACAATAAAACCATAAAGGTGTAAAAATGAAAAAAGGCATAACCGTTGCGGGCAGTATTCTCGCGGATAAAATAAACGTTATAGACGGATTCCCGAAAGCGGGAGAACTTACCAAAATCCGCGCGACGGAGCTTTCGGTCGGCGGGTGCGTTCCCAACGTGGCGACGGATCTTAAAAAACTCGATAACGCTTTGCCCGTATACGCAAGCGGCAAAATCGGCGCGGACGACGAGGGAAAATTCGTTATCGATACTCTCTCCCGCGCAGGCGTGGACGTTTCGGCGATAAAAACGAGCAAAACGGATAAAACGAGTTTTACCGACGTTATGAGCGTGGCGGGCGGGGAAAGAACGTTCTTCACTTACGCGGGCGCGTCTGCGGATTACGGTTTTTCGGATATAGACTTCGGCGACCTTGCCGAAATGCTGCATCTCGGGTATTTTCTGCTTCTCGATAAAGTGGATAACGGAGACGGGCTTAAAATACTGAAAAAAGCTGCGGAAGCGGGCGTTAAAACGTCTATAGATTTAGTCAGCGAAAATTCCGACAGATATTCCGTTATCGTGCCGTGCCTTAAATACACCGATAATCTTATCATCAACGAGATAGAAGCGGGCAAAATCGCGGGAATAGAACCGAAAAAAGAGAATATACGCGCGATTGCGGAAAAACTCAGATCGTTCGGCGTTAAAGAGCGCGTGGTTATTCATCTGCCCGAAAAAGGCGTTTGCCTTTCGGAGAGCGGATATACCGAGGTGGCTTCTTTCGACCTGCCGCAGGGCTTTGTTAAGGGAAGCACGGGCGCGGGGGACGCGTTCTGCGCGGGAACTCTTCTCGGCATATATAAAGGTTACGACGACGAAGCGATATTAAAGCTCGCCTCTTCCGCCGCGGCTATGTCTTTAAGGTATGCGGACGCAACGAGCGGAGTCGTGTCCGAAGAAGAAACCGCAAAGCTTTGCGAAAAATTCAAAAGAAAATTTTAGCGAGACGGCGTAAAATCGTTTGACATAAGTTTTTTTTTATTGTATTATAAACGGGTAAAGAAAAAAAAGGAGCGGCAAAATCGCTATGAATAATTACCGTAATATTATGATGCGAATGCTAATTTCCCGGGCTGTTCGGCGTGGGTTTGTTGCCGTGTCTTTATAATTCGGTAAAAAACTGCGTTCAACGCTCGGGGAAACAAACTTCCCGAGCGTTTTTTTATTGTCACGATAAACGAAGGAAAAAAGGAGATTTTAATGATAGAAATAAAAAATTTAAGCAAGGTTTACGAATCCAAGAACGGACCGTTCACCGCGCTTAAAAACATCGATCTGACCGTGGAGGACGGCGATATTTACGGAATCATAGGGCTTTCCGGCGCGGGAAAATCCACGCTCGTCAGATGCATCAACTTTTTAGAACGCCCCACGAGCGGCGAGCTGCTTATTGACGGCGAAAACCTCTTTGACGTAAGCAAAGAAAGGCTTCGCGAAATACGCAGAAAGGTCACGATGATTTTTCAGCAGTTTAATCTGTTGCAACAGAGAACCGTTCTCAAAAACGTAGAACTTGCCGGCGAAATCGCGGGAGATAAAGACAAAGCCGCAAGAACGGAAAAAGCCGTTAAACTTTTAGAAACGGTCGGGCTTAAAGACAAGCTCAAGTCTTATCCGTCGGAGCTCTCGGGCGGGCAGCAGCAAAGAGTCGCCATAGCGAGAGCGTTGATGACCGACCCGAAAGTTCTTTTATGCGACGAAGCGACTTCCGCGCTCGATCCCGACACGACTCATTCTATTTTGGAGCTTTTGAAAGAACTTAACAAAAAACTCGGACTTACAATCGTTATCATCTCGCATCAGATGTCCGTTATAGAAGCGGTTTGCAACAAAGTCGCGATAATAGACAATTCCGAGATAGTAGACAGCGGCACGCTTTCCGAAGTGTTTTTATCGCCCAAAGCCGCCGTGGCGAAACGGCTTATTTATTCGGGCAGAGTGCATACCGGCGTAAAGGGCGAAAAATTCGTGAAACTTATGTTCAACGGAGAAATAGAACAGCCCGTTATAACCAACATAGTTCAGCAGTGCAACATATTGCTTTCCGTTTATTACGCGGAAACGAAGGTCATAAACGACAAAACTTACGGGCAGATAATTTTCAGACTGCCGTATTACGAAGAGGATATACAAAAACTTAACGCGTATCTCGATAAAGAGGGTATCGCGCACGAGGAGGTAGACAGCGATGAGCTTTATTGATATTGCACGTATGACGGGCGAAACGTTGCTGATGACGATACTTTCCACGGCGTTCGCGTATCTTTTGGGGCTTCCGTGCGGCGTGCTTTTAAACGTTACTTCCAAAAACGGATTAAAGCCGTGCAAATGGCTCAATACGATAACGGGGCTTATCGTGAACGTTCTGCGTTCCGTGCCGTGCCTTATCATAATCGTGTTGTGTATCCCCTGGACGAGAGCCTGGTTCGGCAGGGGAACGGGCGAGTGGTACACGATTTTAATCCCCATGACGGTGTGCGCGTTCGGATTCGTTTCGAGAATGGTAGAGCAGTCTTTGGCGGAAGTTCCCGCCGGCGAGATAGAGGCGGTAAGGTCGCTCGGCGCGACGGATTTTCAACTCATAATAAAGGTGCTTCTGCCGGAAGCCAAGGCTTCGCTTATAACGGGCGTTGCGGTGGTTGCGGTAAGCATTCTCGGTTATTCGTCCTTTGCTTATAACATAGGCGCGGGCGGGCTTATATCGGGTATATATACGTATTATACGAGAAATACCGGCAATTATTTAGCCTCGTGGCAGTTCTGGCTGCTCATAGTAATAGTGGTAATAATAGTCCAACTCGTTCAGGAAGCGGGACTTAAAATAGCAAAAAAAACAGATAAAAGGAGAACATTGAAATGAAAAGATTTGTTAAAATCATAACCTCGCTTGCGCTTTGTCTTATAACGGCGTTGTCCGTCGGCTCTCTTGCGGCTTGCGGGAACAGCGCTACCACGTTTGAAATCTGCGACGACGTGTCCAACGCGGCTCGCGCGTTTCAGCTGTTAGAGGCAAAAGGCGTTATCAGCAAAGAAGCCGAAGGCGATAATTTTCCCGTTAAAGAAGACGGCTCGCTCAACTTTGCCGATACGCAGAAATCGTGGGAAAATAAAGCAAAGACCGTTAAAGTAACCCTCGTTGCGGAAAACTTGCTCGTTCAGTCTATGGGCGATTACGACTTTGCGCTTCTTCCTTGCAATACCGCGTATACCGGCGGTATAACCTCCGATAAACGCGCCGCGGTAGAAGACGACGCCGCGCAGGTTGCGGGCAAAGCAAACGTTATCGCCGCGAGAGAAGACGATTATAAAAACAACGCCGACTACAAAAAGAAAATCGACGCGCTTACCAACGCGATGCTTTCACAAGAAGTATCTACGTATTTCAAGACAAAATACCTCGGAGCGATGACCTGCGATTCTTCTACGCAGATAGATTTGAGAACGACTAAAGACGCGACCGTGAACGGAAACAACACCAAAATTTCGGTTTGCGCTTCGGACGTTCCCCACGCGGAAGTGCTTAACGGTTGCGTGAAAGACCTTCTTAAAAAACAAGGCTACGATCTGGAAGTAAAAATCCTCGACTGGACGATTCAGAACGACGAAGTGGCAAGCGGCACTTACGACGCAAACTACTTTCAGCACGTTCCGTATCTTTCGGAATACAAAGGAACTGTAAAGCTCTTTGCTTCCTGCAAGGTTCATTACGAGCCGCTCGGCATTTATTTTGGCAAGGCAACCGAATGGAAATATTAAAATAACGCCGCAAAACTGAACGAAAAAAAATAAAAAAACCCGCCCGTCGGGATTAT
>ULRP01089011.1_pt1 | contig 10135 bp, 10 predicted proteins | sample 1955521 | NCBI WGS metagenome assembly ULRP01 (sample SAMEA4835685, study PRJEB28245) | human gut metagenome | biome: gut microbiome; material: fecal sample | place: Denmark | collected 2008
ATTTTATTCTTTAAAAGTCTATTTAAATTTGAATTTAATGTTTTTTTAAGTGTCGTAAAATCCTTGATTTTTCCGATTTTATATTATATAATATACGGTAGTATTATATACGGAGAGTTTCGCATAAAAAAAAACGACGCTTTGTTTTTATAATACAATACCTTAAAAAAGGGGATATTTTATGAAAGTAATTTGCGACGGTCTGGATTTATCGGACGCGGTATTAAAAGTAAGCAAGGCTCTCGCCGTAAAAGCAGTGAATCCCGTTTTGGAAGGTATAAAGATTTCCGCAACGGGCGATAAACTCGTTTTAACCGCTACCGATACGGAACTTACCATAGAAAAAACCATAAAAGCGGAAGTTCTTATGGAAGGCGAAACGGTAGTCGTAGGCAAATATTTCGTGGATTTCGTTAAAAAGCTCGAAAAAGAACAGATAGAATTGTCGAGATTATACGACGGACAGCTGCAGATAAAATATTCCGAATCGGAAAGCGAACTGCAGGTTTATTCCGCGGAAAATTTCCCCGTGATTAAAACGGAAGAAGAAGACAACTATTTCGTTATGACTCAAAAGGATTTTAAGAGCGTTGTGGAAAGAACTTCTCTCGCCTGCTCTACCGACGATTCGAGACCGATACTTAAAGGTTGCCTTTTTGAATTAAGAGAAGGAACTCTCACCTGTGTAGCTCTCGACGGATTCAGAATGGCAGTCGTTAAAAAAGAAGCGGAATCCGGCGGAGACTTCAAAGCGGTTATCCCCGCGAGAACGCTTCTCGAAATAACGAGACTTTTAGACAGAGAAGACGAAAAAATAAAAGTATGTCTGCAAAAAAATAATCTTTACGTAAAAGTAGACAATACCGTTATTTTTTCTCGGCTCATAGAAGGGGAGTTCGTAAAATACAACCATATTCTGCCCACTTCTTTTTCTAACGTGGTTACGGTAAATAAAGACGCGTTTTTAAGCAGTATTGAAAGAGCAGCCATCGTTGCGAGAAACGACCGTTATAACGTGGTTAAATTAGACGTTAAAGAAGATTCGATGAACATATCCGCCAAATCGGAAATAGGCGCGGTAAACGAAAATATTCCGGTAAAGCTAAAAGGAAAAGATATTTCTATAGCGTTTAACGGAAAATATATTTCCGAATATCTGAAAATTGCGGGAGAAGATTTTATAAATCTCAATTTAAACAGCGCGATAGATCCTTGTATTCTTACGCCTGTGGGAAACGATTCTTTTATATATCTCGTCCTTCCCGTGAGAATAAACGCATAAAAAAGGTTATAAAAAACAGGAGAATATTATGAAACAGACTTATCAACCTAAAAAAAGACAGAGAAGCAAAGTACACGGATTCCGTCAGAGAATGAAAAACCGTTCGGGCAAAAACGTATTGAAACGTCGTCGCAACAAAGGTCGTCATAAACTTTCCGCTTAAATAACTCTTTAAGCGAAGTTACAATGTCTTTCGATTACAGATTAAAAAAAGAAAAGGATTTCAATCTCGTTTTTCGTAACGGCAAAAGAGCTTATTCCGATTCCCTTTCGGCGGTGTTTATTCCGTCGGAAGCTTTAAAAGCGGGTTTTGCCGTAGGTAAAAAACACGGCGGAAGCGTTAAAAGAAACAGAATAAAAAGATTATTAAGAGAATCTTTCAGAAGTTTTGTACCCGAAATAAGTAAAAACTTCTGTTTTGTTTTTATTCCGAAAGTGAAAGAAGAGTATACCCTTGACAAATTCAAAAAGGATATGGGGTATATTTTGAGAAAAAACGGGTTTATAATTAAGAAATGCTGAAGTTTTTGAGTATAAAGCTGATAAGGTTTTATCAAAAATTTTTATCGCGCAAGGCTTGCCCTTTTACCCCGTCATGCTCCGAATATATGCTTGAAGCGATTTTAAAGCACGGGTTTATAGTCGGAATTATGCTCGGCGCTCGGCGTATTATGAGATGCAATCCCTGGACGAAAGGCGGTTTCGATAAAGTTCCCGATAAAAAAAGCGTAGTTAAATGGGTTTATTAAAATGAGTATCATAAACTTTTTACAACCGGAAATGGGCAATTTTTTAGTCAGAATCATTGCCTGGCTGGTTAAAATTACTTCCTCCGTAGCAGTGGGAGTTATTTTGTTTACTTTAATTCTTAAAATAATAACGTTGCCGTTTGATTATTTTTCGAGATCTTCTATGCGCAAAAATTCCATAAAAATGGAAAAAATGCGTCCGGAGCTGGAAAAGCTTCAGAAACAATACGCCGGAAATAAAGATCTTTATAACAGAAAAATGATGGCTCTTTATAAAAAGAACGGATACTCTATGCTGGGTATGTGTTTGCCGACCATCATAACGCTCGTTATTTTTATCGTTGCGATAAACGCGTTTACAAACTACTCCAAATATCAGAACTTGAAATACTTTTACGATATGAGCGTATCGTATAACAACGTAGTTTACAGCGGTTTCGATCTCGACAACGAACATATTAAGCGCGACGAGAAAGGCGTTCTTATAATAGACGACAAATATTTTCTCGATAACGGGAACGTAACTCTTAAAAACGCGGACGGAGAAGATTTTTCCGTTACCGTAAGTCACGATTCCGAAAACCATAACATAACCGTTTCTACCGAAAACGGCTACGTTTATTATCAGAGATATTATTCCGTGTCCACCGCGGAAAACGGAGAAACTTCTTATAATTTTGGCACAACGGTATACGGCATAATAGAAGGCAGAATTTCCACGAGCAAGCTTAAATCGGTAGAAAACAATTTTTTACAGATAAATTTCGTTAAAGCGGAAGACGGTTACGACGCGCTCGACAAAGGCGAAGATTACGCCGCCGCGAAAGAAAAAAATCCCGAACTTACTGAAGCGGACTTTATTACCGAAATAAGAAGAGAAAAATCCGCGGAAACGTTCAGAAATAACGGTTCTAAATTTTTGTGGGTAAAAAACATCTGGGTAACCGACAGTCCTATGAAACACCCCGTAGAACAAAACTGGGATACTTTCGTAAGCACTTATTCCTACGATACCAAAAACGGTTCGCAGGATATGAACGCGGATAAATACGCGGAACTTATCACCGAGCTTAACGCCGAACAGACGGAAGCCAACGGATATTTTATACTCGTTATTTTAACGGCAGGCTCTTCCCTGTTAAGTCAGTTTATAATGAGCAAGAGTCAGAAAGCGCAGATGGAATTGCAGACCGTTGACGGACAAGGAGCGCAGCAACAGAAAATAATGATGTGGATGATGCCTATAATGATGGCGATATTCGCGTTTATGTATACCGCCGCGTTCTCTATTTATATAGTTCTGAGTTCGTTTTTAAGTATTCTGACGACGCTCGGAATAAACTTTATAGTAGACAGCAGTTTTAAACGCGCGGAAGCCAAAGCCGAAAAAGAAGTAGTGAGAAGCAAAGTCCGCGTTATTAAAGAACAACCCAAGGAAGATTTAAAAAACGAGAAAGAAGAAGAGCAGGCGGACTTTCTTTCGGGACTTGCCGATAAAAAAAGCAAGAAAAAGAAATAAAATTTAGTCGCGGAGAATCGCTCCGCGCGTGGAGGATATAATGCAGTTTGAAGCAAAAACCGTTGAAGAAGCAACGAAAAAAGGTCTTGAATCTCTCGGCATTGCCGAAGAGCAGGCGGAAATAACCGTTATCGAACAGCCCGTCAAAGGACTTTTCGGCAGACTTAAAGGTAAGGCGGTAGTGGATATCGTAAAGAAAGATAAAGAGCAGGAAATCGTTAACGATGCGGCAAAAGATGAAACCGCTTTAGAAGCGACGAACGAGAACGGCGAACTTCGCGAAGCGGAGTTTTTGAGAAAACTTCTCGAACTTCTCGAAATAAACGCGGAAGTAAAAGTCAACAACGACGGCGAAAACGAAACGCTTACGCTCGTTACCGACAAATCTTCTTCCGTGATAGGATATCGCGGAGAAGTGCTGGACGCGATGCAGACTCTTACCGGAGCGGTCGCAAACATAGGTAGCAAAAAGTACAGAAAGGTAATGGTAGATTGCGAAAACTACCGCGATAAGAGAGAAGAAACCCTTATCAGACTTGCAAAGAGATTAGAAGAAAAAGCCACCGAAACGCGCAGAGAAGTTCATCTCGAACCGATGAACCCGTTTGAGAGAAGAATTATTCACACCGCGCTTGCAGAAAGCAAAACCGTTACCACAAGAAGCGAAGGCAAAGAACCCAACAGATTCGTGGCGATCGTTCCCAACGACCTTGACGAATATTCGAGACCTTTCAACGCCGGCAAGAGCAAAAGCAGCCACGGCAATCGCCGCGACGATCACAGAAGAAACGACAGACAAGGCGGCAGAGGCAGGGGCTTCGGCGGCGGAAGAAACGGAAGAAGCGGAAGCGGATTTACGGAAGAAAAGAGAAAAGCTCCGTCGGGTTTCGGCACGTATCTCGGCAACAGCCTTAAAGGTAACAAATAAGTTAATAAAAAATCAGAAAAAAACCAAAGAAAAAAATTTCCGCGTCGTAAAAGTAAAAGACGCGGGATTTTTTTTTGCGTTTATGGTAGTAAGATTATAAAAAAAGTGGTACAATATCTTTATAAATTATACGTAAGGAGAATTATATATGGATATTACGAAAAACAATTTCGATAAAGAGGTAAAAGAATCCCCCGTTCCGGTACTTCTCGATTTCTGGGCGACCTGGTGCGGCCCTTGCAGAATGATTGCCGGAGAAGTGGCTAAAGTAGAAGAAAAATACGAGAATAACCTTAAAGTAGGCAGAGTAAACGTAGACGAAGAACCATACCTTGCAGAAAAATTCGGTATAGAGGTTATTCCTACGCTCGTTTATCTCGATAAAGGAGAAGAAGTAAAAAGGACTTCCGGCTACCTTTCGAGAGAAGAAATAGCAAAGTTTTTTGATTTGAAATAGAAAAGAGATTCCCACGTCAAGGGGCTTTGCCCCTTTCCTCGGAATGACAGCGCGGAGTGCGGTACTCGATAGCGTCATTGCGGACGCCTTTGACGGACACCACATATTGTCATTGCGAGGGGTTTTTAACCCCGTGGCAATCTCCGTTCAATTCTCGCAATCTCATTAAATCGATTGATTATTTACCTAAATAAACCATTAAAACGGCTATGTCCGCCGGAGAAACGCCCGATATTCTCCCTGCCTGACCGAGATTTTTCGGGCGGATTTTATCGAGTTTCTGGCGAGCTTCTAACCGTAACCCTTTCAGCGAATTATAGTCTATATCGTCCGGCAGAGATTTTTCTTCGAGCTTTATCGCTTTATCGATTTGCTCTTGTTCTTTGGCGAGATATCCTTTATATTTTTCGTCTATTTCTATCGTTTCGAGAATCGCTTGGGAAATCCCGTCAAAACCGCCGAATTTTTCTATTATTTCGGCAAGCGGGATTCCTCTGCGTATTAAATCTCCGACTGCAAGCGCGCAATTCGCCGCGGGAAATCCGCGAGCGATAAGAAATTCTTCCGTTTCGGAAGGTTTAAGCGTTCTCGCGGCTTCTTTTTCCGCAAGCGCGTATTCGCGTTTTCTTTTTTCGAAAACCGCGTAACGCTCGTCGGAAACAAGTCCCGCTTCTCTGCCTTTTTCGGTTAAGCGGAAGTCCGTGTTATCCTGTCTTAAAACTATTCTGTATTCCGCGCGGCTGGTCATCATTCTGTAAGGCTCGTTAGTGCCTTTGGTGACGAGATCGTCTATTAAAACGCCGATATACCCGTCGTTACGTTGCAGAACGAGCGGCGGCTTGCCGCGAAGTTTAAGCGACGCGTTAAGACCCGCGATAAGCCCTTGCGCGGCGGCTTCTTCGTAACCGCTCGTGCCGTTTATCTGCCCCGCGGTGAATAATCCCGACACCTTTTTGAATTCCAAAGACGGGTACAAGTCGAGCGGATCTATGCAGTCGTATTCTATCGCGTAAGCATAACGCATTATTTCGCAATGTTCTAACCCTTTTACCGTGCGATACATAGCTTTCTGCACATCGTGCGGCAAAGAAGAAGACATACCCTGTACGTAAATTTCGTTGGTGTCCGCGCCTTCCGGCTCTAAAAACAGCTGGTGACGCTCTTTATCGGCAAATCTTACGACCTTGTCTTCTATAGACGGGCAATATCTCGGACCCGTGCCGTGTATTTTGCCCGAATACAGCGGCGAACGATGAAGGTTTGCGCGGATTATTTCGTGAGTTCTTTCGTTTGTATAAGTGAGATAGCAAGGCGTTTGTCTTTCAGGAATCCCGTCGCTTAAATAAGAAAACGGATAGACCTTTTCTCCGTCCTGAATTTCAAGCTCTGAAAAATCTATCGTGCGCTTATCCACGCGCGCGGGCGTTCCCGTTTTAAAGCGACGGACGGAAAAGCCGAGTTTAATAAGGTTATCGGTGAGCGAGTTTGCCGGCTGAAAGCCGTTCGGACCCGAAGACTGCCGCCACTCGCCCGCTATCACGCTGCCGTTTAAGTATACGCCCGTACAGATTACCACGGCGCGGCATTCTAAAACCCCGCCGAACGCCGTTTTAACGCCCGTTACCTTTTCTCCGTCGGTGAGTATTTCTACGGCCTCGCTTTGCAGTATTTTAAGGTTAGGCGTATTTTCAAGCGTCTGCTTCATAAGGCGGTGATAGAGGTTCTTGTCTTCCTGACCGCGTAAGCTCCTTACCGCAGCTCCTTTGCCGCGGTTTAAGATTCTTATCTGCATCAGCGATTTATCGGCGTTTACGCCCATTTCTCCGCCCAACGCGTCTATCTCTCTTACTATTTGTCCTTTTGCCGTTCCGCCGATAGACGGATTGCACGCCATAAAAGCCACGCTGTCTAAATTGAGCGTGAGCATAGCCGTTTTAACGCCCGTTCTCGCAAGCGCGAGCGCGGCTTCGCAACCCGCGTGTCCCGCGCCGACGACTACGGCGTCGTATTTTCCTTCAGAAAATTCTTCCATTCTTTTTTTGCTTCTTTTTACGTATTGATTTATCGCTTATTTACAGCGAAAGATTACTGCTTTAACAGCATTTTTTGTATGTCTTTTATGTCCGTGGCGAGTTTGCCGTCCGTTTTCATCTGTTCGGCAACTTTGTCTCGCGCGTAAATCACGGTAGCGTGGTCGCGCCCGCCCATTTTGCTGCCCACCGTTACGAGCGGAAGGTTCATCATATCGGTGATGATATATATGCATATCTGCCGCGGCTCGGAAAACTCTTTGTTCTTTTTTTTGCCGAGAAGGTCGGATTTGTTTATTTTATAAAAATTGCACACGCAGTTTATTATGTCGTCTACCTGCAATTCTTCCTGCTTTTCGCCCGCGGATTCTTTAAGCGCGTCTTTCACGAGTTCTACCGTTATGGGGCGTTCGTGCAGTTTAGAGGCGAATATAACTTTGGTGAGTTTGCCGATTAACGAGCGGATATCCCCTTCGAAATTTTCCGCTATGTACGTAAGCACTTTTATATCTACGAGGCACTTCTGCTCTTCCGATTTTTTGCGAAGTATAGCGATACGCGTTTCGAGGTCGGGCGGCTGAATATCCGCGAGAAGTCCCCCTTCGAAGCGGGTGCGCAAACGATCTTCGAGTACTTCTATCTCTCTCGGAGGGCGGTCGCAGGTGAGAACGATTTGTTTATTCTGCATAACAAGTTCGTTGAACGTGTTGAAAAATTCCGTTTGCGTACCCTGTCTTTTTGAAAGGAACTGAACGTCGTCTATTAAAAGCACGTCTACGTTGCGGTATTTTCTGCGGAAGTCCTGCGGGGTGGTTTTGCCTTTGCTTAAACTTTCTACCATCTGGTTAGTGAACTGTTCGCAAGTGGCGTATAAAACCTTTAACTCGGGTTCGTGAACTTTTATGTGGTTTGCTATCGCCATAAGGATATGCGTTTTGCCGAGCCCCGAACCGCCGTAAATAAACAGCGGGTTGTATTCGTCCGTTTTGCCGGGATGCTCCGCCACCGCTTTGGCGGCGGCATAAATAAACTCGTTGGAAGGACCTACCACGAACGACTCGAACGTGAATTTGGGGTTTACCGGCGCGCCCTGATTTTCTATTTCGTCGCGAACTTCTTCGCCCACTATTTTCAGGTATTCTTCTCTGTCTTTCGCGTCGTAAACGAGAAAGTCTGTTACTTCCGAATTGCTTTTTTTGAGCGCGTCTCTGATTTTTTCCGCGAGTTTATCTCTTAAAACGGCGTCGCGGAGAATTTTGCCTTGAGCGCAAAGAACGAGCTTGCCGCCGAGTATATCAACCGGAACGAGCGGAGCGATAAAAGTAGAATATGATATGGAGCTGACGGTTTTATCCAGCTCGCTTAATGTTGTTTTCCATAAAATTTCGTAAGATTCCATCGTGATTCCCTTTTTAAGTTTTTTTCGTTTGCAAAAAACGCGGCGTTGTTGTATAATTTATTAGGTATTCCGATTTGAATACCCGATATATAATATCATATAATTTAAATCGGATAAAGTCAATCGATAAAAAATAAAATTGCGGGGACGGCGTAAATTGACCTGAATTTTTGCCGTGGATTTACACGCCTTTTCCCGCGCGCGGACGTTATGAAAATCAGGCTGTTGTCGCTTAAAAATTTCCGCAACTACGCGGAGGAAGAATTTTCCTTTGCGGACGGAATAAATATCTTAACCGGCGCGAACGCTCAGGGCAAGACAAACGCCGCGGAAGCGTTGTTTTTTTTATGCACCGGTTATTCGCCGCGCGCAAACCGCGACAAGCTGGTTATTAAATACGGCGAAGAATGCGCGGAAGTCAACGGGCGGGCGGAAAGCGCGTACGGCAGCGTTTCCGTGAGAATGCTGTTTTATGCGAACGACAAAAAGCGCGTGTTTATAAACGGGGTGGAAACGCTTAAAATAGGCGAGCTTTTAGGCAACATAAACAGCGTGTATTTCAATCCGTCCGAATTAAAGCTCGTTCAGGAAAGCCCCGAAGATCGGCGCAGGTTTATGAATATTTCGCTTTCGCAGACCTCTAAAAACTATTTTTACGCTCTGCAAAGGTACAACAAGATTTTGTCGCAGCGAAACAACCTTCTTAAAAACCCCGATTCGTATCTTATAAGAGAAACGCTGCCCGTGTGGGACGCGCAGCTCGTTAAATACGCCGCGGTGATAATAAAGGCGCGCAACGCGTTTTTAACAGACATTGCCCCCATTGCGGAAGAAAAACACGCGTTTCTTTCCGGCGGAACGGAAACGCTTAAAATGAAGACGGAAAGCGGTTATTCGGGAGAAACGGACGAAATCGCCGCCGCGCTGAAAAAAGATCTCGAACAGGCGATAGATAAAGACGCGCGGCTCGGTTTTACGACGATAGGTCCGCACAGAGACGACATAAAATTTATGCTTAACGGCGCGGACGCGAGAGTTTTCGGTTCGCAGGGACAGCAACGCACCGTCGCGCTCGCGTTAAAACTCGCGGAAGCGGAGATATTCAGAATCCGTTCCGGCGAATACCCCGTGCTTATTTTAGACGACGTGCTGTCCGAGCTCGACAAATCGAGACAGAGAAAGCTGCTTGCCGCGACGGACGGCATTCAGACGCTTTTTACCGCGGCGGACTTCCCTTCGGCGGTGTTTAAAGGCAAAAATTACAGCAGGTTCGTTATAGAAAACGGAAAAATAAAAACCGCGAAGACGGTTCAGCTTTAATTTTCGCGGACTAAAATACGTGCGAACGATAAAATACGGAGATATAAAAGACGGCATATCGAGAGAGAAAATATTGCAATCCCGATTTATAATGATTTAAGCGAAAAATAGAGTTTTTTTCGTCATCGTTTTAACAGTAAAAGATTATTAAAAGAGATTGCCGCGGCTTTTTACAAAAGCCTCGCAATGACAGCGCCGGGATTGTGCGCTCGCACACTGCATTGTGTGTCATTCCGAGTGCAGGCGTTACCGCCACACCCCATCGTGTCATTCCGAGTTCAGGCGTTACCGTTATACCCCATCGTGTCATTCCGAGGAAAGACGGGTAGCGTCTTGACGTGGGAATCTCTCTCTTTTTTACAATGCAGTGCTATCACAGAATGAGATTGCCGCGGCTTTTTACAAAAGCCTCGCAATGACCGACAAAAAATAACCCCCGCGCCCTGTTTAA
>ULRP01076337.1_pt1 | contig 10129 bp, 11 predicted proteins | sample 1955521 | NCBI WGS metagenome assembly ULRP01 (sample SAMEA4835685, study PRJEB28245) | human gut metagenome | biome: gut microbiome; material: fecal sample | place: Denmark | collected 2008
TATTTAGATAAATTATTTTGATGGACGCGTATTCTGGCACGTCACATAGGTTAAAGGTTGGTATTCGGCGTTAAGTTGGTTAATGTAATCATCGACACTTTCAAAATATTTTTCAAACGAAACAAGATTTGGCGCCGGCACCTCTTCACGCGCGCTTTCAAGCACCTTTACTACCAGCGTCGTAAGGCTTTTCATAGACGCAATGGCCTCTTGATAGTCATAAATATTTGAAGATTTAAGCCACTTGGTGTCAAAATGGCCGTTGGTGTAAAGATAGCCAAAACAATACAATTCAAAAACGCGCCCGCTGCGGCTGGTGCACATTGAAAAGTCAAACTGCGAAAAGACCTTAACAAAATCGTCCATCACTTGCGTAAGCTCTAACTTAACTAAGTCAAGCTCGATCGGCAGAGTATCGTCATCAATTGGCTTGCTGTCATCAGCGTCATTCCCTGCACCATCGCCCGCATTGTCATCGTTAGTGCCGTTACCCGTATTGTCGTCATCGTTAGCGCCGTCTTTCGCATTATCATCATCGTTAGCGCCCGCACCATCAACATCGTCGGTTACGTCTGTGTTTCCATCAGCATCACCACCCTCTTTGCTTGCGTTGTTTTCGCTATCATTATCAGCATTATCGCTATCGGCGGCGCGACCATCACCTACATTATCATTATCTGCGGCGTGACCATCGTCAGTGTTACCAATATTGTCACTATCGGCCGCTTTTGGCGTATGTGTTGAAACGATTTGGCTTGGCGTGCGCGAAAAACCCGTGCTAAGCTTATTAACACGCAAGGAGCCCAAACTTGCGTCAAACACCAACGACGCAAAACCCAACACTGCCACAGCAAACGCCAAAATCGCACGACGAAAACTTTTCATTACGTGCGTATTTTATCAAACTTTGTCGTTTTTTGCAATACGCTGACGCAAAATAAGATTAGGTAATCAAACTTTCACTTTTTATAAGCAGCCTTCTCTTTATATATGTTTACCTAAAACGATTTTAGCTATCTTTACGGCTACATATTGCGGTCGCAAATCGTTTCCATTATCTGAACAGCGTTTAATGCGGCGCCTTTAAGCAGGTTATCAAAACACAAAAACAAGTCGATTTCATGGTCACTGTGTTGACGCACTCGACTAACAAACACGTCGTTTTGGCCATCTGCCAGCCTTGGCGTTGAAAGGCCATTTAACAGTTTTACGCCGTACGCATTGTTTAACGCCGCCCTAATCGCCTCCATTTTTACCGCACAGGTAAACTGAATGTGGACGCTTTCGCTGTGACAATTGCGGACGGGAACGCGCACGCAAGTGGCTGAAATATTAATAGCATGCCTTAGAATTTTTTGCGTTTCGTTAACAATTTTATTTTCTTCAAGCGTATTACCAAAGGCGTCAAAATCGTCGATTTGCGGGATAAGATTATCACTTAGAGGCTCGCTAAATTTATTAGTCGTTTTGTTTTCAAGGTCACTTATCCCCGCCGCACCCGCACCGCTGGCCGCCTGAAAAGTGGTAACGATTACTTTTTTAACAGGCGCAACTTTTTCAAGATAAAACAAAACAAGCGCCAGCCCCGACGTTGAACAATTCGGGTTGGCAATTATTTTTGTTGGCTTTTTTACCGCGGCGGAGTTTTTCATTGGGTCAGTATTTATATTTTTAGTAAAAAAGTTTTCTAATATTGCGGCGTTGATTTCAGGGATTATAAGTGGCACGTTTTCATTCATCCTAAACGCGCGCGAATTGTCAATAACCCAAGCGCCAAGGCTTTCAAAAAGTGGCGCATACTTTAAGGCCACGGCGCTACCTGCCGAGAAAATAGCAACATCAACCGCCTCTACGCTCATCTCGTTAAGCCCGCGCACCACGTAAATGCGGTTGCCGATTTTAAGCCGCTTGCCCGCGCTTTTTTCACTTGCATACAAAATAAGATTGGCGCCCGAAAGATGATTTCTTTTATAAAGCGTTTCGATAATCTTGCGTCCAACCAGCCCCGTCGCGCCAACAATCGCTATCCTCATAACTACTCCTTTTAATATATATCGCTCTACTTTTTTAACCCGCCTAGGTGAACAATTTTTATCCCGTTTTTAAAAAAAGTTTCTAACCGACACCTATTAAACAAACTCTTTTATTGCTTGCAGTTCGGGCTTGCGTAAAAGCATTATTGGCGGGATGTGCAGCGGGGTTATAACGCGGTTGCCGAACCGTTTTTCAAGCCTATCAAACACTGCTGCATACGCTAAAACTATTTTTGCGGTCAGCCGCGCGTTTGACGTGGTTTTAAGTTTAAAGTTAAAAAAGTGTTTATAACCCGCCTCTTTTTTACCCGACACAATTTCTCCGCAATGTGCGGCCGTTTTAAGACGCGCTAGTTCTTTTTCACTTACAAAGGTCACCTCAGTTTTTTCGCCTTTAAAATAGTTTGGCATATTAAGAATTTGGTCAGTTATAGCGTCATAATTTTCATTCGCAACAACAAAAACTTTGCGAATTGAGGCACTTTTTACGCCTTTTATCCCCGATTTTGCGTTTTTCAGCGCTTTTTTATCAGGAAAGGTAAACGAAATTGCATCTTTTACGCAATTTATGCGCTTTACAGCCTGAGAATGGCCTAAACTTATGCCTTTCCCGTAAAAGCAAGCGGGCGTATTATCACTAATAGGCGCAAGCATTGCGCGCAAAACAGAAAACAGCCCTGGGTCCCACCCAGCGCAGATAAGCCCCGTTTTTTCATTAGCCACAGCAATTTTATTAAGTTTTTCATATTCGCGCGGCACCAATTTATGCGTGTCAAACGTATTGATTATATTAAATTCTTTTAAATATCTGGGCGCGTCAATAAGCATATCGTTTTGACTTCCGCCGCATAAAATAAGCACGTCGATTTTGTTTTTAAATTCGCAAATCTTTTCTGGCTTCAAAACAGCCGTGCCAAAAGGCGACTCCACCTCTCGCCGTGAAAAAATTGTAACTAGTTTAACATCGCCTCGGTTTTTCGCCTCTTGCTCAACAGCGTGCCCCAAGCCGCCATAACCCACTATGCCGATTTTAATTTTTTTCATTAATTTCTCCCTCTTCAAAAAGGCCGTTTGGCAGTTTTAAAACCGTCTCCAGCATAGTGATGGCGCCGTCCGCGAAGTTTTTACGCGCGGCCGCCGTGTGGGTTATGGTTATCGTTTCATTTCCGCAACACAGCGTTATAGTATGCGTACCCGCTACCTCGCCAAGCCTTAGTCCAGACACCGACACCACGTTAGCTCCGCGCGCTTTCAGTTTTTTTTCAAGCATAATCGCCGTCCCGCTTGGGTTGTCTTTTTTATTTTGATGATGAGTTTCAACAATAGCCGCGTCAAATCCGCTAAGGTCACTGGCACTTAGCATTTTTAGAATCAGCCCAACCCCGCGCGAGGTATTGGGTGCCATAAGTATTGGGCATTTTTGAGCACATACTTTTATGCGGGCGCGGTCTATCTTTGACTGCCCTGTTGACATAATAAGCAGTGGCAGATGGTTAAGTGCGCAAAATTTGGCACTTTCAACCGAGCTTTTTGAACCTCCCACATCTATAACAACGTTAGGCAAAACTTTAAGCGATTTAAGGCTTGGCGCTTTTAGGCAATTTGGAATCTCGCGCGAGCCAATTTCGTCGCTTGACAAAACTTTATCTACGCACATAACGCGGTCTTTTGTGGTTTTAAGGGCGCCAACTAAGGCTTGACCCATTTTCCCTTCGCTTCCAACAACACAAACTAACATACCCTTTCTCCTCTTTTGCATTATATTCGCGCGCCACTTGTCGCGACAAAACTTGACAATCTGCGAAAACTGATGTAAAATAAAGGTGTCAAATTTAAGACGAAAGAAATAAAATAAATTAGGAGTAAGAATATGAACAAGAAAACAATCTCAAACATCTTTGTTGCTGTTGCAATTTGTTTGGCTTTTATGCAACAAACCCTTTGGGTAAGTATTGGCTTGATGATTGCGGCCATCGTTATCTGCGGCGACGAAAAAACAACGAAGCGTATTGCACAGTGTCTTGCGCTTGTTTTGGTTGTTAGCGTTATCAAATATACATTAGGCTTTATCCTTGGCGCATTTGACAACTATAACTATTCGTTTGTTAACCACACTGAGGCGGGATATAACTATTACAAATTCCTTTTAGTGTTTAATAAATACATGGGATTTGTTGCCAATCTGTTTATTGCCGTTTTTGCTGTGCTTGGCGCCATCAACTTCTCTCGCGACAAAGAAATGCCGCTTTTTGGTGGACTTGTTGAGAAAATCGCAGGTCTTGGCTCAAAAGCAACTAAAAACAAAGACGCTAAAACTGAAGAAGAAACCCAAAATACTGACGACGCTGAATAGTTAGTTGTTAGGTTAAGCGTTAAGTTTTACAAAAAATAAAGCCCCTCTTAAGAGGGGTTTTTGTTTACGCATTAGTCGTGAGTCGCGCGCGAGCCACTAGCCTTGGTGCTGCGTGAGCCACTAGCCTTGGTGCTTTTTGAGCCACAGGCCTTGGTGCTGCGTGAGCCACAAGCTTTTGCGGTTTTCTTTTTGTCATTAGAACGCATTTTGTTTTCTCCTTTTTTAAATTTCTAATCTTAGTATGCCCGCCCCCCGCCAAATTATACATCACTTTGCTTAATAAATTTATATCATAAACGCTTGACTTTCTGATTGTTTTTGTCTAAAATAAGATTGTATCGTATTTTAGACGGAGGTTTTTATATGAAATATATTCCTAGAGACATGGAAAAAGTTATGTCTGAACTTACAAAAGAATATTCATGCATTTTAATCACTGGACCTAGACAGGTTGGAAAAAGCACAATGCTTGAACATATTGATAAGGCTAGAAATAAGGTAACCTTGGATGATTTACAAGAAAGAAATCTTGCAAAAAATGATCCAGAAATGTTTTTAAAATTGCATAAGACGCCAATTTTGATTGATGAAGTACAATACGCACCTGAACTATTTTCATATATTAAAATTGCAATAGATAATGGTGCCAAGCCAGGTAGTTTTTGGCTGACCGGTTCGCAAAGTTACAAACTTATGAGTTTAGCACAAGAAAGTTTGGCTGGACGAATTGCTATTTTGAATCTAACAACATTATCTCAGCATGAACTTTATTCTAACGGAGAGCTATTACCATTCACATTGTCGCTAGATGAGTTAAAACAAAGAGAACAGTTGTATGAAAAAGCAGATATCAACAATATCTTTGAAAGAATTTGGCAAGGTGGACTTCCTGGCCTTGCAAGTGGTAAATATACCAATAGAGATATTTACTACTCAAGTTATTTGCAAACATATCTTTCTAGAGATGTTAAAGAAGAAATGCCTATAAAAGATGATTCAAAGTTTATTGATTTTATTCGCGCTGTTGCTTGTAGAGTTGGTCAAGTGCTTAATATTCATTCGATTGCCACTGATGTTGAAGTTAGTGATGATACTGCTAAAAGGTGGCTTGGTATGCTTGAAAAATCAGAAGTTATTTTCTTTTTGCATCCATATTCAAATAACTTGCTTAAGCGTGTTATAAAAACGCCTAAACTTTACTTTTTTGATACTGGACTTGTTTGCTATTTAACAAAATATTCTAATGCTGAGATTTTGCAAAATAGCTCAATAAATGGTGCAATTCTTGAAAACTATATAGTTGCTGAAATAAGAAAATCTTATTTGAATTCAGGCAAAGAAGTTTACATGTATTATTACAGAGATAAAGATCAAGCAGAAATTGATTTAATACTGGAATATGATGGTGAATTGCACCCAATTGAAATAAAAAAATCATCTAATCCAAATAATGCAATGATTAAAAATTTTGAAATATTAAGCAAATCATCGATTCCTGTTGGTCACGGAGCAATAATTTGTATGAAAGATAGCATATCTGCTCTTGATAGCAAAACGCTTATTATCCCAGTGTGGTGCTTATAGCAACACATCCAACCTTAGAAAATTAAAAAGTGCACCCTTGGCGCACCTTAACTGCGATAAAAAGTGAAGTTTGTTAAAATTTGATTTTTAACTGTTGGGGGGGATTGTTTACATAGCGAAGGGTGGCTTGGGATTGATTACATGGCGAAGGTGAAGGTTAAAACGAGGGTTGAAAGGACAAAGAGGTACACTGAAAACCACAGCCAGTTGCCGCGGCGCGCAAGTTTAAGCATGGCGCGAATTGAAACAAGGGCGGCCGAAAATGCCACGACACTGCCGATTAAAACGGGCACAAACCCGATCGCGGGGGCAACAAAGCCACAGCCAATCAGCTCGTAGACCATACTTGCAATAATAACTGGGATGCTTAAAAGAAAAGAAAACCGCAGTGCGTCTTCGCGGGACGCGCCCAGAAGTTGCCCCGTACAGATGGTGGCGCCACTACGCGTTATGCCCGGAAGCACGGCTATGCCCTGACTTACGCCAACCATAATCGCCTGACCAAATGTTAAATTTGGTTCGTCCGTGCCGCCAGTTTGACCATTTGCGCCCGACTTGCCCGCCATTGAACTTCTTGCGCCCGTATTGAAGCCCGACGTATGTGCGCCAAGGCTTGTCATCGCGCCCGCCGGTTGAAGCTCGTTACCCCTAGGCAGCGCCATAGTTGTAACAAGTAAAAGCATTGCGCTTATCAAAAACCCAAAGCCCAAAAAGGTGATGGTGAAAAGCTCGCTTAAAAGCAGTTTAAAACACACCGCAAGCACGCATGTTGGGATGGTGGCCACGATTAACAACCGCCCCGTGCGCGAAAATGGGTGCCTTAAAAGCGCCCGGACGTCTGGCCAAAACACAATAATTACCGCTAAAAGCGTGGCCAAGTGCAAAACAACGTTAAAAAAATTGTTGCTTTCGGTTATGCCCATAAGCCCCTCGGCCAGGGTCAAATGCCCGCTTGACGAGATGGGCAAAAACTCCGTAACCCCCTGAATTAACCCTAAAATCAACGCTTTCCACCAAATCACAACGCCGTCCTCCTAATCAATAAAGTTTATGCAACGCCGCGCGAAGTCTTTACAAACTTTTAAAAAAGATATATAATGGCAAGGCAAAGGAGAAAATTATGGAACTTGGAGTTGTTGGCTTGCCCAATGTTGGTAAAAGCACACTTTTTAACGCGATAACTAAGGCTGGGGCTGAAAGCGCGAACTATCCGTTTTGTACGATTGAGCCTAACGTTGGCGTTGTGGCTGTGCCAGACAATCGGCTTGACGCGCTTGCTAAACTTTATAACACGCAAAAGGTGACGCCCGCGCTTTTAAAATTTGTTGACATTGCGGGGCTGGTTAAGGGCGCAAGTCACGGCGAGGGGCTTGGCAACCGTTTTCTTGCAAGTATTCGCGAGTGTGAGGCGATAGTGCACGTTGTTAGGTGTTTTGAAGACGCCAACATTACGCACGTTGACGGCTCGATTGACCCTATCCGCGATATCGAAACCATCAATATTGAACTTAGCCTTGCAGACCTTGAAAGCGTACAAGCAAAATTGGATAAGGCAATTAAGCGCAGCAAACAGGGCGATAAAACCGCTAATTTTGAAGTGCCTATTTTAGAAAAATTGGCGGCGTGTTTAAATGAGGGTAAGCCCGCCAAAACCCTTGAATTTTCAAGCGATGAACGCGAGTTTGTTGACAGCCTGTTTTTAATCACAACCAAACCCGTTATCTATGCGTGCAACATAAGCGAAAACGACCTTGGCAAAGACGAAGATAGCATTGAAAACGTGCGTCTTGTTAAAGAGTATGCCGCGCGCGAAGGCAGCGAGGTGCTTGTAATCTCGGCGAAAGTTGAGCAAGAACTAACCGAACTTGACGACGATGAACGCAATATGTTTCTTGCCGATTTGGGGCTTAAAGAAAGCGGCCTTAACCGCATAATCAAACTTGGATACAAACTTTTGGGGCAGATAAGCTTTTTAACGGCGGGCGAAAAAGAAGTGCGCGCGTGGACAATTTTAAAGGGTACAAAGGCGCCACAAGCAGCAGGCAAAATTCATACTGATTTTGAAAAAGGATTTATTAAGGCTGAGGTTTGTCCGTTTGAAACACTTATGGAGTGCGGCGGGTATGTCGGCGCGAAAGAAAAAGGCAAAGTGCGCGTTGAGGGCAAAGACTATGTTATGCAAGACGGCGACGTTTGCCTATTTAGATTTAATGTTTAAAAAAATTCAAATTTAAAATGCTGCCATTAATAAGCAGCATTTTTTTGATATAAAATATTTTTAGGTTTCATTGCAAAAAATTCTATTGTTACACGTAGTTATGCAAAGCGTAATACATTCACTCCTCACCAAACCTTCACCTTGTTTCGGTCAGTGTTCGGCGTAAATGCATTACGCTTGCCATCCCATTGTGTATGTTAAAAAATGTAAATTAAACAAGTGGCCAAACAAAAAAGCACTAAATTGGCTGACGATAACAGCTCCATTTAGTACTATTACAAATAAATAATTTAATCAATATTTCAACTTTAAACTTTAAACTTTCAACTTTAAGTTAAATTTTTTCGCAGATTTTGTAAAGTTCAGTAAGGTCGGCGCGCACCAAAAGCGGGTGTTTGTTTGAATAATTTGGCCAGCCATCATGTGTGTTAATATAAATGGCCGTGATCTTGGTCTCAGGTTTTAAAACTATCATAAGCGATGAAAATTCAAGGACTTTTTTATTGCCATCTATGCTTACAAGTTGATGTTGTTTGGTTTCAAACTTAATTTCAAGGCAGACATTATCCTGCTTCCAATCATTAACAAAATAGCTGTAATCCCCATAAAAGTCTTGGCTTGGTTGTTCATTCATCTTACCGCCTGTAATAAGGCGCTTAAAGATGCTGAGTTTGGTCATATTAGTAAAAGCGTTTTTTAGTTTTTCAAAATTTTCGCTATTATTGGTTTCGCTTACCTTGGTTCCCGAAATTTTGTGGTTATACACAATAAATTCATTGGGCGCGTCAACCGTAAGCGGCTCCCCTTTTTTAAAGCCGCACAAACATAGGGTTGAAACAACCATAACCACCGACATAATAAGTGCAATAAGTCCAAACTTTTTATACGACATAAACATCTTCCTTTAAAGGTATTTTAAGGCATAACTGCGGGTTTGTCAACAAAAAATCAAATATTTCGGTATTGACTTTACGTCCGTTTTGCGGTAAACTAGGCGCGTGAAAAAGTTTTTCAAAAAGTTTTTTGTGTTTTTGGGCGCAGCGCTGCTTTTGACGGTGTCCGTTTTTGGCGGAAAACTTTTGGGCGACACTATCTCTGCCTCGCTTTTTGACCCCGGCAAGTTATATAACGAGGAAGCACTTTCCCCTGACGTCAGCGCGATTATGGCGCGGTTTGACGCGGGCGAAATCACGTTTGACACACTTACTGAAAAAGACGCGGTTGACGCATTAATTATTGCCAAAGAGCTTTTAAATAAAAGGGAGCGATATAAGGTTTCAGCAACTGGTAGCGTTTCAAATTCCTTTTCGCCACAAACTATAACTTCAACAACCGAAAAAAATGGCGATTTATTTATTACTTGTGAATATGCAAAGGGTTTTAAAAATGTTTGCAGCAAAATGGTTTTAGACCCAATCACAAACAGTATTAAAAGGTATTCGGGCGTTCTTGGAGCGGATGGAAAAAGCGGAGAGTTTTCTGAAAGTTTTGATCTTTATTCAATAAGCGATTATAAAAAGAAATACGGGGTTGTTCCTGGCGGGCTTTATCCGTACATTATTTCAGACAAAACAACTCTCAGCGCGACCATGCAAGACGTAGCGGGCGGAAAAAAATTCATCATCAACCTTAACCCCGATAAGTCTTGCTTTAACTATGCCAAACAGCTGGCGGTTAACAGCAATATGTCACGTCCCGAGTTTAAAAGTGCACAAATCACGTTTGTTATAAATAAAGATTTTGGATTCATTTCGTGCAACCTGCTTGACGTTTATGTTATGAAAGTGGGGATTAATGTTGAGTGTATTTCTAGCCTTGACGCACATTTTGATTTTTAAAAATTAATTATTTTTCAATTATTTAATTATTTAATTATTTAATTATTTAATTATTTAATTTTTAATTTTTAATTTATTATTTATTATTTATTATTTATTATTT
>ULRP01049402.1_pt1 | contig 10128 bp, 7 predicted proteins | sample 1955521 | NCBI WGS metagenome assembly ULRP01 (sample SAMEA4835685, study PRJEB28245) | human gut metagenome | biome: gut microbiome; material: fecal sample | place: Denmark | collected 2008
CCAGAACAGCCTGGCGGAATGCGTCATAGCCTTGATCCACAAGGATCTGATAGAGATGCATATCCGATGCCTGCGAGTAGACGTAATTGCGCAGGTTGTAGAACTTGCTGCTGTCAAGGTCCGCCTTTGTCAGGCCATAGTCCGACAGAGCGACTTTCTTCAAGTACTCCTGCGTCCAGGACGAAATGCCCGAGGTCAGGACGAAGTCATGATCGCCGAGGTGCACCAAGAAGGATTCCGGACGTCTCGGCAGTGGCAGCGTCTCACCGTCCGGTGCCAGATAGCCTTCTTTGATCGGATCTTTGCCAGCAATGATGGCTGCTGCTTTGATATAGCCGACCGGTTTCTTTTCTTCACTCGGCCAGCCCGCATGATCATGGGATACCGCCACAGCAACTACAACATCCGGACGCAAGCCGCGGTACATGCAGTCTGCGACCTGCTGGATGTGATGGCAGCCCGTGCCGGCAATCTTGATTTCCGGCAGGCACTTGTGATTCGGAGTCCACTGCAGGATCCATGGTTTAGTCAGGTCGTGCAGCAGCACCGCTTCCGTCAACAATTCACGATTCATGGAATAGCCGAAGAATTGCTCGTAATTCTCGATCAGGCTCAGTCCTGTCTGGAGATCCGTTGCGACATGCGTGATCAGGCCGCATGGATACGCGTGATGACCGCCCCAGCCTGCACCGGCAGCATCCCAGAAATTCAATTTATTCTTGACTTCGGGGAAAATCTGGTCGATCGTGTTCTCTTCTTTGATATATCCAGCGGCCAGCAGTGCCTTGCGGCAGGCTTCCTTGCTCGCCTTATCCGGGTATTTCTTCAAGATCAGCGACTTCGGAGATTTCAGTCCCTCTAAAACGACCTTCTTGACCGTCTCATCCTGAAGACCATTCGCCTTGTCCATGAGCCAGTTATAGCCATACTCGCGCAGCGGTGAGCGCTTAGCCATCTCCGTTGGCGACAGTTTCTCCATCTCCGAGAATTTGATGGCCGTCGTCTCGATGTTGCGCGGTGCGGCAAATCCCTACTTGGGTAGGATAGAAGCTGCTGCAAATGCAGCAGCAGCGCCTGCAGCCGTTTTCAGAAAATCCCTGCGATCGATTGATTTGTCCCAGATTGCCATAATAAACCTCCTTCTATTGTGCGATATACAGCAAACAGGCCTAAGAGGCCTGTCCGCTGAATCAAAGTTGGTTTTTGAGGATATGCTTCATCAGCATCAGACATCCTGATGCGCGGCGAGCCACTGACTCCAGCTCGTCTTGAACCCATTGGCGTGATTCTCCTGGACATACTGATAGAACTTCTCTACCATATGGGCTTTCTGGTGATAGTAGTCAGCCTTCCACTGATCCGGCTTCGGTTTTGCGATTTCATAAGCAACGTAGTTGCCGCCGAGCAAGTACTGACGCGAGAGGATGTCGCCCAGCGAAACATCCGGATTCTTCATCATATCGTACATGGCCATGTAAGCCGTCGTGCGTCCTGCACCAGCCTGGCAGTGGAAATGCAGCCAAGCATTTGCCGGCATCGTACGCGTGAAGTTGATGAACTCATCGATATTCGCAGCTGACGGCCAGATGTGATCCGTTGCCGCAATGCGATAATAATGGAGGCCATTCTTCTCGACCAACTGCTGCTCCGTCATGACGGATTCAATCTTGACCGGTTTCGGGTCAATTGGCATCTTGTCTTTGTCGAGCTCTGCTACGATAAGGCTCTTGCCTCTTGCTGCGTTCAGGCGGCTATTCTCATCCTTGAGTACCTCTGCCTTATTCTTGCCGAGGTTCCCCCAATCGCGCAGGCCGTACCAGCTGACTGCATTGCCGTTGAAGACACCGTGCGTCTCCTGACGGAGGTCCATGATGTAGATAGGGCCTTTCGCCTGCTGTTTGAGGACCGGCAGCATTGCCTGGAGCTCACCATTGGAGAATTCCGCACTGCCGGACATGTAGAGCGTGTCGAGTCCCTTGCGCGTCGGCGTCGGAGTGAAGCCCTTGCCCGTCTTCTTGACATTGACATCCGTCCTGAAGGCCGAATTCATCGTGCGGAAGTTGCGCGGCAGCTGGTTGACGTCAGCGCGGTCAATCTTCAGCGCAAGTTTCGGCGGGTTCTTGACGACAGCCGGAGCCTGTGCCTCAGCGGAGACCTCCTGCACGACGGCAGCTGGTGCCTGGGCAGCCCATGACGTTCCCGGCAGCTGTGCACTGCCGAGCATGACGGCAACGGCAACAGAGAGCAATGTCTTTTTCTTGAAACTTATCATGAAATCTTCACTCCTCTTCTAAATCAAACATATGCTTCATCGTATAACGTGTAACGGAACAGATCTTACCGCATCCCTGATCAGAATTCAAATCCATTTTCCTTTGTCCACTGCGTGTACGATTTCTTGAGCTGTGGATTAGCCTTGACATACTCGTAGAAGTGACGCGTGAACAGAGCGCGCTTCGGATAGTTCTCCTTTTTATAGGCATCCTTCGTCGTCTCTGCCGACTTGCGGACATCCTGACCGCCGAGCAGCACTTCGCGCGTCATGATGTCGTCGTAAGAAAGCTTATCGGCATTCTTGATCATATCCATGAGCGAGAGGAAGATTGTCGTGCGGCCTACACCGGCCTCGCAGTGAACGTGAATCCAGGCATTTTTCGGCAGCTTCTTGTAGATGGCCAGGAATTCATCGACATTGGCCGGCGTCGGTGCCGAATAGTCCATGACCGGCACGCGGTAGTACTTGACGCCCATCGATTTGACAAACTGCTCTTCCGTCTGCACCGAGTTGACGTGCTCGACCTTCTGCGAAGCGATGTCCTTGTGCTTGTCTAGCGTTGCCACATCCACATCCTGGTTCATCTTGGCCGTCTCAAGCATGCTCTTCTCGCGGCGGTCAATCTCCTTGGCCGACTGCCCCTTATTGAAGGTCTTGTAGCGCGAATACCAGCTGATGCCATCGTCATTGATATAGCCGTGCGATTCATTGCGCAGGTCAATGACGACGAGGTCTTTAGCCGGTACATGCTTCAGGAGCTCCTTGAATTCGTTCTTGGAGAAGAAGCTGCTGCCGGACTGGCGCAGATTATCCAAGCCTTCGCGCGAGGGATAGATCCCATCCTTTGCCGTCTTATATTGGCTCTGGGCCGTGCGGAAATTTGCTGGCATCTCTGAAACAGCGGCGGGGCGATCGTATTTGAGGATCTGCACGCCCGGTGCTGGCTCTGCGGCAAATGCCGCAGCCGTCGACAAGATCGCCGCAACAGTAAGGGCTGCAATCCTTTTGCTGATTCCTGAATAATTCATGCTGACATCTTCCTCCTTCATGGATTTTAGTGGGTTCGTCTCTTAGAACTTCGTTGTGAACTTCAGATACGTGGAATAGTGTGGGGATTTCTCCAGTGAAGAGCCCGTACCATCCTTCAGATTGTCGCCGTCCGGGTTCGTATGTCCCCAGTAACGGAGCAGTGAGAGCTTCGTGTGATCGCTCGTCGCATAATCCATGATCAGGCCAAAGCCCTTGAAGCCATCGGCTGTGATGTAATCATCCCAATCCGTGTAGCTATCATCCATAAAGAGGTTCTGATCGATGTTGAGATATTGTCCAATGATATCCCAAGTGCCCTTCTTCTTGGCCTTGCCGTAATTCAGGCTAATGACATAGCCTTGTGTATTCTTATTGGCACCAAAGTACTTGTAGCCATAACCGTTATCTACATCACTGAACCCAGGTTTTTCCTTATTGGTATTCCTTACATATTCAGCTGAGATACCAAACTTACCCACAATCGGCGTCGAGCCGTAAACACCGAGATACCGTTCAGGCTGCTGCGTGCCGAAATACAGGCCGGCATATGCATCCTTCGAGAAATCGTGCTGATACTGTGCGAATTTCAGCAGGCGCGTGCGAGCAGGTGGGTTATCATCATTTGTATCATTGACCAGATAATCTTGCGAATCGCGGCCATAGCCGGCATACAGCGTGTCGCGCGGCGTCATCTTATAGTTAGCCGTGAACTGATTCACACTTGATTTAGAGAGCCAGAGGCCTTCGCCAAGGGATACTGTCTGAACGCCAGCCTTCACATAGACAGGACCAAAGGAACGGCCGACATATGCCTGTTCCAATTTGACCTTGTTCTTTTCCGAAGAGTATTTGCCATTGTTAGGCTCCGACGAAGTCGATTTGAATTTGAGTCCAAGGCCGACATCATACGTCTTGTCCACCACCGTCGTCGCCAAAATCTTAGCCTCTGCCTTGATTTTTCCGGTTTTCTTCTCATCATACATATAGCCAGATTTTGTAGAACCAGACCACTTGAGCGTCGGTGCCTCTTTCTTGGCCTTCTTCTCGCTCTTAGCTGCCTCCTGCTTCTCCTTAGCGGCAGCCAGGCTGTTTTCCAGGTCGGTCAAACGTGCCGTCAGGTCATTAATCTCAGCCTGCATTGCTGCTACGTCCATATCTGCAGCAGCGGCTTCTGCTGTGCCACCATTAAAGCATACTGGCATCAACATTGAGGCCGTAAGGCCCAAGACGATTGCTTTCTTTTGATTCTTCATCTGCAAATCCCCCTAATGTGATTCTTGTGATTCTTCCTGATGACAGAAGGTCAAGCGCGCTGTTATGACTTATCTGACTTTTATTGTAGCAGATTGTTCCATATCAATTCCTCTTGTATTTTGCGGAAACATCACGAAAACCTATGCATTCTTGCGTTTATTTGTATTATAGGTAATTTTCTGATTACAAAAGACAGTATAAAAATAGATGTATAGACGCTTAATCTATACATCTATTTATTAAACTAAGACTTCAAAAACCTGTTCAGGCTCAGAAGAAGAAGTTCACCTGACCGAAGAGGCCTTCTGCATCGCGGTCCGAATCGAGCTTCTTGCCGTTGAAGTACTGGATCTTGGACATGACATTCGTGAACGGAATGTACTCTGCGCCGACTTCCCAGCCCTTGACATTGTTCATGCCGGAATCCGTGAGGAACATCTCATAGAGCGGTGCAAAAGCGACGTTCTGGCCCATGTAGCGATAAGCCGTGTATGCACCCCAGGAGCCTTTGTTGGCCTTCTGTGCACCCTTGTAGTTGAGCTGGATGTTGTGAGCCGTAGCATCCGTATCGGCTTCCGTGTTCTTGGCATATGCACCCGACAGATCCCAGTTGTGGTCGAACTTGTAGCCCGCACCGACGGACCAGAGATTTGCATCATCCGAAGTAGCATCGTCGTTAATCTCCGTGAAAGCTGCGCTGCTGAAATGACGATATGCTGCACCGCCATAGAGCTTGCCTGCCGTGCCGTTCAACATGATACCCTGATAGTTGGCTGTATCATCAAGAGTTAGAATAGCTTACTTACTCACCTATCAATGTCATTGAGAATCCGCGTACAAAAAGCCCTCCGCTGGCATTTGCCAGTGGAAGGCTTTTTCTATAGATATGGGAGCAACCGAGGCTGCGTTATCAGAACCAGAAGTTCACGCGGCCGAAGAGCAGCTCTGCGTCTCTGTCGTTGTCCAGCTGCTTGCCGTTGAAGTAGTAAGCGGCAGCCGTGACATTCGTGAACGGAACGTACTCCGTGCCGACTTCCCAGCCCTTGACGTTGTTGACGCCAGCGCTGAGGAACGTCTCGTACGTCGGAGCAAAGGCGACGTTCTGACCCATGTAACGGTAAGCCGTGTAAGCACCCCAGGAACCCTTGTTGGCCTTCTGAGCGCCCTTGTAGTTGAGCTGGATGTTGTGAGCCGTAGCATCGCTCTCAGCCTTTTCGTTCTTGGCATAAGCGCCATAGAGGTTCCAGTTCTTGTCGAACTTATAGCCAGCGCCGACAGACCAGATGTTGGCCTCATCCGTATTCTTCTCGAAGCCCGTCGTCTGCTTGAAGACGTTGCTGTTGAAATGACGGTAAGCAGCGCCGCCATAGAGCTTGCCAGCCGTGCCGTTCAGAGCGATGCCCTGATAGTTGGCAGCATCGTCGTCCGTCTTACCAGCCGCATCATGAAGATTCGACTGCGTGTTTGCGCTGTTGAGATCCCAGCGGCCTGCTTCAAGCGTAGCCTTGAGGTTCTTGCCGAACGTTACCTGAGCGCCCGAGAACTGATCATCGAAGAGCATGCCAGCCGTCTCCGTGGAGAAGAACGGCATCTTGCCGAGCTTGACCTGGAAGTTCTTGTAGTCGCCCTGTGCCCAAACGCGTTTTACCGTCAGATCTGACGTCTCGTCTTTGCTCGGGTCCATGAATGCATCGATACGAGCCTTGACATGCCAGTTCTTGTTGACCTCAGCGCTCGGCTCGAGGCGGAAGTTGAGCTGATCTTTGTTCTGCTTTTTCGTAGAACCATCTTTTTGCTCATAGCGCTGGCTCCAGTAACGGTAACGAGCCTGGCCGTTCCACTTGACCATATCGGCATTGCGCTCGAGGTTGCTGACGCGGACGCCGAGGTTGCCCAGCTCATCGGAGAACTCTGCTGCGAGTTTGTCGATCAGAGCCTTGTCCGATGCCGAAACATCCGTTCTTGCCATAGCCTTGGCGATCATCTGAGCCATCTCATAGCGCGTGATGTTCTGCTGGCCGCGGAACGTCGTGTCGCCGTAGCCCTCGATGACGCCGTCAGCTGCGAGCTGGGTTACAGCATCGTAAGCCCAATGGTCAGCCGGTACATCAGAGAACGGGTTTGCTGCTGCAAACGTCGTGCTGGCTGCGCCAACGACGAGAGCCGTCGTCAGAGCGGATACAAGAGTCTTCTTCATGAGAAACTCCTCCTTCTATATGATTAAGAAGTGATTTTCTCAAAGCCGATCCAATCGCGACGCAGAGTATCCATGTTTCCTCTAGCTGTCGCTTTTTTGAACGCGCTTTGATTAAATTCAGTGTACCATACCCGGCTGCCCTCCGCAATAGGCTTAATAAAGAAAATTCTAAGAATTAACAATTTATCGTAGAAACTTCTCTAGAAAATAACAACAAAGCAGCATCCGTGGGAGCAAGCGGTTTACGCACAACGAGAGCAGCGCCCCCAAAGGGACGCTGCTCTCGTTCATTTGATTCATATAGAGAGAAGTGGAATTCGCGTGTATCAGAAGTGGAATTCGACGCGGCCGAAGAGCTTCTCGGCATCCTTGCCGTTGTCGATGTTCTCGCCGTTGAAGTACTTGACGCTTGCGACGGTGTTCTTGAAGAGTGTGTAGTCCGTGCCGACTTCCCAGCCCTTCGTGCCGGCCCAGGCGCCGTCGTACGACGGATCGAGGGCTACGTTCTGGCCGAGGTAGCGGTAGGCGGCATAGGCGCCCCAGGTGCCCTTGTTCGCAGGCTCTGCGCCCTTGTAGTCGAGCTCGACCGTGCCGGCCTTCTTGTAGTCGTCAGCCTTCGTGTTCTCGGCATAGGCACCGCCGAGGGCGACGTTCTTGTCAAACGCATAGTGGAGATTTGCGCTCCAGATGTCGGCACTGTCTTCATCCTGCGTCGACTTGTAGCTCGTGCCCATCTTCGTGAACGTATCGCTGTTCAGATGATGGTAGCCGGCGCCGAGGCTGAGCTTGCCCTTACCGTACTGCAGGCCGACGCTCTGCATATTGGCCGTGTCGTCTTTCTCCGAAGCAGCTTTGTTGACAGCGCTGTTGTTCGTATCGCCATTGAGATCGAAGCGGCCTGCCTGCAGCGTGACCTTGAGGTCCTTGCCCGTCGTGATGGCGGCGCCGGAGATCTCATCATCGAAGAGCAGGTTGCTGTCGAGCTGCATCGGCAGCTTGCCGACCTTGATGTTGGTCGTGCCGTACTGGCCATCTGCCCAGAGGCGCTGCAGCGTCACATCCGTGTCCTGCTCATCACCATGTTTACCATTCGGGTCGGTGCTGTCCTTGGCAAGGTCCGTGGACGCATCGAGGCGGGCGTTGACATGCCAGTTCTTGTTGACCTCAGCCGACGGCTCGAGGCGCAGCAGCAGTTCATCGTCGTTGCTCTTGCTGTCAGCTTTGGATTTGTCGCGCGTGCTCGTGTAGGTGTAGCGAGCCTCGCCGTTCCATTTCACCTTGTCGGCATTGCGCTCGAGGTTGCTGACGCGGACGCCGAGCGTATTGAGCTCATCAGAGAACTCAGCGGCGAGCTTGTCAATCAGGGCCTTGTCGGATGCGGAGACATCCGTCTTAGCCATGGCCTTTGCGATCATCTGCGCCATCTCATAGCGCGTGATGTTCTGGTTGCCGCGGAACGTCGTGTCGCCGTAGCCTTCGATGACGCCGTCGGCTGCGAGCTGGGATACAGCGTCGTATGCCCAGTGGTCAGCCGGCACATCGGAGAACGGATTTGCTGCGGCAAACGTAGTAGATGCAGCGCCAACTACGAGCGCCGTCGTGAGTGCAGATACAAGAGTCTTTTTCATGATGAATTCCTCCCATCTTCCTTCTATGGCATCTCGCCGATATAGAAGGCATCAAGTCAGTCGAGGCAAGTGCCCCGCGCCGCCTTTGCGGCCATTGTCGGGAACAGGTGCGGGAGGATCGCGAGTCTCCATGTTTCCTCTGACGTCCCTCGCCCTTTCCTTTTGACACCATCATTATATTACTTGACTAAGTCAATTACAATTACACATCTATTAGAAATCCATTACACTTCACTTAGAATAGTTTGCTCAATCAACTATCGTTATCATTGAGAATCCGCGCACGAAAAAAGCCATCCGCTGATATTTGCCAGCGGATGGCTTTTTCTATAGATGTGGGAGCAACCGAGGCTACGTGATCAGAACCAGAAGTTCACGCGGCCGAAGAGCAGCTCTGCGTCATTGTTGTTTGCCAGCTGCTTGCCGTTGAAGTAGTAAGCGGCAGCCGTGACGTTCGTGAATGGAACGTACTCCGTGCCGACTTCCCAGCCCTTGACGTTGTTGACGCCATTGCTGAGGAACGTCTCGTACGTCGGAGCAAAGGCGACGTTCCCACCCATGTAACGGTAAGCCGTGTAAGCACCCCAGGAGCCCTTATTGGCCTTCTGAGCACCCTTGTAGTTGAGCTGGATGTTGTGAGCCGTGCCGAAACGATCAGCTTTCTCGTTCTTGGCATAGCCGCCGTTGAGGTTCCAGTTCTTGTCGAACGTGTAGCCAGCGCCGACGGACCAGATGTTGGCCTCGTTTGCATCCTTCTTGAAGCCATTGACATTCTTGAAGAGGTTGCTGTCGAAATGACGGTAAGCAGCGCCGCCGTAGAGCTTGCCAGCCGTGCCGTTCAGGCCGATGCCCTGATAGCTTGCAGTCTGATCGCTATACTTGAGAGTCTTATCCGTCTTGCTTACCGTTTCCGTTGCCTTAGCATGGATATCCGACTGGTTGATAGCATTGTCGAGATCCCAACGGCCAGCCTCAGCCGTGAGCTTGAGCTGATTGCCGAACGTGACCTGAGCGCCGGAGAACTGGTTATCGAGCAGCATGCCAGCCGTCTCCGTGGAGTAGAACGGCAGCTTGCCGAGCTTGACCTGGAAATTCTTGTAGTCGCCCTGTGCCCATACGCGTACGAGCTTGACCGTAGCGTCCGTATCCTTGCTCGGATCCGTGAAGGCATCGATACGGGCCTTTACATGCCAGTTCTGGTTGACTTCAGCGCTCGGCTCGAGGCGGAAGTTCATCTGGTCCGCGTTCTTCTTATCTTTCGAGCCCTTCTCGTTCTCATAGCGCTGGCTCCAGTAACGGTAACGAGCCTGGCCGTTCCACTTGACGTTGTCGGCATTGCGCTCGAGGTTGCTGACGCGGACGCCGAGGTTATTGAGCTCATCGGAGAACTCAGCGGCGAGTTTGTCAATCAGGGCCTTGTCGGCAGCGGAGACATCCGTCTTGGCCATGGCCTTGGCGATCATCTGAGCCATCTCATAACGCGTGATGTTCTGGTTGCCGCGGAACGTCGTGTCGCCGTAGCCTTCGATGACGCCATCAGCTGCGAGCTGGGATACAGCGTCATAAGCCCAGTGGTCAGCCGGGACATCGGAGAACGGGTTAGCAGCAGCAAACGTCGTGCTGGCAGCGCCGACAACGAGAGCTGTTGTCAATGCAGATACAAGAGTCTTTTTCATGTGGACTACTCCTTTATCAAATCAAGTGGTCATTCTTGGCCGATTTCACGAAGAAGGTGTTCATGAGTG
>ULRP01085196.1_pt1 | contig 10101 bp, 9 predicted proteins | sample 1955521 | NCBI WGS metagenome assembly ULRP01 (sample SAMEA4835685, study PRJEB28245) | human gut metagenome | biome: gut microbiome; material: fecal sample | place: Denmark | collected 2008
ACAATAGCTAATTCTGAATATTAAGCTTATATTTTTATATAATAAAAACGAATACCCATTATAATGTGGCATGAGCATTAAGTCATTATAACAGGTACCCGTCTTATAATTGTAATCTTTTACGATTATTATTCTTTTTTTATTTCGCCACTACATGCGCGGTCACTGTTGCAGACCGTGTAGTATCCGTAACTGATATCTGAAGAGTTGCCTGATAAGTCACACCATCTTTCTCTGCGGTACCGGTTAATGTATAATTGCCAACCGCCAGATAGAGGTATCTGCCTTTGCCCTGTACAACTCCATTTTCATCCTTCCACTCTCCCATTTCGCTAAGATCTGCAAAATCCGTATTATCCGACACGATGGTCTGTTGATATACAGGAAGAGCAAACGTAACTTCATTCGTAGCTGCACTTACAAAATAATCACTTGCATAGGCTCCTGTTCCGCCTCTTTCATCCTCAATCGAGATATCATAGACTCCTTCCGGTACATAGCTGTATATTGCCATTCCATCGCTAATCTCCCCGACCTCTCGTGCATAGCTGATCTCACTGTATGAATTATCCTTCCACTGGGATTTAAGTCTGCACAAATAAGTATCTATACCGGTATATTTGATCTTATTTCCATCCAGATCGGTAGCTGTAACACTGAGCAGGACTCCCGGCTTTATAACAAAGGTCACTGTGCAGTATGTGAAAACACTGGCATCCCTGCTGTCAGAGATCTTTATCTTCATGGTATATTCACCAGCCTGATCTGTATCAATCGAACAATACTGTACTCCGGTTGTTGACATCACCAAATCCAGACAATCTGCTTTTGACACAACTTCATATTTGTAACTGCCATTACCACCAATAGGACTTATCTGTGCTCCATACTTTACTGTATAAGTTCCATTTGGTTTGTTTGGAGCTGGAAAACTCAGACATCCATATTTTGTAATATCCTGTGCTATGACTGCCCTTTCATCATATACTTTCCATACCTTGATATAATGAATCTTATTTCCAAATTCATCTACGACATCAACCTTTGTCTCCCAGATTCCTGTCTCTTTTAAGGTACCATAAAACTGCAGATAACCGGATTGATCTGCGTCATCTACCACCTTATACGAAAGACCGGTTGGAAGATTGCTTACTGTATATACTGCATAGCCCTGTACATTCGGATCATAAACTCCTGAAGTATCTAAGGAATTTTCACCTACCACTGTTCCTTTCTTACGTCGTACTTCTGATCTTGTTGTTATCTCTGTCGGCGTTGTCCGATATGTCAGTTCCTTTGTACTGTTTAATGCCGGAACAGATACCTGAACAATATCTCCATTATAAAAAATATCCTGTTTGTCCAGATAAAGCTTATATGTAATGTTATCTGTTGTTTCCAGATGATCGATCACACATTTTCTTACAAAGCTTCCATATCCATATACCTTGCTGGATACCGCGAAATCCGATGTCTGTAATATTTTTGCTTTATTTAATGTTACCTGAAGTACTGCTTTATTCACAATACTCACGTTCCGGATCACAACCGGTTCTTCCGGAACAATCGGAGCCACCGCCGCTTTCTTTACAGTAATCTTACAGGTTGCTTTCTTACCGGAACCATCCTTTGCTGTTGCTGTGATCGTAACCGTTCCCGCTTTCTTTGCCTTTACGACACCTTTGCTCGTAACTGTTGCTACCTTGGTATTCGAACTTTTCCAAATGATTCCCTTATTACTTGGTTTCTTTGGTGAAAGGGTTGTCTTTAAGGTCAGTGATTTACCGACATTTAAGTCTGCCTTTGTCTTATTTAACTTCACCTTTGTAACCGATGTTCCGACTGTCACCTTGATCTTACAGGTCTTTTTCTTATCTGCCTTAGAGTAAACGGTGATCGTAGCGGTTCCCTTCTTCTTTGCCGTGATCTTACCCTTTGCATTTACAGTTGCAACTTTCTTGTTACTCGATTTATATGCGACCTTTTTGGAAATCTTTCCTGTCGCTGTTACCTTTGTCTTTAAGGTAAAGGATTTTCCTTTTTTTAAGGTTAACTGCTTTGCCGGCAGATTCGTAACCGCTATGGTTTTGATCTTACCACCGGCTGCATAGCTCTCTGTCTGTGGAACAGTCAGAATGGATACTGCAACTGCGATCGCTATCACCCATGCCAGAAATCTTCTCACAGACAAATTATATCGTCTTTCTTTCATCTATACTCTCCTTCTGTTGATTCCCTTATCTGTTCTCATCCGAATCTTATTCCTTGACATATGCATATGCGGTCGTATTACTTCCGTCCACCGTCACATCCAGATAAAAATTATAAATTTCACCACTTATACTCTTTCGACAGGTTAAATGATGAGTCCCATTTTCCAGATAAACGGTTTTGGTCGATCCATAATAACTTCCCATCCGAAACATCCTGCCAATTGCCAAAACCGGTTATATTTTTCACCGCATCCGGTACATCCGGGTCCAGCTCTATAGTAACCTTATATACGGGAAGTGTGACATCAAATGACCAAACCGGATACACATCATCTGTTCCATATGCCGCTTTCTGAGTCTTCAGATTATAAACAGTCGTACTTACTGTTCCACTATAACTGGATACCGTAACATCATAAGTACCAGCTTCCAGATCCTGCATTAAAATGGCTCCATCCTTACTGACACCATTCCATCTGCCACTTACCACGTCCGAATATTCCGCATATTCATTTTGGTTCTTCATAGTAAATTGAAAACTGGTCAGTGGATCGCCATTTGCATCTTTTACTTTTCCCTGTAAATAACCGCCTTCTATAATTTTTAGTGTAAGAGTTCCTGTGCTTGTCATAGAAGTGTCTGTCTTATCTGTCGCACGGATACGAAGCTTGTAGGTTCCGACTGACAGTTTTGGGGATGATACCTGTATCCCGGCTCCACCATTGATAAGTGAAGAAACTGCTAATGCAGCACTGTCACTTTCTTCTCGTAAAATCTCATATGTATAATCGCTCGTATCAGTACCGTTTCCGCCATATACCTTAAGCTGTGGAAGCGTAGTTCCCCATGCAGTTGTCAGAACTTTTTCTGCATCCTTTACAAGCAATTCCGTTCCATCATAAACCAGCCAGATGATAGTCATACTGAATTTGTTACCAAGTTCATCTTCATAGACTAATTTACTTGTATATTTCCCTTGCTTTGTCACGTTACCGCTAAATTTAAGTGTACATGTGGCAGCAGCTGTCTTGATCTGATATTTAACCCCTGCCGGCAGTCCGCTGACAGAGCAATTGGAATAGCCCTTTCCAAGTGCCTGACTCTTATCAACAGAATCTCCAAGTTTGTATACATATGTTTCTGATTTTTCTATCGTATAAGTTTCATCCCGATAGATACATTCTCTTGACAGATTTAATTTTGGAACTACTACTTTTATATATGAGTTTTTCTGTAACACCGAATCTCCTGTAAGCTTAATCTTATAAGTAAGCGAATCCGTTGTTGTTATCTGTCCGATCGTATACTGTTTCAGATAGTCTGCACTTTCATATTTCTTTGCCCATACCTGAAAGTCCGAAGCCGTGAGTGCTGCCTGCTTTGTTAATGTAACAGTTAACATATCCGGCTGTGCTATATTCAGGCTCTTAACGATCAGTGGTTCTTCCGGTGTCGGGATTGGTATGATCGAAGCTGCTTTCTTCACTGTGATCTTACAGGTTGCTTTCTTACCGGAGCCGTCCTTTGCTGTTGCCGTGATCGTAACTGTTCCTTCCTTCTTTGCCTTTACGACACCTTTGCTCGTAACGGTTGCAACCTTCTTATTGGATGACTTCCATACGACTGCCCTGCTGCTGGCTTTCTTCGGTGTAACCATTGCCTTTAAGGTCTGCTTTTTTCCAATTGTCATCGTGGACTTGGTCTTGTTCAGCTTTACCTTGGTAACCGGTGTACCGACTGTCACTGTGATCGTGCATTTTTTCTTTTTATCTGCCTTTGAGATCACATAGATCTTAGCGGTTCCTTTTTTCTTCGCTGTGATCTTACCCTTTGCATTTACCGTTGCAATCTTTTTATTGCTTGTCTTATAGGTAACCTTCTTTGAAGCTTTTCCTGTTACGGTTACCTTTGATTTCAAGGTAAATGTTTTCCCTTTTTTGAGTGTCAGTTGTTTTGCAGGCAGATTTGTGACTGCCACCGTTTTTACCTTGCCACCGGCTGCATACGATTCCTGTACCGGCACTGTTAGGATCGAGACGGCTACCGCAAATGCCATAACCAAGGCAAAAAACCTTTTTATCATTATTGTTCTTCCGTTTTTCATTCATACCTCCCTATAAAAAACCTTGTTTTTTATGTTATTCTGCGTCTTTTTCTGCTATACAGACGTATAGTTTCATTATATCTGACGCCCTACATAAAAACAAGGTAACACATTCTATTTATACAAAATATCCAGTTGTTTTTGTGCAGTTTTTCCATTGTGCCTGTTGGTGGATAATACAAATCAAATCCCCTCTATAAATGATTTGTTGCGGTTCCGATTCGCTGCACATGCCCTATTCGTAAATACTCCTGTGCCAACTCGCCTACGGCTCAAACAGGCACCCGTATTTACTGGCAATGTGCACCTCATATCGAAATCCTCACAAGGATCATTCTATAGAGGGAATTTGTATTTGAATTATTTCTCCAACAGGCACTATAATCTTTTATATCTTCAGACAGGCACTATAACAAGAACCGGATACCCCTTGTAACATGACATCTGCGAGCATTTCGACAGGAGAAGTAAATTGCCAGTAAATACGGGTGCCTGTTTGAGCCGAAGGCGAGTTGCACAGGAGTATTTACGAATAGGGCATTTACTTCGAATCGAAAGCACAGCAAGTCATTTACAATGGGGTATCCGGTTCTTATTATAGTGTCGTCAGATGCGCTTTGATGCGAAAGCGCAGCAAGTCATTTATAGAGGGCATCATATTTATGTCATAAACCCAGCAGGTGTATTCCTACTTATCCTCGGCTATGGTAATCACCAACTGGGATACGTCATAGCCGGTTTTTCTGGTTACGATGTCTTCTACCTGTGCCCGTTCGGTATCGGACAGGTTTGCAACAGGAAGTGTAACATCGACGGTATCATCATTTACGGTTACGATGCAGTCAGTGTAGCCTTTGGCTGTCAGGACGGTTTCTGCATCTGTTTCTTTCTCGATCGTATCGGTAAGTTTTACATAGCTGTTTACTGCTTCATCTTTTGCTGCACTGTCCATCGTTTCATCGTTGATGATCGCAAGCAATGCTTCTTTGCTTCTTGCGCGGCTCTGCTCCCGGTTCAGTTTTGCAGTCGCAAGATTACTTTTCATAGTCTGAGCACTTGTAAGAACAGCTTCTCCGATATCCTCCTCATCACTGTTCAGTTCTACATTTTCTTCAAGAGCTGCCTGTTCCAGATATGTAGTATCGGTATTCTCCGATGCAGCTTCTCCCACTTCTGTATTGTCAGAAATGCCCATCGTTTCTTTGTCTGCCTGATCTGTAAGTCCATCTTCCGTAACATCCGCTTTATCGCTGTCATAGCTGATAACTTCGGCATCCGCATTTGTCTCCTTTGCCTTTTGGCGCAACAGGTCGTCTCTTTTCCCTGCATTGAAATTCAGATAACCTGCAACTCCGATCATAACCGACAGGGCAAGTATCACCAGACGGTTTTTCTTAAAGATCTTTTTCTTCATCCATATCCTCCATGCTTTATTCTTGTTCTAATACAACTATCTTATGCGCCGGAACATCAAATAATGCCTGAACCGCTTCGGTTATTTTTATCGCAATCGTCGGATCGGAAGCCCCCGTACAACTGACCAGAACTCCCTCAATCTCCGGTTCCAGTGTTTTGCTTACATAGGGATATTCGCCGCTGTCTGCATTTGTCATAACAGAAGTCTCACTCCTGCTCTTCTGACTGCTGCCATCTGACTCACTATCGGACTTCGTCACATCCTTCTCTATGATCTTCTCGCCTCCATCTTTTAATGTGATCATGACACTTACCGTTCCGACGCCTTTCACCTGAGACAGTATCCCTCGCAGCTTCTCCTCCTGAAATGCTATATAATCTTCATAGCCGCTGTTTGCCGATGATTCTTCTCCTGAAATTCCCTGTCCATTGTCTGAGGCATATTCTCCGTTCTGTTGTTTTCCGGTCACTCCACCGGACGTTTTGTCCTGTTTCGTTCCGGTTAAAGCATCAAGTCCGGAAAATCCGTTTTTCTTATCAGACGGCCAGAGAATGACCAGCAGACAAATACCTGCAAGCAAAATTCCCATGCACTTTCGAAGTGCCGCATTTTTATCTTTTTTCAGTTCCTGCAGCTTTTGTTTGATGTTATTCCATATTCCTTCCATGCTCTCTCACTCCATTATATGTAACATGTCCGCTTTTAGTACATGTTATTTTGTCTGATATCCATTTATAAATACTTTGATCCTGTCCTCACTGATCTTATACTCTTTTGCGATCTCCTGACGGAGTTTTGCTGCATCCACGATTGTATCTGCCGCACTGTCTGATGTTGTAGAGACAACATCAACCTCAACCGCTGTGATCGTGTAATTCTCATCAAAGGTGATCGCCACCTTACTGTCCAATTGAAATAGATCCCGTAAATGATCTTCAATCATAGTCTCCATGACATCTGTATAATATGTGACATCTCCATTTCCCGGTGCCCCTGCAACGGATTCATAGTAATAATCAAAGCTTAGAATATCATTTAACCCTCCCGCACTTAATACAGGCGTCAGAACTATGATCGCCAGTACAAAACCAACCGCCGTCTGCATGTATTTCCTGTATTTCTCATCCGGAAGCAAGAAAAATACCAGAGAAGAAAACAATATAAAAAGCACGATATTTTTTATCCAGGCTAACAACATCCAGCACTCCTTTCCACCAATTTCTGAAAAACGATTATGCATGTCCCCGGATGGACATGCATAACCAGCTTTTCACCTCGCAAGCAACGTCATGAGTGTGAGGGAGATGATAAATAAAAAGGAAGCACACCAGATGCCACGCAGCATCAGTCCGATGGTCTGTGCCATAATGTTAATGCCGTCGGAAAACCGTTTATCTCCCAAGGGCTGCACAAATGCAGATACGATACGGAGAGTCAGATAGATCACTGCGATCTTGGTAACCGGCAGAAGCACCGCCAGCAATACGACGACTGCACCCGCAATCCCAATCGCATTTTTTAAAACCATCCCCGAACCGAGCAGGATATCCGAAACATTCTTAACTGTATTTCCACCCGGCAGCATACCGAAAGCTTTTAAGACGGCATTTCTCTCCAGCTTATCCACTGATGGAACGATCAGTCCCTTTATCACATTCATTCCGGTTACGACTGCAAACATGGTTTTCAGGATCCATCCTGCAATATTCCTTAATAACGTAACCGTCCTTGAAAAATGATCCTCGGCATTTAACTTATTCACAAGTCCGACCACGCCACTGCATTTGGTAAGCGGAAATACGATCTGAACGATCACCTTCTCGCACAGGAAAATGATCAGCACCGTGATCTGATAGGTAAATTCCGCCGTGCCTGCACCATTTGTATAGGAGACAGCCAACGTATAAGCAGGTATAAAGGTGATCATCAGATCCGTAAGATCCGAGACTGCCGACACCGCTATATCGGAAACGACCGCAAACATTCCGAGCAGGATGGATACCACCATCAGATAGGTGACGAAGAAGCCGTTTCCACCTACCATCTTTCCAAACTTTCCGGACAGGTTCGTGAACACCGAACCAAGAATGACAACGGCAAGAAGCTGAAGGAGCAGGCGGTTATTGCTTTTTATCTCCCCTGTAAGTGTCTGCTGTATTGTTTCCAGACTGTAGTCAAGAAGCCCCTGAAGGTCTCCGTTTCGGATATAGGATACGACCTCCCGAAAAGAGAGTCCTGCCTGTTCTTCTGTCAACATGTCCATTTCGTCAAAAGCGTTTTCATCAAGTCCCAGATCCGTCTCATCAACATCCGATATATCTGTATCCACATCTGCCATTTTCATATCCGATCTTCGATATCCAGCAAACTCTCCCGGTTCGGTATTTATAAGTTCTGGGACAAACCCGGGTGATCTTCCATTACCCGATTCCTGCATAGCAAACGTTTTCTGCTTCTTCCCGGCAAATAACACCACTGCGATTAAGATCAGTCCTGCCACAATGCCTGCTATAATCATTTTCGCTTTTTGTCCTCTCATAGTTCTACCCCATCAGACGAACAACCATATCGATCACATGGAACAAGATCGGCAAACTCATCACCACCATTGTCACCCGTCCGGCAAGCTCAATATGCGAAGCGATCGCTCCATAGCCTGCATCCTTACAGATATTTGTCGCAAATTCACAGATATAGGAAATGCCAAGCATCTTAAGCAGGATTGATATATACTCCATATTGATATTGATGTACCCGGTGATGCGGTCGATGGAATCCAGTACATTTCCAAGTCTTCCTATGATAAAGCTGACAATAAATAAACACGCTCCAATACTTAAGAGCGTGCTGTATTCTGCATTCATTTTCTTTAGTTTTATCGCTACTAAAACGACCAGAACCGATGCCATACATACCGTAACAAGACTCATGCCTTTTCTCCCCTATCCACCGATATTTACAAGCTTCATAATGTCATTAAAGAATTCTACGATATATGGAATGATCCACGAAAGTACAAGGATAAGTCCTGCCAGATTCAGCAGGAATGCCAGCTCGTCCTTCCCCGAATGCTTTAATATCTGATTCAACAGTGCTACAAGGATTCCTACCGCACCTATTTTCAATAATAACTGTATCGTCATAAGCTCCTGCCACCCTTACCCTATCAGTATTATCAAAAAGATCCCTCCGAGTAATCCAAGTGACCTGGATACTTTATTTATCCTGTGTGCTCTGTCCTTTTGTTCTTCATACTCTGTCTGCATGTTCTGCTCCCACAGCTTCAGATTCCTGATCTGCATATCGATATCCATATAACACAGCCATTTCCCAAGCTCTTTTACCGCACCGATCTGTGCATCCGTCAGATAGCTGTATTCCATCAGACTTCCGATACTGCCTGTCCAGATCTGCTCAAAAGAAGAAGCATATTCTTCCGTCCGAAACTGCAAAGCCAGCCCGGCAAGCCAGTCTCCGATCCTTCCCCCTGCTTTATCCGATCCTTCCCGAATGATCTCGGTGATCTCCGATGCACTGTATGCCAGATGCCCATTTGCCATCCGGACAAATATCAGAAGCTCGTAGATATCTTCCACGCGCCGGTTCTGATAAACTCCTATCGTCTTTCCTATCCCATAGGAAGCTGTGACCACCAGAAGCATTCCAAGAATCTTTATATATAACATATGTACGCCTCCCTGCACTTATGACAGTTCTGCTACAGCCGCTTCATTTTCATATGCCGATGTCAGGCGTTCATCCTCTGCCATAAAGAGAACACTTCCCCGATCGTCAAATATCGTCCGGATCTCTCCTGTCCGTTTGCGATTGCTAAGCACGATATATCGTTCAAATACCCTCTCATCGACCAGCTTCCGTAGTCCCGGACGATTCCTGATATCATCAATGGAATTGCCATGTACGGTTGCGATCAGCTTACAGCCGCAGTTGATCACGCTGTAGATCGCATCGATATCATCTCGGCTGCCAATCTCATCCACCGCTATGATCTGCGGTGACATCGAACGGATCAGCATCAGCATTCCATATGATTTTGGACAACAGTCAAGAATATCCGTCCGTATGCCGATATCATTTTGTGGTACGCCTTTATAACAGGCTCCGATCTCAGATCGTTCATCTACGACACCGATAGTATTTCCTTTGAATCCTGGAAATCCATCCGACAACATCCGGATCATATCTCTAAGAAGTGTGGTTTTGCCACATCGCGGTGGGGAAATGATCAGTGTATGAAATGTCTCATTTCCATTTATTATGTACGGAAGAACCTTCTTACAGCATCCCTTAACCTGATGTGACAAACGGATATTGATAAATGATATATGTCTGACACTCTTGATCAT
>ULRP01026717.1_pt1 | contig 10096 bp, 10 predicted proteins | sample 1955521 | NCBI WGS metagenome assembly ULRP01 (sample SAMEA4835685, study PRJEB28245) | human gut metagenome | biome: gut microbiome; material: fecal sample | place: Denmark | collected 2008
GCCCCAAAATTAAACTTTTCATACTAACCTTATTAAATTCTCATCAAAAACACCATCAATCGTCCCAACGCCATTTTTTTGGCTTAAAACAACAAATCGTTTAAATACTTTTTTTGTGAGAATTTCTGAAAACAATTTTTTTTCTTTTAAATCAACAATATCTTTTGCATGTGTTGTTGCAATAATATTAACACCGCTGTTGCAAGCATATATCAAACTTTCAACATCTTCTTTATTGCAAATTTCATCAGTCACAATAACATGTGGATTCATTGACCTAATTCCATTTTCAAAACCCATTTTTTTGTTAGAAAATTGATATATGTCAGTAAATTTTCCAACATCCATTGAAGGCTCCCCTTTGTTTAAACTTGAAATTTCATTCCTTTCGTCTAAAATTAAAAGATTAAGTGGATAATTTCTTTTCCCTATTTGATAGCACAAATCCCTAATGAAAGTTGTTTTCCCACTTCCGGGACTAGATAAAACCAAAGTGTTTAGAACTTGTCCGGCATCCACAACAAAGTTAAAGACGTTCAAACTGCAATTTCTAACCTCGTGCGGAAAACGAATATTCAGACTATTAAAATTTTTTATGGTTTTAACAAATCCGTTTTCTTCAACAACCTCACCACAAAGCCCAATTCTTATGCCAGAGTTTAATGTTATAAAACCTCTTTTAATATCTTCATTAACTGAATAAAGCGAAAAATTACTTGCTTTCATAACAACACTATCAATAAGGTTTTTAGTGCAGATTATTGCATTGTTTTCGTCACCACAAAGCCCTTCAGGGCTTAAAAAATAAAATTTATTGCCATAGTTTATCACTATGGGTTTTGAAAGTCTTAATCTTATTTCAAACAAAAAAGTATATTTTATAGTTTTGCTTATAATTTCAAATAAATCTGTTGGCAAAATTTTATCAAGCATAAATTTCTCCTTAAATTTACTATAAAATATTAATAAAAAAATGCTAATATTACTATTAGCAAATAAAAAACACAAGACAACAAATTTCTTGTGTTTTCGGCGTTTTTTTTATTTTATAATTAAACTCTTTCCATATATTCGCCAGTTCTTGTGTCAATTCTAATTCTGTCATGATTATTAACGAATAGTGGAACTCTTAATTCTTTTCCTGTTTCAACTTTTGCCATTTTTGAAGCACTTGTTGCTGTGTTTCCCGCAACTGCTGGATCACATTCAACAATTTCAAGTTCAACAAATAGTGGTGGTTCAACAGAAATAATTTTTCCGCTTGCAGAAACAACTGTGCACATTAATCCATCCATTAAATAGTCAAAAATTGCAGTGCAATCTTTGCTGTTAACTGGAAGTTGTTCATATGTTTCAGGGTCCATAAAATAATAGATTTCTCCATCATTATATAGATATTGCATTTCTTTTCTTTCAACTTGAACGGCTTCAACTTTTTCATTAGTTTTAAAGTTTCTTTCAATAACTTGACCTGTTTCAACGTTTTTTATTTTTCCACGAATAAAAGCAGCAAGTCTTGGTTGACAAACATGTTGCCATTCAATTGCTTGATACAATTTACCCTCCCATTCAAAAGTTGTTCCAACTTTAACATCTGCTGTTAACATCTAAATTCCTCCTTTAAATATTATAATATATATTTTTAAGTTTAAGAGCATCTGTTGCCATTTTGCCCTTAGACTCACAAATAACTGTTGGGTTTAGCTTATATTCTTTTATAACCCTTGCAAGTTGCTCAAAATTTGGGCCGAACTCTGCACTAGACAAATCCAAATGTTTAAGTTCGCCCTTTTCTGAATAAGCAATCTTTGAAAAATGAATATGGGCATTCTGTGTTTTGTTATAGCCCAAGTTATTTATTGAATAATCAAAAATCTTGCGATAGTCATCCTCAGATTTTAATTCACCCTGCATAACACAATTGATATGCCCAAAATCAAAGGTCGGAATTAAACATTTATCAAGTTTACACAAATCAATTATTTCTTGATAAGTGCCAATTTGTGAATATTTCCCCATCGTTTCTGGGCAAAGAATAAAATTAGATAAGCCCTGCTTATAAATTTCATTCAAAAGCTCATCATAACCTTTATAAAGAATATTTAACGCTTCTTCTCGTGTTTGGTTAAGGTTTGTTCCGCTGTGAATTACAAGTTTTTTACCCTTAAAAGCATCCAAAATCTTTAAACTATTAACCACATAATTTATTGATTTTTGCCTTGAATCTAGGTTTGGATTTGCAAAATTGATAAAATATGGAGCATGAACACTAACTTCAATTCCTTGATTTTGAGCTTCAATTCCTAATGCCTTTGCAGTTTCAAGTTTTAAAGTTATTCCGTTTCCAAGCGAATATTCAAACAATTCAAGCCCCAAATTTTTTATCCATTTAAAAGCATCAATTGTTTTTGAATAACCATCATTATAAAACTGCTCATCATTTCCACTAGGGCCAAATTTTACCATAATTAAACCTGCAAATTTGTTTTTATTTTTAGTGTTTTATCACAAATCTCGCCAATTCCAATTAACTTGTTATTACAATAAACAATCAAATTTTTGGCATCCTTATGATTAATATGAATTTTAACACCATTAGTAACTTGCTTTAAACAACAATCTTCCAAAACTATTTTATTTTGACTTTCAAGCAAAGTTTCTAACCCGATTATTTTATCAAAAATATTATCTTTTGTCAAATTTTTATAATAAGTTGCACTCAAAATATCAAAATTTCCACTACAAGTTCGAATTAAAGCACTCATAAAAGCATTTGAATTGGTTAAATTCCCCAAATCCCTTGCTAAACTTCGGATATATGTTCCGCTTGAGCATTTAATTTCAAACAAAAAACTATTTTGATTTATTTGATGAATTAACTTAAAACTTTCAATTTCTATAATTTTAGGTTTTAATTCAAATTGTTCACCTTTTCGTGCAAGGTCATAAGCCCGCTTTCCGTTTATATTTTTTGCACTAAAATTTGGCGGGATTTGATTTATTTTGCCTGTCAACTTTTTAATTGCTTTTTCAATTTCACAAATTGAAGGAATTTTATCACAAGTTTTTATCACTTTTCCTTCACTATCAAGCGTATCAGTTTCTTTGCCAAAAGTGAAAACGGCACGATAAACTTTATTTTTGTTTAAATAAAAGTCAAAAAGTTTTGTCCCTTTATTTATCATAACAGGCAAAACTCCACATGCTAAGGGGTCAAGAGTTCCTAAATGCCCCAATTTTTTTATGTTTAAATTTTTTTTAAGATTTGACAAAACATAATTGCTTGATATTCCACAAGGCTTGTAAATATTAACTATTCCGTGCATTAAAATATTCCTCTGCTTTGTCTAAAATCTTCTTTCTAACAAGATTTTTATTGCCATAAACCTTGCAACCAGATGCAAATTTATGTCCACCCCCGCCAAACATACGCGCTAATAAGCACACATCGGTTTTTGAACTTCTGAATGAAACCCTAAACACTCCTTGAGACTCTTCACAAGCAACACATATAACGTCATAATTTTTTAAACCCGAAAGCAAGAAAATTATGTTTGGAGTGTAATCTATGGGAATATCAAGTTTTTTAAGATCTCTTTGCGTCAATATAGTGAAAGCAAATTTATCATCAAAAAAACTTTCAAGCCTATTTATTGCTTCTGCCGTAAGTTTAAGTTCATTAAAACTTTTTTCTCTGAAAAGCATATAATTGATTTTTTCAATCTCATCTTCTATTCCCTCAACCAAAGCATTTGCAATTAAGTGTAATTTTTTGTTAATATTAAACATAAAGCATCCACTATCAGTTGATAATCCTGTATATAATGAAATTTTTATTTGTTTTGTAAAACTTACATTTAATTCTTTCAAAAATTCAAACATTATCTCGCAAGTTGAACTTGCATTTTCATCCACTATTTTATAATCTGTAAAATTTTCATTATTTAGATGGTGGTCGATATTAATAATATTTTTGCAATTTTTAAAAACCGCTTCCATTGTTCCAATTCTTTTAATTTCGCTACAATCAAGCACAAAACCAAGATCAAACTTATTGCTAACAATTTCATTTTTAATGCAACCCATTTCTAAAAACCAAAAATCTCGCCTTATTTCATCCTGAGAAAACACGGTCACTTCTTTTCCAAGTTGCTCTAAGCCATATTTCAGTGCAAGAGCCGAGCCCACAGCATCTCCATCAGGGCCAATATGAAAAAATATTGCTATAGATTTTGAATTTTCAACAAGTTTTTTAATCTTTTCTGTCATTTTTAATCCCTTTCAAAAGTTCGTTAATTCGGTTTTCGTTGCTAACCCCTTCGTCCAAACTAAAAACAAGTTCAGGAGTAACCCTAAGTTTAACATTTTTTGCAATTTCCCGCCTTAAAAATGGAATACTGTTTTTAATCACATAAAAACTTTGCTCTTTTTTGTTGTCTGGGAAAATACTAAGTTTTATTTTTGCATGACTCAAGTCAGGAGAAGTGTCAACGTCTAAAATCGAAACAAAGACCCCATCAAGTCTAGGGTCTTCAAGTTTATATGAAATTAGTTTTGATAATTCTTTTTGAATCTCGCTGTTTATTTTCAAAATTCGGTTTGTCATAATTTCTCCTAAAAAATCACTTTTTCCAAATTATATGCCACAATTTTGTCGCCAACTTCGAATTTTTCAAAGCCTTCAAGTTTAATTCCGCATTCAAAATTAACACCAACTTCTTTAACGTCGTCTTTCTTGATTTTTAAGCCATCAAGTTTAAAGGCTCCAATTTCTTCACCATTTCTAACAACTTTGCAAAGTGCTCCTCTTTGAATTTTTCCATCAAGAACAATACTTCCTGCAACAACGCCAATTCCGGTAATTTTATAAACCATCCTAACTTCACAAGTTCCGGTGTATATTTCATTAAATTTAGGCGCAAACATACTTTTCATTTTATTTGTTAAATAATCTATAACATCATAGATAACTCTTGAATAATAAACCTCAATCTTTTCTTTTTCAAGTATATCTTTTGCTTTGTTATCAGCTTTAGTGTTAAAACAAATTATAATAGAATTTGTTGTTTTTGCAAGACTGGCATCAGTTTCGTTAACGTTTCCAACCGAACTTGAAATAACATTAACTTTAACTTCTTCGCTTTGAATTTCAAGCACACTTTCTTTCAACGCTTCGGCTGAGCCTTGAACATCGGCTTTTATAATAACATTTAATTGTTTTTTCATGTTATCTTCGGCTTTATGGAACAAATCTTCAGCAGAAATGCCAGAAGAATTTGAAACTCTTTCACGTTTTAAGTTTGTTTTTCTTTCTTCAATTATTTGTTTAGACATCTTTTCGTCAACAGCATAAGCCTTATCTCCTGCTTGAGGAACAGCATCAAGCCCCAAAACCGAAATAGGCATGCTTGGTCCAGCAGATTTAATATTTTTGCCATTTTCATCAATCATTGCACGAATTCTTCCAAGTGCCAAACCAACAACCATAGTATCCCCAACATGCAATGTTCCATTTTGAATTAAAATTGTTGCCATTGGACCTTTGCCCTTGTCAAGTTTAGATTCAATTACAGAACCAGTCGCTTTTTGCGTTGGATCGGCTTTCAAATCAAGCACATCGGCTTGAAGAAGAACCATTTCAAGAAGTTTGTCAATATTTTGATGTTGTTTTGCACTGATTGGCACCATAATGGTGTCGCCACCCCATTCATCACTCAAAACTCCTTGGTCGGCAAGTTGTTGTTTTACTCTTTCAACATTTGCTGTTGGTTTGTCAATCTTGTTTATTGCAACAACCATTGGGACATTTGCATTTTTAATATGTTTTATTGCTTCTAATGTTTGAGGCATCAAACCATCATCGGCAGCAACAACCAATATTGCAACATCAGTAATGTTTGCTCCACGTTCACGCATTGCTGTGAAAGCCGCATGCCCAGGAGTGTCAATAAATGTTATCATACGGTCGTTGATTTTAACAGTATAGGCACCAATATGTTGCGTTATTCCACCCGCTTCACCACTAATAACGTTTGTTTTTCTAATTGCATCCAAAAGTGAAGTTTTTCCGTGGTCAACGTGTCCCATAACAGTAACAACAGGGGCTCTTCTAACCATATTACCTTGGTTTGATTCTCCAATCATCTTGCTTAGTTTTTCTTCAAATGTTTCTGGCTTTTTATATTCAAGTGTAACACCAAGTTCACTGCAAACAAGTTCTGCAGTATCAAAATCAATTGAACTGTTAATTGTGCTCATTATGCCAAGTATAAATAATTTCTTAACAATTTCTGCAACTGGTTTTCCAATTTTTTCACTCAAATCTTTAACGCTAATTGTTTCAGTGTCCATAACGGCTTTATCAATAACCGTAATAACCTGCTCTTGAACTTTTTCTTTTTTTGTTTTAACGCGTCTGTATTTTACGCTTTCACTTTCATTCAAATCGTCATTAACCAAATTCATTTTGAATTGAGCTTTTTTGTTTAAAGTTTTCTTTTCTTGTGTTTGCTCAACGGGTTTTTTCTTAACTCTTGTGCGTTCTTTGTCTTTCAAATCAATTAAAGGTTCGATATAACTTGTTTTTCCAGAGGATTTTACGCCAGATTTATTAAAAGGTTTTTGAGCATTTATGTTGTTATTTCTATTAAACGTTCCACCATTTGTGCCTTTATTAAATGACATGTTAAAACCACGCTTATCGTTGTTAAAGCGTCTTTCATTATTAAAAGGTCTTTCATTGTTTAAAGGCCTAACGGTTTTATCAAATTTTCTTTCAAAAGGCTTTTTATTTTCATTTTGTTGCTTCTGAATTTTTTGTTGCTCTAATATTGCCTTTTGGCGTTCTTTTTCTTGACGCTCAAGTTCTTTTGCTTCTTCAATTTGAGCAACTTTAATAGAATTAAATTTTTCGGCCAATTTGCCACAAAAAATTTCCAAACTATCTTTAGCTTTTCTAAGTTCAGATATACTCTTTTCAACAACTTTTTCTAACCTCAAATTTTCCAAATTTTTGATATTCTCAATTTTGTTGTTTTCTTCTTTATTTATCATATAACCCCTTAATTTTTTCTAGTTTGTCATAAACTTGTTGATTAACATTGCACTTAAACGCTTTGTTAATTAGTTTATTTTTTATTGTTTTGTTTATGCATTCAAAATTTGTGCAAACATAACAACTTCTGCCAAATTTATTTTCACCCACAAAAATTTCACCATCAGTTTTGGTTATTTTTGTCAAATTCCCCTTTGTTTTGTCAAATTTTTGTCTGCAAGCAATGCAGGTTCTTTCATTTTTCATATTAATCCTTAAACATATCATCTAAATCTGTTGGAAGGTCTTCAAAAGTGTTAACAACAGGTTTTTCTTCCTTACTACTTTCGGCTTTAACATCAATTTTAATGCCAACAAGTTTCGCTGCAAGTCTAACATTTATTCCGCCCGCACCAATAGCTAGTGACAACTTATCGTCTGGAACAATTGCTCTTGTTGTTTTTTCGTCAATATAACTTACTGAGTTAACTTTTCCAGGACTTAATGCCCTTGCAACAAACACAAGTGGGTCATCAGACCACAAAATGATATCAATTTTTTCACCATTAAGTTCATTAACAATAGTGTTGATTCTCATTCCTCTGTTACCAACACAAGCCCCAACAGCATCAATGTTTTCATTTGGAGAATAAACAGCAATTTTTGTTCTAACGCCAGCATCACGACTTATTCCTTTAATTTCAACTTCACCACTTTGAATTTCAGGAACTTCAAGTTCAAACATTTTTCTTACAAATCCAGCATTAGCTCTTGAAACTTGAACAACTGGTGATTTCATATCGTCTTCTTTTATTTTTTTAACATAAACTTTAATTTTTGTGTTAATGTAATATTTTTCACCTTTAATTTGGTCTTGTTCAAGCATAATGGCTTCTAAACCATTATTTCCAATTTCAACAAAAACATTTTTACCTTCAATTCTTCTAACAACACCTGTTACAATTTCATCTTCTTTTTCTGTTATTTCTCCAATCATACGTTCTCTTTCAAGTTCACGTAATTTCTGCATAACAACTTGTTTTGCTGTTTGAGCAGCAATTCTTCCAAAATCTTTTGGTGTTTCTTCTTTTTCAACAAGGTCGCCAACTTTATATGACTTTTTAATATTTTTTGCATCTTCAAGACTTATTTCTTTATCTGGGTCTTCAACAACTTCTTTAACTTCTTTATAAGAATAAATCTTGATTGTGTTTTTTTCAGGATTTAACTTAACACTTGCAAGTTTTGCTTCACCAATATGTTTTTTATATGCACTTGTTAATGCGGTTTCTAGCGCCTTAACAAAACTTTCCTTACTAATTTTTCTTTCCCTTTCCAAGTCGTCTAATGCTTGAAAAAAATCTTTGCTTATCATTTTTTAATCCTCCTAAAATTTGATATAAGGCATTGCCTTGATAATATTAGATAATTTAATAGTTTTTGTTGTGTTTTTAATTTTAAGCACAACCTCATCATCGTTAACACTCAAAACCACACAAATATTTTTTTTGCCTTGAATGTAAACTTCAATTTCTTTGCCAATATACCTTTCAAAATCTCTTTTTGTTTTTAAAGGTCTATCAAGCCCAAGACTTGAAACGTTAAGGCTGTAACTAAGGTCATTTGTTGGATTCAACTCGTCAAGAGGCTCATCTAGTGCTTTAGACACAATTTTACAATCATCAAATGTTATGCCTTTTTCACTGTAAATAATAATTGTAATGTATCTTTCTCCTTCAACTTCTTCATAAGTTGCTTCAACAAATTCATAGCCAAGTTTTTCAACAATGGGCTTCGACAAATTTGTAACATCTGCTATTAATTTTTCTTTATTCATAACCTACCTTTTTAACAATTAGGAGCGGACCTTTTTGCCCACTCCTAACTTAGTAATAACATTTTAACATATACAAACATATTTTGCAACAATTTTAATAAAATTTTTCAATTAATTTTATAAAAACTTTTGCTGTTGCTAAGGCATCATTAATTGCTCGGTGTGCATTAATTAATGGAACACTTAACGCTTCGCTTATTGTTTTAAGTTTATAATTTCTCAAAAAGATATGTTTTTTGGCAATATTCATTGTGTCTTCCATCTTGTTTGAAAAAATATAATCAATTTGTCTTGAATAATAATCAATAAATCCAAAGTCGAATTGAATATTTTGCCCAACCAAAATTGAATTTTTTGTGAATTTATAAAAATCAGGCAAAACATCTTCAAAAAGCGGTGCATCTTTAACCATATCATTTGTTATTCCTGTTAACCTTGTTATTTCAGAACTAATTGGTTGTTTTGGATTAACAAAACTTGAAAAGGTTTCAACAATTCTGCCATTTTTAATTTTAACTGCACCAATTTCTGTTACGTTGTTTGTTTTGTAATCAAGCCCTGTCGTTTCAAGGTCAAACACAACAAATTCGTTGTTTTGCAAATAATCTTTCTGAACTAAACTATCAAACAAATTCGCTTGATTTATTTCGACATACTCTTTTGGATGAACATAGCGATAGTTGCCATATTCCCTATTTATTTCTTTTTTTGGTTTTTCATATTCACAAATTACACACTTTGCCAAATTTTTAACCTTAAAACTTAAAGAGTTATTAAAGTTATCTAAACTGCCCTGCATAATAATTTCAATTCCGCTTTCAATTGTTTTTGCAATTTCCAAATTCTTTTTTGAAGGGAAAAAACTTGCATTAAAAACTTTGTCTAAGCACCTAACTGTTAAAGCAAAACGAACACCCTTGGTTTGACCATCTTTTTTTGTAAATTCAACTTCTTCAATCTTCTCTAATTTCCCACACAAAAAAATATTTTCTTCAGGATTTTTATAATATTCATAAGGATAACAGCTTGTATCTTGAATTTCGCCAATAATGTTTTCAACTTTATTAACCTTCATTTTGTTTATCATAATTGGGTCAAGCAAATTATTTAAAATCTCATTTTTATGTTCAACAAGCCCTTCTTGACCGACTGACGACCTATTGCAAACTATTTCAAAACCATAAAAATATCTATTTCTTAAAAATTCTTCAATTTTTTGCTTAACA
>ULRP01091317.1_pt1 | contig 10063 bp, 5 predicted proteins | sample 1955521 | NCBI WGS metagenome assembly ULRP01 (sample SAMEA4835685, study PRJEB28245) | human gut metagenome | biome: gut microbiome; material: fecal sample | place: Denmark | collected 2008
ACGTTCCCCTCTATCTGGTAGAAGTTTTCGGCAGGAATTAAATTCCAATAGGTCTCCGTCGTCTTGTAGGTGTCGAGCAATGCTTTTGGAACGTACACCTTGGAATTGAACTTCTTTATATAAGAAACGAAGTAATAAGGCACATTCATGGGTTGTGGCATGCGGCATACCAACGACTCGATTTTTGCGTCAACAAACGCCCAGCTTCCGATGTTCATAAGCGTAGAAGGGAGGTCAACGTATTGCAATGGTTCAAAGAATCTGAAAGCATGGTCGGTGATATATTTCACACCTTCGTCCACGATGAGTTTCTCGCAGGTCAATCCGGACAGTTTACCTTTTCTCACACCCCCAACTTGTTTAACGACGTTGCCTGCCGTTTCCACCTTGCCAGGAATCAGAAGGACACCATTCTTCACGGCATTGTTGAAAATGACATCCGCCCACATGCCATCTACCGATACTTCGTCTTTTAGCTCACGCTCGTTCTTGTAGAAGGTCACCGTACCTTCGCAAAAGAGTATGCCGTCCTTGTAGGCGTACACGGGGTTGTCGCCAGTGTCAATGTACTTCAGATCGGAGTTGAATGCCAATACCGACGCTGCTCGCAACGACTTTGGCAAGACTACCGTGTTATCGGCATCTGTCAGTGCGTATGCAGATATTCCGAATATGCCTTCGGGAACTGTCACCTTGGCTGTTTCGCCTTGGGGCGTGTATTTTATAAGCCAGTCGGAGAAAACGAAAAATTCATTCTTGATGCCGTTGTCAAGGAACTTTGTTCTGGAGAATATCCTCCCCTTTTCACCAAGATTCTCGATATGTTTGGGGATATTGTTGATGTTTTCAAGATTATAGCAGTATGAAAAAGCTTCGTCGTTAATGTACTTCAGATTGTCGGGCAATGTGACGGAGGTGATGCTCTCGTTGGCAGAGAAGGCGTTGGAATTAATCCCAACCACCGTGTATTCCTTGCCGTCAACTTCTATTTTCGACAGAATCGTAACGTCGCCCTGAGCCTTCTTGCCATTCTCCACCCATGCCGTTCCGTCGGTGCGGAGTTCATAGTCGATGTTGTCCACTTCATGAGCCTGTCCGTTAGTTGTCACAGCGATGACAAAGCAAAGCAACAAGGTTCGCATCAATGATTGTAGAGAAAAGGAATGTTGTCCTTTCTCGAAGAGAGTTGAGTAAATAGTTTTCATAATACTTCTGGTTTTTGTTGGCAGCAATAATTCTAATTTGTTACGCTGCCCTTTTCTTATTGAGGGCTTCTTATCCCCGCCAGCACTGAGGCTGACGGGAATATTAAATCTTTATTTATTTTTTATATACTGGGCGTACTGAGACACCACTTGCACGATTTACATCATATCTTTTATCAGACACTTATTTATCTGAGTAGCGGTCGAATACCGGTCGTACCACAACACCAAATGGACGGTACACAGATCTAAACGTTGGCTTCTTGATACTTCCGCTTGATGTCTCTTTAGCAAAGAAAGGCCATGCCAGCGCTACTGCCTTTCTGTATTTCTTGCCATCTGACAATTCCTCAGCCGGCCATAAATTAGCTGTAGTATAGTAGGTATCCTCGTCAGAAGTAATCCATGCATCACTTCGGAAACTATCGGTCATCGGTAGAATGATAGATTTTCCGTTAGGTCCTGTCACTATCCATCGTGCAATGCATTTCGTCTGCGACGGATCCATTATCTCTGGAAGTGTGATAGTAACGGCTTCCCATTTACAATTGTCAAGCAGCTCTTCCCAGTCTTCTTGTGTAGGAATGCGATAGCCTACACCTAAAATAGCTCTTGCAGCATCGTCTTCGAGCTCAAGCACCGTCTTCCAGTCTTTCTCATTATACTTTTTTATATCAAGGGCACTCCCTCTATAATGCTTGTAATTATTCCCATGATATTTCTTCTTGGGAGAAGTCTCTCCCCATGCATAGTAATCGCCAATTTCTGTAGGAACAGTTGTACCCATATTGCTCTTAGCCCACAGCAGTCCGCTTGGCAAACCGAGATCAACACAATTCTTTGGTATCGGCTTTGGCTTAGAGCCTCCGGCAGCCTTCAGTTCCTCCAGTTTCTTAGCGATTTCAGCCAAAGCGTCAGCTTCGCTCTTGTTTCCGTCTTTCACAGCCTTTACGAGGTTGGCAATTTCGTCCTTGATGCCGTTGATGGCAGCGTCGTAGTCAGGCATAGCCTTGATAGCATTCTCAATGGCGTCGAGCTTGTTGCTGTAGTCTGGAATAGCGTTCATGATGCCCTCAAGTGCAGCAATCTGATCGTCGAGCTTGCTGTTCTGGTCCGTAATGAGCGTGTTGAGAGCCTTGAGCTGTGCCTCATAATTAGGCAGTGCCTTGATGGCAGTCTCGATGGCTGCGAGCTTTGAGGTGTAGTCAGGCATAGCCTCAACTGCGCTACTGATAGCTTCGAGCTTGTTTGCCAATGTCAAAGTCTGAGTCTCCAATGTAGAATTGAGCAAGGCGAGCTTGTCCTTGAGTTCCAATGTCTGATTCTTCATGGCTGTTTCAAGAGCACCGAGTCTGAGGTCTAAAGCCTTTGTCTGGTCATTAATCACACCCTTGAGAATATCCATCTTCTCCTTCATGGCGATGGTCTGGTCTTCCAAAGCACCCTGGATGAATCCGAGCTTTTCTGCGAGTTCAAGAGTCTGCGATGTGAGCGCCTTCTCTATAGCCTCAAGCTTAGATGTGTAATCAGGTAGCGCGCTGATAGCCTTCTCGATAGCCTGGAGCTTTTCGGTGTAGTCTGGCAGCGCCTTGATGGCAGCCACGAGAGCGTCGCATTTCTTTTCGAGCGTGAGGGTCTGCGCCTTCATAGCGTCCTCGATAAGAGCCAGCTTGCCTTCCAAAGAGAGGGTCTGTGCCTTCATGGCAGCCTCGATGACAGCGAGCTTGGCGTCGATAGTAGCATTGACAGAGTTGAGCACATCCTTGATGGCTTGCAACTTGGTCTGCTGGTCGGCATTCATCTTGTCGATGGCAGCCGTAAGCTGGGCAATGGCCTGCTCGTTCTTGAGCGTACCATTGTTGATGGCATCCACCACCTTGCTGAAGTCGTTGACCACAGTAACACTCATTGTATAGTCGATCTGGGGAGCGTCTTCCTGACAAGAACTGAAGAACGCTGGTATAGCCAGCAGCATTGCGCCAGCTAACAAGATTGATTTTAATGTTCTCATAATCGTATATTTTTTAAGTTATTACTTTTTTACCTTGATAGTTACTCTTCTGCCTTCAAACGTCTTTTTGCCGTTCTTGGCTCCGATGGCAGTCTGTGGTTGGAGGTCCTCAGGAGCGAAGCCTTCCTTCAACAGTACCTTTACTACCCGCTTCAGGCGGCGCTCAGAGAGGGTCTGGTTGTACTCTTGGATGCCCGGAGTGCTTGCTTCGGCAAGGATAGACAGTTTCTCACCCTTTACGCTGCGTGCAAACGTGCGCAGGCGGTCCATTTCCTCACGGCTCATGTACGAGCTGTTGTGGTCAAACTGTACGAAGTGCTCCTGTGTAGCCACTACAGCCTTCTTGCTCTTCTGGCAGTCATCGAGTTGTCGCTGAAGGTCGCTGTTCTGCTGTTCAGCCTTCTGTCGGAGTGCAGCTTCACGGTCGGCGCGTGCCTTTTCAGATTCAGCCTCCTGGCGCAGGTTATTGGCTCGGTCGTTGAGCGCAGCCAGCTCGCCGTCGTAATAGTTGCGCAGTTTGCGTGAACGACTCTGTACGAAGTTGTAGCGAACGGTTGCCATAGCGTAGATGAGATGCTTCGGAGCCACCTCCTTGCGATTGAGCAGCCAGTCCATCTCGCCTTTAACGCCTAAGGTAAAGCGGCGGCTCACGTCAGCCTCGATGTGCAGCGTGGCAGGGATGAAAAGCTTGTCGAAGTTCTCGTGGCGGTTGCGTGTGCTCACGTTGCCCGTAATGGTGACGGTACCGTCATTATTGATATTGGTATTGCTACCTATCGGCTTGTTGGTACCGTTCTCGGTCATGTTGTTGTGTATCCACATACCGTATTCATTGCCACGGGCGAATATTCCGCCTACGCCTGTGCCTATCCAGATGTTGAACCACTGTGCCTTACGTGCAGGCCAGAACTCCATGAAATTGAACTGTGCGCCAAGTTTCACGCTGTGGGTATTCATCACATAGTTGCCATAGGTCTTTACAGGCATCACCTCGGTATTGATAGCCGAGAAGCGTTGCTCACGGCGATAGCGCGACCAGATGTAGTCGGCACCAATGCGAACCCACGGGCGAATGGTGAAGTCGATGCCACCGCCTACTGCCGGCGACAGCTTATAGCTCTTCTTGGCGTCGAAGTTCTCATACCACACACCATTAGCCCACGACAATCCTCCCTGAGCGTAAATGCTCCAAGTATTAGTGCGCAGTTCCTTATTAGTATCACGTGGCGGATCAGCTATGCCCTCACCCTCGGTCTGCGCCTGAGCGCCTACCGTGAAGAGCGATGTAAGCAATACGCTGAGCCCTACTCTTGCCCATCTGCTATTTGATAGCGCAATGAGCGGTTTGTTTTGTATCCATACTATGCCTTTTTTATTAATTATATATTGTGAAAGTTTTGCTATATCAAACTCCTGAGCCATTCCAGAAACGAGCGCTTTCGTATATGAGGTTCGGGTGGCATCTTGCTATGCATCGTTTCACCTTCTATACAGCCTCCCCGCCTGTCTATCTCCACGTTTATCATCTCGCGGATTGTATCAAGCAGTTGGGTGTGATCCTCCATAAAATGCTGCGCCTCGTCTGTCTTGCGTCGGCGGTCGTCATACCCAATATTATTATCTTTCTGTCCCATAGCCTAAGTATTACAAGTTTCACATTCCATGAAGTTTTCTCTTTTAATGCTACCAATCTGTCTTTGTCTTGGTGCTGCAAATTTAGACATAAATTCTGCTAGTATCTTATGAAAATCGGACAAAAATATGTGATAATCGGACTTTTTAATATGAACAGGATTGTTCTAATCGGACATAAAAACAGCGTAAATTGCTGATTTTCAGCAAAACATCAAGAACACAAAAACGTAGAATCGTTGTGATTTCTGTGGTGTGTCAGAGTGATAAGTTTTACCCTCATTACTGTATTTTTTTCTATTTTATTTTGGGTTTAGCAAACAATTTATATTAATTAATTTTAAAAAATCGGTCTATATCAGTAAAAATCTCCGATATTTCCACTTAATTCGTTAACTTTGCACAAAAACCCAATAATCCTCGCTTATGTACAACCTAAGACATAGCACAGCCACTCTTGTGTGGTACCTTATTATATATGTAATGCTGGTTTCCTGTGGACAGAAACCAGCGAAGATATCCCTTGCCGAGCGCAAAGCTATGGACAGTATCGTCTCCTCTTCTCATAATATTGACACACTCTCCATGATACAGAAACGCATGGAGCGTGAGGGAAATATGTTAGGTAGCATCGTTGCCTACAGAGCGATGGGAAAAGAGCTGCGCAACGACAGTAGATTTGACGAGGCACTGAAGGTACACAGCGAGGGACTGAAGCAGGCGGAGACCTTAGGCGATACATTAGAGATCGTGCAGGCTCTGAACAATATCGGCACCGTCTATCGGAGAATGGGATTGCTCGACATGGCTCAAGATTACCATTACCGCGCTTTCGCTATCTGCAAAGAGTCTGCCGACACATCTTTTACTGCCAGGAAAAACCGCGTGGTATCGCTCAATGGACTGGGCAACATCTATCTCACCCTGGGCAACTACGCACGTGCCGACAGTGCGCTGCGACTGGCATTAGCAGGCGAACGAGAATTGAACAGTGCCTTAGGACAAGCCATCAACTATGCCAACATCGGTTCTATATTCAGCCACCGTGAACAGTTGGACTCGGCATGGAGGTACTATCGCCAGTCCATGGGACTGAATCTGCAGGCTGGCAACACACTCGGTGTGGCACTATGCCACATTTATTTCGGTGAGCTACACGAGAAAGAGCACGACTATGAAAAAGCCATTTCGGAGTATGACAAGGCTTATCAGCAGTTGCAGTCGTCACAAGACGAGTGGCACGCAATGAATCCGCTCATTGCCCTGGCTGGTATATACACCCAAATGGGCAACGACACCAAGGCACAGGAATATCTGGACAAGGCGCTGCACACTGCACGCGCCATCAATTCGCACGAACATTTAGCTGAGGTTTATAACTTATATTATAAACTATACAAACGCAAGGGCAACTACAGTGCGGCGCTGACGGCGCACGAGAAGGCAGCAGCCATGGAAGACAGCGTCGTCGATATGGAGAAACTGAACCGCATACAGAACGCAGGACTGCTCATAGAACGCAACATTCAGGCTCGGGCGATGAACGAGGTCAATACAAACCTGAAGAACGAGCAGTCGGCACGATTCACCAACACCATCGTCTTCATAATCATTATAATAATACTGATTGGTACACTGGTGGTGTTCTACTTCGTACAGCGCATACACCGTCGCAACCACCTGGCCCTGAAAAGCCTTGCCGAAATGCGCGAGAGTTTCTTTACAAACATCACCCATGAGTTTCGCACACCACTCACTGTGATTCTCGGTTTGAGCCGCGACCTGCCTAATAAATCCCCAGACGAACTGAAACAGAGCGCCTATGCCATCGAGCAACAGGGAAACAACCTGCTGGCGCTCATCAACCAGTTGCTTGATATTTCGAAAATTAAGTCGAAGATGGGCAACCCCGACTGGCGCAACGGCAACATCACCACCTACGTTTCGATGCTGGTGGACACCTATCGCAACTATGCATGCAAAGAACATCGATCTGCAGCTGCTTGTGAAGGAACCCGTGACGATGGACTTCGTTCCCGACTATATCAACAAGGTATTCAACAACCTCCTGTCCAATGCCTTTAAATTCACGCCCGAATATGGCAAAATCATCGTTGCCTTATGGCGCGAAGGCAGCAACCTCCTTATAGAGGTAAGCGATACGGGAGAGGGTATGGACAAAGAGACTGCCAACAATGCGTTCAATCCATTCTATCAGGGAGTAACCGACTCTATGAATATTGGTACAGGCATTGGACTGGCACTCGTAAAGCAGGTGATTGACTCATTGAACGGCAAGATCAATGTCAGGAGCAGGGAGGACTATGGAACGACGTTTCACATCGAAATTCCTATAACAAACGAGTGCAACGTGAAACTCAACGAACAGCCTATGGACAACACGCCTATTCTGCCTACAGAGGAAAAAATACTAACAGATACCGATGCAGAGGACAGCCAGTACACGATGCTTGTGATAGAGGACAATCGCGACATTGCGACGTACATCGGTGAAGTGCTTAGCGAACGCTATGCTGTGGCTTACGCTACTAATGGAGAGGACGGATGGCAGAAGGCCATCAACCTCGTACCCGACCTGATTATAACCGACTTGATGATGCCGGGCATGGACGGTTTGGAACTGTGCCGACGCATACGCTCCAACGATGTGGTGAATCATATACCTATCATTATCGTCACGGCAAAGATTTCAGACCAAGAGCGCATCGATGGCTTTGAGGCTGGTGCCGATGCCTATTTAGCCAAACCGTTCAACGTGGACGAGTTGCGCACTGTAGTGGAGCGTCTGCTCGACCGCCAGCGCTCGCTGCGCAACAAGTTTAGCGACAATGCTACTCATACGAAGGAACAGCAGGATGAAGTACAGCTGACGGACACTGAGCGCCGCTTCCTCGCCAAGACGGTGGATCATATCTATCTGCTTATGGACAAACAGCAGCTTAACGTGAATACGCTCGCAGAAAAGCTGTGCATGAGTCCACGGCAGTTCCATCGCAAGATAGTTACGCTCACGGGCAGTTCGCCAGCCTCGTTCATTCTGAATATCAAGATGAAGCGTGCTCGCCATCTGCTCGAGACCGACCCAAAAATGAGCATAGACGATATAGCCTTCTGCTGCGGCTTTGAACATACTTCAAGCTTCTATCACGCCTTCCGTAAAAAGTATGGAGTTACGCCAAGGGATGTGAGAAGAGGAATAGAGTAAAGTATCGTTAAATCCTGTTGGCATATTACGAAACACCAATGGCAATTATTCCCTCTTCAGCGAATGATGGATTTTGGAGAAACTATACGACAGGGAATTCAGACAGAGGAAAAGGCCCAGCAGCCAATAGCCCCATGAATCTACTTGCCATAACCAGACTACACAACCCAACAATATCAGATTCACCAAATGAACCAGCAGATGTCTCACTGCCCAGCAACTCAGGCGATAGGCATAATGGATTCTACAAAAGATGAATACTCCCAACGACTCCAAGGCGTAAGCAGCAACAATACCTGCTCCCAAACCATCCAGCCCATGAAGCAGATAACCGATGATTTCGCAAACAATGAGCAGCACCACGCAACAGCTCTCCTGCACCAGGAATACGCGAGCCTCGCCCCTGGACAACGGAATATACTCCAAGGGCATATAAAACGCCTTAAACAACAGTCCTGCCGCTGCAATTTGAGTCATCCCCAACGCTCCGAGAAACTCTCGGTTATATAGCAGCGGAATGGCTATCGGCAGAAAGAGAATGATGGCTAGGATGATAGGCCCCATCAGCAGAATATTCATCTCCAACTGTCTGTTTACTATCACATTACGATTTTCTGCCTCCGTCGTTCCACTTCCGTTTCCCTTCACCGCAGAAAGACGAGGATAATAGTCGGTTTCCATCACTGAGAAAACCATACCGCCATACACCAGCACCAGCGTAATGCCGGAATTGAAAAGTCCTACTTCTACCAAATCGCCCTGCTGATTAAGAAATGCTCTGACCAGAAATTCTGCTCCGCTGCTCATCATTCCTGCCAGCACAAACGAAAGACCAAGCCTTATCATGGGGAATGCCTTGAGCAACTGGATTTTGGAAAAACACAACCGGAACGGCAGCGCCCTGCGCGAAAAACCGAAAGCGAGAAGCCATTGAGTAAAAGCCAGGAGAAAGAGCACTGCGAGAATGCCGCTTTCTCCAAAGAGTCCATAAATAGGCACCGAAACGAGCAAAGACACAAGAGCCAGCAGGAACGCTTGCGCTGCCAATGCCTTCAGCTTGCCCAATCCCTTGAGGATTGCCGTCTCGCCACCAGCCAATATCGTAAAGAAAATTGTAGGAGCCAACAACACGAAATGCCAGGTATGATTGCCCCACGAAAAGGTGAAGAGATTGAGCAGCGGACCGAGGAGGGCGCAGACGAAACCTCCCAGAAGGGCGGAAAGCAGACTGAGCGTACGGACTTGCGAAACCGCCTGGTCTACCCCATTCCGGGCATCAGCCTCTGAAACCACCCTTACGCCACTCGTAGGAATGCCGAGATTGGTGGCAGAGGTAAGGAAATTGGATGTAGAATTAAATAGAGCCAGCAATCCCATGCCTGAAGGTCCCAGAAACATGGCTGTAAATTTATTTCTTACTACGCCAACAAGAATATTGAGTCCCTGCACACCTCCAAACAATCCGGTATATTTCAGTATATGAGAATAGCTATTCTTTCCAGAATCCATCTCTTCAGCTTTTTTCTTTTTCTCCATATTTATCTAACGCATTTTCCTATGTATTATTGTCTGAAGTTTCGCAAGTAAGCCCCACACGCCCTGTAAGGACAAAAGTAAACATACGAAAAAAGGCCGACACCCTTTAAAAAAGAGTAATCGACCTTATACTTTTCAATCTTCAAAGAAGATTCATTCAGAAGATTAAGCCTCAGCTGGAGCCTCCTCAGAAGCTTCCTCAGCAGCCTTAGCAGCTTCAGCCTCTGCCTTAGCAGCAGCCTCAGCAGCCTTCTTCTCAGCTACCTTCTTAGCGATTGCCTCGTTCATTTTCTTCTCAGCCTCGAGCTCCTTAGCAGCAGCTTCCTTCTTAGCCTTAGCATCGCCCTCACGAACAGCAGCATTCTTAGCGTCCTTGCCGTTCTTCCAAGCGTCGAAACGCTTCTGAGCCTCTGCATCGTCGAATGCGCCCTTCTTAACGCCACCCTTGAGGTG
>ULRP01046563.1_pt1 | contig 10046 bp, 10 predicted proteins | sample 1955521 | NCBI WGS metagenome assembly ULRP01 (sample SAMEA4835685, study PRJEB28245) | human gut metagenome | biome: gut microbiome; material: fecal sample | place: Denmark | collected 2008
GATGGGCGTGCCTTTGAGTACTCCAAGGCATACCATCGCGGAGACAAACAGGTATTCCGGGTCGTCAGCATTCGGTGAACGCAACCTGAACAAACAGAAGAGAGCACCCTCTTGATCGTTTTTGTTGATTCCTGCAAGAAGCCCCCGGCTCACGAATGCGAGCCGGGGGCTTCTTTGTCTGCACCAATCCGTGCAAGGGGTCACTGTGGTTCTGCTGCGGCGTCTTCTGCGATATCTGCCGCGACGTTTTCTTCAGGCAGAGCGAGGTAGTTGCGGATGGCCGCGATCTCGTCGGCGATGAAGAGGGCGGGCGGCGATTCGCGGATCATGACGGCCTGCAGCATGCGGCTCTGTTCTTCCTGGTCATCGGTCCGCAGATTGGCCGGGTCGGCGGCTGCACGCGTCAGCGCAATGGCGCGGTGCTGGGCTTCGGCATAGGCGTGTGCCTTGCGCACGAGTTCGATGGATTGGTCGTAGCAGGTATCATTGAGGGCGAGCGGCGGCGTTCGGCTCGCGATGCGCGTATCGAGCGCTTGGCTGTCCTTCTCGAGCTGCGAGAGGCGCAGGTAGGCCGTCTGGATGCTGATGATGTCTGCCTTGAAGTCCGCAAGAATCTTGTGGTAGCGCTGCCAGTTGCGGTCGAGGTCCTCGATGTCCTTCTGGTAATCCTTGTACCATCCGGCGAAGATCTGCTGCTGCTGCTGGCGCTCCTCGCGCATCTCCTGACTGATGACGGCATCGCCATTGCGGTGCGGCGAAGGCCAAGCGAAGAAGACGATGGCACTGGCCGCGCAGAGCACGAAGAAGAAGGCAAAGAAGATCTTGCGGCTGGGGATGTAGTGGTAGAGCAGTGCGAGCAGCACGACTGCGATGGCCGCGCCTATGTAGATGAGCATGTTCCCACCTCCGGAAATTCAGATTTTTGTCTTATACTGCACATAATGCTATTCTAGCAAATGCTTGCCGGAAAGACAATGGCGCGGCCTTGCAGGGAAGCAGGGAACGCGTTATACTGAGATTCGTTAAGGATGTGATAATTTGAAGCAAAAGTTTTGGAAGAATTTCTGGCATCTCTTCCGCGGATACTGGAATTCAGAGGAGAAGTGGAAAGCGAGGGGGCTCCTGGCCTTCGTCATTGGCCTGAACTTCGCGTCGGTCTATCTGCTCGTCCGCCTCAATAGTTGGTATAATGTCTTTTATAATGCACTGCAGCAGTATCAGGCGGAATCTTTCTGGCCGCTCATCGGGGAGTTCACGGGGCTTGCCTTCCTCTACATCATCCTCGCGGTCTACGCAATCTACTTGCGCCAGATGCTCCAGATCAAGTGGAGGACCTGGATGACGAACCGCTATCTGGATGACTGGATGAAAGATCAGGTCTACTATCGCCTGCAGGTCCTGCGCAGCGATACGGATAACCCGGATCAGCGAATCAGTGAGGACATCAATCAGTTTGTCTCGCTGACGCTGCAATTGCTCATCGGCATGCTCAAGCAGATCACGACGCTCGGTGCTTTCGGCGTCGTGCTCTGGAACCTCTCAGGCGCCTTCACCGTGCCTCTCGGCGGTCACGAGTTCGTCATCTACGGCTATATGTTCTGGTTCTCGCTGCTCTACTCGGTGCTCGGCACGATCGGCGTCCACTTCGTCGGCCGCAAGCTCATCGGGCTCAACTTTGACCAGCAGCGCTATGAGGCAGATTTCCGTTTCAACATGATGCGCGTGCGCGAGAACAGCGAGAGCATTGCCTTCTACCGCGGCGAGCAGCCGGAATCTGTCGGCTTTGCAGAGCGCTTCGCGAAGGTCATCAAGAATTACTGGCAGCTCATGCGCCGGACGAAGCTCCTGAACTTCTATGTCAACGGCTACGGCCAGTTGGCCATCATCGTGCCACTCGTCATGGCGGCGCCGCAGTACTTCGCCGGTGCCATGACGCTCGGCGGCCTCATGCAGACGTCCTCGGCCTTCGGCCGCGTGCAGGATGCGCTCTCGTACTTCGTTTCGGTCTACGATACGATCGCACAGCTCGCTGCAGTCATCCGTCGTCTTTCGGGCTTCACGCGCCACATGGAAGGCGCTTCGGACATCGAGGATAAAGTGACGCGCGAGACAGCCGCTGGCAGTGCCCTCGTCGTGCGCGACTTTGACGTCAAACTGCCGGACGGCCGCATGCTGCTTGCTGACTGCAACCTGACCATCAAGGAAGGGGAGCGCCTCTTGATCACGGGCGCCTCCGGCTGCGGTAAGAGCACGCTCCTGCGCACGCTCGCTGGTATCTGGCCGTATGGCCAGGGCAGGATTGAGATCCCGGAAAAGAGCCGCATCCTCTTCCTGCCGCAGCGCCCCTATCTGCCGCTCGGCAGTCTGCGCCGGGCGCTCTACTATCCGCTGAGTGCCTCGGGGCCGGAAGAAAACCTCAAGGAAGTCCTGCGTAAGGTCGGCCTGGCGGACTTTATCCCGCGCCTCGATGATATCGACGACTGGAGCCGCATCCTCTCGCTCGGCGAGCAGCAGCGCCTCGCCTTTGCCCGCGTCCTCCTCGTCAAGCCCGACTGGGTCTTCCTCGACGAAGCGACGTCGGCCCTCGACGAGCCGCGCGAGCAGGAGATGTACGAGCTCATGCGCAGGGAGTTGCCGCAGACCGGCATCATCAGCGTCGGCCACCGCTCCACGCTCTTTGCCCAGCATGAGGAAGAGCTCCATCTGGCAGGCAACGGCAGCTGGCAGTGCCGTCCTGTCACATCATAATCTTCAATTCAGATCATTTGATATCGGTCAAGTCATTATGGCTTGACCGATATTTTTTGTTTTAGATTGATTTCGATAAATTATAGATATATATATACCCTTTTATCACATAAAAATAACGTATAACATCCAAGTAATTCTATATAAATACAGATTAAATAACAAAAAAAAGATTATACTGTTGACTTTTGTGGGATAGCGCGCTATGATAATACACGTAATAACAAATGATAACAGACAAAAATAAAGAATAAAAGGATTAAAAAATGTCTGTTCTTGGAAGGGATGGGACGCATGTCAGGAATCACGTACTATCTGGCTGTCGATATCGGCGCCTCGAGCGGTCGCCATATCCTCGGCTGGATGGATAAGGGAAAAATCCGCATGGAGGAGATTTACCGCTTCGAGAATAAACTGGAAAAGCGCAATGGTCACCTCTGCTGGGACCTCAATCATCTTTTTCATGAAGTGGTGGAAGGGCTGCACAAGTGCAAGGAACTGGATCGCATTCCCGCGAGTGTCGGCATCGACACGTGGGGTGTTGACTTCGTCCTACTTGACGCTCATGGCAATGTGCTCGGCAATACCGTCGCCTACCGCGATGGCCGCACGAAGGGCATGGACGAGGAGATCTACAAGGTCATCTCGGAGTCGGAGCTCTACGGGCGCAACGGCATCCAGAAGCAGCTCTTCAATTCCATCTATCAGTTGATGGCCATCAAGAAGGAGACACCGCAGCTATTGGAGCGTGCAGAACGCTTCCTGATGATCCCGGAATACCTCAACTACCGCCTGACGGGTGTGGCGATGAACGAGTACACGAATGCGACGACATCGCAGCTCGTCAATGCCAAGACGCAGGACTGGGACTTCGAGCTCATGGAGATGCTGGACCTGCCGACGAAGATTTTCGGCGAGCTCAACATGCCGAAGACGCTCGTCGGGCCGCTCTCAAGCAATATGGCAGAGCGCGTCGGCTTCCAGACGAATGTGGTACTGCCGGCGACGCACGACACGGGCTCAGCCGTCATGGCTGTGCCGACGAACTCGGACGATAGCATTTACCTGAGCTCCGGTACATGGTCTCTGATGGGCATTGAGCGCCTGATCCCGGACTGCACGGAAATGAGCCGCAAGCACAACTTCACGAATGAGGGCGGCTACCATCACCGCTACCGTTACCTCAAGAATATCATGGGCATGTGGATCATGCAGAACCTGCGCCGCGAGTTCAAGCACAAGTATACGTTCGAAGAGCTCTATGAGCTGGCGCACATCGGTCGCTACTTCACGTCAACTGTCGATGTCAACGACGATATGTTCCTCGCGCCGGATAGCATGATCCGAGCCCTGCAGGATTACTGCGAGCAGACCGGCCAGGAGAAGCCGGAGACGGAATGCGAATTGCTCTACTGTGTCTACCGCAGCCTCGCGAAGTGCTATGCGAAGACGGTCGCAGAGATCGAGACGGTCACAGGCCGCACCTATGATACCATTCATGTAGTGGGTGGTGGCTGTCAGGATAAGTTCCTTGACCGCCTGCTCGTCGAGGTGACGGGCAAGGAAGTCTACGCCGGTCCTGTCGAAGCGACTGCCATTGGCAACATCATGGCGCAGATGCTCCGCGACAATGTCTTTGAAGATCTCAAGGAAGCGCGCCAAGTCGTCGCCAAATCCTTTGATGTCAAGCGCGTCACGGGCGAACTGGACTGATGTCGTATTCATATGGATTCAATATTCAGAATAAGTATAAATGATGGAATGAACCTAAGAATAAGGTTTTTTGAAAGGATAGTAGGAGGTTTTTCTCATGTCGAGATTTGAAGAAGCAAAAGAAGCGTATGCAGCCATTGGTGTAGATGTAGAAGAGGCCCTGAAGAAACTGCAGCAGGTGCGCATCTCGATGCACTGCTGGCAGGGTGATGATGTCCTCGGTTTTGACTCCGATGCACTGACGGGCGGCATCGCGACGACGGGCAACTACCCGGGACGCGCCCGCAATCCAGAAGAGCTCATGGCCGATATCCGCAAGGCGTATTCCCTGATCCCGGGCAAGCACAAGCTCAATCTGCACGCATCGTACCGCATCACGGATGAGAAGGTCGACCGCGATAAGATCGAGCCGAAACACTTCAAGGCATGGGTTGACTTCGCCAAAGAAGAGGGCATCGGCCTCGACTTCAACCCGACGTTCTTCAGCCACAAGAACGTCAAGGACAACATGACGCTCTCGAGTCCGGACAAGGCCATCCGCGAGTTCTGGATCGAGCACGGCAAAGCTTGCCGCAAGATCGCCAATTACTTCGGTGAGGAACTCGGCATCACGGCGCTCGACAACATCTGGATTCCGGATGGCACGAAGGATGTGCCGGCTGACCGCATCGGACCGCGTGCGCGCCTCAAGGAAGCGCTCGACGAGATTCTTTCCGTCAAGTATGACCGCAAGAACGTGGCAGATGCTGTGGAAGGCAAGGTCTTCGGCATCGGCGTCGAGTCCTACACGGTCGGCTCGCACGAGTTCTACATGAACTACGCTGCCAAGAACGGGCTCATGTGCCTGCTCGACACAGGCCATTACCATCCGACGGAGGTTGTCTCCGACAAGATCTCCTCGATGTTGCTCTTCAACGACAGCCTCGCACTGCACGTCAGCCGTCCGGTCCGCTGGGACAGCGACCATGTCATCAAGCTCGACGATGAGCTCAAGGAACTCGCGACGGAGCTCGTGCGCTGTGATGCACTCCAGAAGGTCTTCATCGGTCTCGACTTCTTCGATGCCAGCATCAACCGCATCGCGGCTTGGGTCATCGGCATGCGCAACATGCAGAAGGCTTTGCTCTACGGCCTGCTGACGCCGAACAAGGAACTCAAGGAAGCACAGGATCGTGCAGACTTCACGAAGGTCCTGCAGGGCCTCGAGGAAATCAAGACGCTGCCGTTTGGCGATGTCTGGGCAGAGTTCTGCCAGCGCAATGAGGTGCCGGTTGATGGAAAATGGTATCCAATCGTCAAGGAATACGAGAAGGATGTCCTGTTCAAGAGATGAGATGCAGGACGCGAAACATGCAGAAAATGATAAGAGAGGTAAGAGTCATGGATATCAAGGATTCAACATTCATGGAAGGATTCAAGCGCCTGACGGCCGATGCTTTCAAGAAGGGCTGGCATGAGCGCAATGGCGGCAATCTGACGTACCGCGTCAAGCCGGAGGAGGTCGAATCCGTCAAGGATTCTCTCCATGAGGTCAAGGAATGGCAGCCAATCGGCAACACGGTTCCGGGCCTCGCAGGCGAGTACTTCCTCGTCACGGGCAGCGGCAAGTACATGCGCAATGTCTCGCTGGCACCAGAGGAGAATGTCGCGCTGATCAAGATCGATGAGAAGGGTGAGAAATACGGCATTGTCTGGGGGCTCGTCAACGGTGGCCGTCCGACGAGCGAACTGCCGACGCACCTCGCAGCGCACGAGCTCAAGAAAAAGATGACGGATGGCAAGAACCGCATCATCTACCATGCACATCCGACGAATCTCATCGCACTGACCTTCGTGCTGCCGCTCAACGACAAGGAATTCACGCGCGAGCTCTGGGAGATGGCGACGGAAGACCCCGTCATCTTCCCGGAGGGCATCGGTGTCGTTCCCTGGATGGTCCCGGGCGGCAAGGAGATTGCCGATGCATCCGTCAAGCTCATGGAGAAGTACCGCGTCATCGTCTGGGCACATCACGGCCTCTTCGTCTGCGGCGACGACTTCGATGAAGCTTTTGGCCTCATGGATACGGTCGAGAAGGCCTCTGAGATCTGCGTCAAGGTGCTCTCGATGGGCGGCAAGAAGCAGACCATCCCGCGCGAGGGCTTTATCCAGCTTGCAAAGGATTTTCACATCGATCTCAATACAGATCTCTTGGATTGACGGAATAGATTTCTTGAAAGGAATGAGGAAGCATGACAATGCAGGAACCATCTCCATGGAAAAAGACCATTCTTGCGGCCATGACAAGTTATATTGATGCAGGGTCCATCGTAGCTGGTGCTGCAGGTCTTTCTCTGTGGCAGGCGTATCTCGGCATGAGCGGGCTCTAGATGGGACTCTTGGCAGCACTTTCATCCAATGCCGCTTCGGCGGCGGTCGGCGCGCTGATTGGCGGCCGTATCTGCGATAAGTATGGTCGTAAATTCGTTTATACGTATGATTTACTGATTTACATCGTCGGCATGCTGTTCATTGTCTTTGGTGTCAACTACCCGATGCTTTTGGGAGGCTACATCATCGTCGGCCTTGGCGTTGGTGCGGATGTTGTGGCATCTTGGACATTGATTGCAGAAGAGGCACCTGCAAAGGACAGGGCAAAGCACTGCGGCTCGGCTCAGTTTGCCTGGGCACTCGGACCGGCAGTGGTCCTATTGATGTCAGCTTGGCTCAATACCTACGGACTTTTGGGCAATCGTATCGTATTCGGCCATCTGATCATCATTGCAGCCTGGGTCTGGTATCAGCGCCTCAAGATGCCGGAGTCAAAGGACTGGCGTGCGGCGAAGGAAGAAGAAGAACGTCTGATTCGCGAAGGCAAGGTTGAGAAAGTTTCCTATGCAACGCTGCTCTCTGGCATCAACTTGAAGACGGTCCTGTTCCTCTGCGGTGTCTATACAATCTGGAACCTTTGCGCGAGCACGTGGGGATTCTTCATGCCGTACATCTTTGAGAATGTCGGCAAGCTCTCCAACAGTGTCTCGCAGCTCATGAGCGTTGGTTCATTTGTCATTTCGTTCCTGGCTACTTTCTTCATCTTCATGCAGCTGGGTGACCGGATGAGCCGCCGCTTGCTCTATGGTATCATTGGTGGTATCTACGTCATTGCTTGGTTCGTCTGGACACTGCCTGCAGATATGCTCAGCATGTGGATGCTCGTCATGTTCGTCGTCTTTGCCGGTATCAACAATGGTTCTGGCCAACAGGCTTTCTACCAGCTCTGGTGCTCTGAATTGTTCCCGACGAAGTACCGTGCGACAGCACAAGGCCTTACGTTCTTTATCACGCGTATTCTCGCTGCCATCTGGGGCTTCAGCGTTCCGATGATTATGGAGTCGTTCGGTTTCCGTTACGCAGCAATGCTCATCGTAGCATTTGCCGCAATAAGCTGGCTGGTCGGCACGATCGGTGCACCGAAGACGGAAGGCAAGACGTTGAAACAGATTGAAATTGAACGCTATGGCCATGAGGTGAAATGAGGAGGCTTGCAAAATGGAACGTTTTGCATGGAAGGCGACGGTCAAGGATGGCAAGATCGAGGAATACAAGTACCGCCATGCTCATATCTGGCCGGAGATGAAGCAGGTTCTCAAGGAAGCGGGCATCTCGAACTACACGATCTGGAACGTTGGCAATGAGCTCTTCGGTTACTTCGAATGTGAGAAGGGTGTTGCTTATGCCGAGAAGTATCAGGCAGAGAGCCCTGTCGTTGACAAGTGGAATGAGTACATGAAGGATGTCATGGTCATGGAGATGGATCCGGAAACTGGTGCACAGCCGAAGATGCAGCAGGTATTCTTCTTGCCCTGACAGTCTCATCGGAATAAAAAGAATAAAAATGAGCAGCCCCGATTCTCTTTTGTGGAGGATCGGGGCTGCTGTGATGATGTTCAGAAAATCAGGTTGATGTGGTTGTCGGCGAGATACGACTGCCATTCGCTGGATGGTTTTTCGTCCGTCACGAGGGTGTCGATGTGGGAGAAGTCGTCGCATTTGACAAAGGCGGTCCTGTCGAACTTGGAGTGGTCGATGAGCAGCACAGCTTTGCGGGCTTGGCGGATCATGACGCTCTTGATGCGCCCCTCGCTGTCGTTTGACTCCATGATGCCCTTCTCGCGGTCGATGCCTTTGCAGCTGATGAAGGTGAAGTCGACGTAGTACTTCTCGAGTGTCTGGCTGGCAATCGTGCCAGTCAGGGCGCAGGAACTCTCGCGCATCGTGCCGCCCGTGCAGATCATCTTGAAGCCGCTGCCCATGAAGTCGTTCATGAGGCGGATGGAATTCGTGATGACGGTGATGTCCTTCTGGCCCTTGAGGCGCTGCAACAGGGCCTGGCACGTCGTGCTGGAATCCATCATGATGGTGTCGCCGTCCTGAATCAGGCGGGCGGCCTTCTCGGCGATGGCGAGCTTGCTCTCGCTGTTGATGGCACTGCGACGCTTGTAGGAGAGGTCTTCGCTCGTGCTCTCCGTGATGACGGCGCCGCCGTAGCTGCGCCGCAGGAGATCCTGCCCCTCGAGTTTCTCAAGGTCGCGTCGTATGGTCTCTTCTGTCACCTTGAAGGTCTGCGCGAGGTCAGAGACGTATACTTTCCGATCCAGGCGGATTTTCTCCATGATCCGCTGTCTTCGTTCTAATCCTAACATGAAATTCCCCCTTTTGAGTGGACTCATTTGGACAAATATCGGTTTATTTGTTCTTTATTCTTTATTATACGTTGTTTTGGGGCATAATACAATAAAACAAAGCAAAATACATGTGTGATATTGTTTGTTGCAGGTGGAGTTGAGAGTGCGCAGGGCCAGCATCAATGCTTTCTACTGATTTTCAGATGGCCGTAGTAAAATAATAAAATTACAGGGGGCATGACAGTCGATGAAGCGCAGGGATTTTATTCGGAATATGATGATCATGGGGATGGGACTAGCTCTAGCACCGGAAGTCATCGCCAAACAGGTTGCAGAAGCAGCTTGGCAGGATGGCGGCAACGTGCTGCCGGGCGTCGCCATCCGCCAGACGCATCTTTCTTTTCGATCCCTGACGAATCGGCGTGTGACGGACGCAATCATCGTGCACCATATTGGCAACACGAATGCCGACGTGTCGGCTGAGACGGTTCATCAATGGCATCTGGCCAACGGCTGGGCGGGTATCGGCTATCACTTCCTCATCCGCAAGGACGGCTCCATCGAGCAGGGGCGGCCGATGGACACGGTCGGTGCGCACTGCTACGGGGAGAACGAACACACAGTCGGGGTCAACATCGTCGGGAATTTTGAAGATTACATGCCGGAAGATGCGCAGGTGGCCTCCGCGAAGCGGCTGCTCGCTGCGCTCTGCCGCAATTACGGCTTTGCTCCATCACGCTCGACGATTTTCGGCCATCGTGACTTCAATGCGACGGCCTGCCCCGGTCAGAATCTCTACGACATGCTGCCCGATATCATTCGCGGAGCAGCGGCACTCTACTGACCGATGCATGCGGGATGGGAAAATGCAGACAGGACCTGCTGGCCATTTTGGCTGGGACGGGCTTTTTTTTTTTTTTT
>ULRP01032844.1_pt1 | contig 10011 bp, 6 predicted proteins | sample 1955521 | NCBI WGS metagenome assembly ULRP01 (sample SAMEA4835685, study PRJEB28245) | human gut metagenome | biome: gut microbiome; material: fecal sample | place: Denmark | collected 2008
GATATTTAAAATGACGCAGAAAGAAAGCGAAATAAACTCCGATATTACGGTCGTAACAAATAATTTTAAACCCGACGATATAATCGCCGTAAAAAAGCGCGGGGTAATAGAGGAAAGGATTCTTATAGCCGTACCCGCGACTTCCGCTCTCGCCGAAAAAGAAGAAATCGACCTTATCGACCTTAAACGCGCGGACTTTATAACTCTGTCGGGTTCGAGAAGATTCCGTCCGCTTTGCGACGCTTATTGCGAATACGCGGGTTTTAAGCCGCAGGTCGTGTTTGAAAGCGACTCTTTAATCGCGGTAAAAAACCTTATTTCTTCAGGCGTTGGAGTCGCGTTCTGGCCGGAGTTTTCCTGGGGAAAACTTAAAAATCCGCATATCAGGCTTTTAAAGATTCGCAACCCCGATTGCAGAAGAGAAATCATCGTGTATCTTGCGGATAAAGAGATTTCGGGCGTGAGGGAAGAATTTTACGAATTTCTCGTTTCCGAGCTGAAAAAAAGATAAGCGATATAACCCTAAACTTTGTCCCGAAAGCGTTTTATTCGCTTAAAATCGTTGAAAAAACCGAGAGTTTGTGATATACTGTATAATGTTGTATTGTAGATACGACGTAATTTTTACCAAAATCAAGGTGTGCTATGGAAAGAACGGAATTTAAAAAGATTTTTAACGACGCGGAAAGCTTCTGCGGCAAAACCGTAACGGTTTGCGGCTGGGCTAAAACCGTAAGAGACAGCAAGGCTTTCGGGTTTATCGAGCTTAACGACGGATCTTATTTCAAAAATTGTCAGGTAGTATTCGCGAGAGAAAAAATTGATAATTACGACGAAATCGCGGGACAGAACGTCGGGGCGTGTCTTAAAGTTACGGGTAAACTCGTTCTTACGCCGGAACGCAGTCAGCCGTTTGAAATTCACGCGGAAAGCGTAGAGGTTTTAGGGGCTTCTTCGCCCGATTATCCGTTGCAGAAAAAAAGACATTCGCTGGAATTTTTGCGTACCATACCGCATCTTCGTCCCAGAACAAACACGTTTAACGCGGTGTTCAAAATCAGAAGCGAAGCGGCGTTCGCCATTCACAAGTTTTTTAACGAACGCGGTTTCGTATACGTGCATACTCCCATAGTTACGGGCAGCGATTGCGAAGGCGCGGGCGCGATGTTCCAGATAACCACGCTCGACCTCGAAAATGTGCCTAAAACAAAAGAAGGGCAGGTGGATTATTCGCAGGACTTTTTCGGCAAAAAGGCGAGTCTTACCGTTTCCGGTCAGCTCGACGTAGAGAACTTCGCGATGGCGTTTTCAAACGTTTATACGTTCGGTCCGACGTTCCGCGCGGAACACTCCAACACCGTGCGCCACGCCGCCGAATTCTGGATGATAGAACCGGAACTTGCGTTTGCGGATCTTTCCGACGATATGGATTGCGCGGAAGCGATGGTAAAATACATTATAAATTACGTAAAAGACTCTTGCAAAGAAGAACTCGAATTTTTGAATAAATTCGTCGATAACGGACTTCTCGCAAGACTCGATAACGTGGTGAACAACGAGTTCAAGCGTCTTTCTTATACAGAAGCGATAGATATTCTCCTTAAAGTCAAGGAACGTTTCGACGCGCCCGTTTACTGGGGTGTGGATCTTCAGAGCGAACACGAAAGATATATAACGGAAGAAGTGTTCAAAAAGCCCGTGTTCCTTACCGATTATCCCAAAGAGATAAAGGCGTTTTATATGCGCCTTAACGACGACGGAAAGACGGTTGCGGCAAGCGACCTGCTCGTTCCGGGGATAGGCGAGCTTATAGGCGGAAGCCAGAGAGAAGAAAGAATAGACGTTCTCGAAAAGAGAATGGAAGAGTGCGGGCTCAACAAAGAAGATTATAAATTTTATCTCGATCTGAGAAAATACGGCGGCGTAACGCATTCCGGATACGGTCTCGGATTCGAGCGTATGATAATGTACCTTACGGGTATAGGCAACATAAGAGACGTTTTGCCGTTCCCCAGAACGTTCGGCTCGCTGTAACCGGTTTTTATTATGATTTTCGATATTGACGGTATAGAAGAAAAAATAGGGTATGTCTTTAAGGATAAAATGCTTTTGAGAAAGTGTTTTACCCATTCTTCTTATGCAAACGAACATAAAGAGAGCAACAACGAACGGCTTGAATTTTTCGGAGATACCATAATCAAATTTATCGAAACGGAATATCTTTTCAAAAACGTCGGCGGCGACGAGGGTGACCTTACCGTCGCAAGACAGAAAATAGAAAACAACGATTTCTTTCTCGAAACGGTAAAAAAACTCGAGCTTGATAAATTCGTACTTCTCGGCAACGGGCAGAGAAAAAACGCGCATCACGACGAGAAGCTTTTTTCCAGCGTGTTCGAGGCGTTGGTCGCGGGCATTTATCTGGACGGCGGAATGGAAGCCGCCAAACGTTTCGTTAAAAACACCGTCATAACGGATTTTGAAAAAACGGAAAGGTTTAAAGACAAGCGGAGCGTCGCAAAGGATTATAAAAGCGAATTTCAGGAATTCGTTCAGAAGAAAAAACTCGGCAGCGTTTCTTACGAAACGCTTTCCAAAAACGGTCCGGAACACGTGCCTGAGTACCGCGCGGCGGCATTGCTTAACGGAAAGCGACTTGCGGAAGGAAAAGGTCCGAGCAAAAAATATGCGGAAGCGGTTGCCGCAAGCGTCGCGCTCGCTAAACTAAAAAAACAGGACGGTAGAAAACTGTGAACTTTGAAAAAGTCGAGCTATACGGCTTCAAATCCTTTGCCGATAAGGCAGAGATAAAATTCGGAAACGGCATAACCGGCATAGTCGGTCCTAACGGTTGCGGCAAATCCAACGTTGCGGACGCTATCCGCTGGGTTCTGGGCGAGCAGTCGGCAAAGAGTCTGCGCGGCTCTAATATGCAGGACGTTATTTTTGCCGGAACACAGAACAGAAAGTCGCTTTCTTATTGCGAAGTGTCGCTTTATTTCGACAACAGCGGCAAGATGTTCAGCATCGACTATAACGAAGTTATAATTACGAGAAAGCTTTATAGGAGCGGCGAGAGCGAGTATTTTATAAACAAACAACCCGCAAGACTTAAAGATATAGTCGATTTGTTGCACGAATGCGGCATCGGTAAAGAGGGTTATACGATAATCGGACAGGGCAAGGTAGAAGAGATTATGTCCGCCAAACCCGAAGACCGCCGAATGATTTTCGAGGAAGCTACCGGCATAGCAAAGTTCAAAACCAGAAAAATAGAATCGGAGAGAAAGCTCGACCGCACGCACGAAAATCTCGTGCGATACATAGATATTATCACGGAAATAGAAAATCAGCTCGGTCCGCTCGAAAAACAGGCGGAAAAAGCGAAGGAATTCAACGAGCTTTCGGAACAGCTTAAATTTCACGAACTCAATACGTATATAGCCAAAGTAGACGGCGTAGAAACCGCCAAAGGCAGAATAAACGACAGAATTAAAGGCATAAACGAGCAAGCCTCGCTCCGTCAGTCGGAAATGAACGACGCGCAGGCGGAATACGAAGGAATATTCGCTGATATATCCGCTACCGACGAAAGACTTAAAAAACTCAACGACGAACTTCTGGAAAAGCGCGTCGGAATGGAAAAGGCTACCGGAGACAAACGCCTTTTCGAGCAAAGAATTTCTTACTTCGAGGGGCAGATAGAACGCGCGGAAAAAGAAATAAAAGACAACGCGGCGTTAATAGACGAATGCGAAGGCGCGCTCGAAACCAACGCGGAAGATTTCGGCGCGGCGGAAAAGGAGCTGTCAAAGCTTAATTCCCGTGCAGAAGACGTCAACGCGAAATTCGTTACGCTCTCGCAAAAGCTCGCGCTCGGAGAAGAGCTTGCCGAGCAGAACCGTAAAAAACTTATAGAGTCCATAGAGTCTTTGTCGGATATAAAGTTAAGCAAAGGCGCGGCGTCTATAGAAAAACAAAATCTTTTGGAAAAGCTTAACGAGCTTAACGCCAAGACGGAGGAGCTTGTCGCAAAGCGCAACGCGCAGTTCGCCGAAAAAGAAGTCGCGGACAAGGCGATAAACGACCTTGACAGGGGTATTTTCGATTGTAAAAACCAAATAGAAGCCAAAGAAGAAGAGGTTCGTTCCGGCAACGAGGCGGTCGCGGCGACGGATAACAAGATTTATTCTTTGAACTCCGTTATAACCACGCTCGTCACGAAAGACGGGTTTTACCGCGGGCTTAAAGAAAATTACGAAGGGTATTCCGCTTCCGTCAAGCTCTTAATGAACAAGGCGAAAGAAAATCCGGAGCTTAAAAAGAGAATAAAGGGCGTTGTCGCGGAGCTTATAAAAAGCGACAAGAAATACGACGTCGCTTTGGAAACCGCGCTTGCGGCTGCGGCGCAGAACGTCGTTACTTCTAACCCGGACGACGCGCGCTATCTGATAGAATACCTTAAAACGAACAGGCTCGGCAGAATTACGTTCCTGCCCGTTTCTTCGGTCAGACCGAGAACGCAGACGCACGAGGTGTCTGCCGCTCTTAAAGAACGCGGCGCGCTCGGCGTAGCCAACGAACTCGTTTCTTACGACCCGCAGTTTGAAAACGTAATCTCAAACCTGCTCGGAAACACTCTTATAGTAGACACGCTCGAAAACGCAACCGCGATAGCGAAAAAATATCGCTTCGCGTTTAAAATGGTTACGATAGACGGCGACGTGTTCTCAACGCAGGGAGCAATGACGGGCGGTTCGAGAAGACAAGACGCACCGGGACTTTTGTCCGGAGACAGAAAGATAGAAGACAACGCCGCGGCTCTCGCCGCAAAGCGCGCGGAAATGGAGTCTCTTAAAGCGGAGAAATCCCGCAAAGAGAACAGTCGCGACAAAGCGTTTGAGGAGCTTGGTATCTTAAACGACCTTATCAACGAAAAACGCCGTCAACTCGTTGCGGAGCGCGAAAAACAGTCGGCTTTCGAAAAAAATCTTTCTGAGTTAGACAGAGAAATCGAGTCCAACGCGGAGCTTACGGAAGCGGTGAACGCGCGTATTCTCAAAGCTTCCGAAAACGAAGAAAGCATAAATCTAGGCGGGCAGAAGCTCGAAAAAGATAAAGAAAACGCGGCGAGTTCTGCGGACAAGCATCAGCAGGAATACGACGCGCTTAAAAAACAGAGGGACGATCTTGCCGCCGAGCATACGGAATTGCAGGTAAAAATCACCGAGCTTAAAGCAAGGCTTTCTTCGCTCACGTCTGACGCGGACAGACTTAAAACCACGGTTAAGGAATCGCGTGAATCCAACGACCGCCTTAAAAAGAGCAACGAAGGCGCGGCGGCTATGATAGAACAGTTAAAGCGCGACGAAGAAAAGGTTACTTTAAGCAAAGAAGAACAGGACTATATCAACGGCATAAGAGCGCAGATAGACAAAGCCGACGAGTATAAGCTCACTTTGAGAGAAAGACTTAATAAAAACGGTGAAAAGAGAGATTCTCTCACGGAACAGCTCAACGTTCTTTCCGAAAAGAAGCATCAGGAAGAAATCGCGCTCGCGAAAATCGATTCCGATCTCGAAAATATGGGCAACAATATTTTAGAGGATTATCAGGAAACCTACGAAACGGCGATAAGATTCCGTCAGGAAGGCTACGACGCCGCCTCGGGCGAAGCGGAAATCGGCAGAATAAGGAGAAAACGTTCTTCTCTCGGCGCGATCAACGCCACCGCCATAGACGATTGCAAGGCTCTTCGCGAGCGTTACGACGAAATGACCACGCAGAAAGAAGATCTCGAAAAAGCCGAAAAAGATCTGCAAGAAGCAATCGAAAAAATAAAGAGCGAAATGCTTACTCAGTTCGACGAAGGCTTTAAGACCATAAGCGAAAACTTTCAGAAGATATTCAAGGAATTGTTCGGCGGGGGCAGGGCTATGCTTGAGCTTGACTATTCGCAGGTAGACGATAAGTTAGAAGCGGGTATAGAGATAATCGCAGAACCGCCCGGAAAAAAATTGCAGAAGCTTTCGCTTCTTTCCGGCGGAGAAAAGGCGTTGACCGCGATAGCGATATTGTTCTCGATATTAAAACTTCGACCTATGCCGTTCTGCGTGCTTGACGAAATAGAAGCCGCTCTCGACGAAGCCAACGTAGACAGATTCGCGAGATATTTAAAGAAATTCTCCGAAGAAACGCAGTTTATAGTCATCACGCACAGAAAACCGACTATGGAACTCGCTGACGCGCTGTTCGGCGTTACCATGCAGGAAAAAGGCGTAAGCAAAACCGTTTCCGTCAAGCTTTCCGACGTGGAGAAAATAGAAAACGAAGTCATCGCCTGATTAGCGCGGCTTTCCGGCAGGCGAGCTTTTTAAGGAGTATTATGGGGTTATTCGGAAAATTAAAGAGCGTTCTTTCAAAAACGAGAAACGGAATCGCAAAAAAGCTTAACGACCTTTTTGCAAAAAACAAATTAGGCGACGAGTTTTACGAAGAGTTAGAAGACGTTCTCATCTCTTCGGACGTTTCCGTTCAGACTTCTATGGAGATAATAGAAGAAATCAAAGAAACGGCTATTAAAGAAAAATGCAGAGATAAAGAATACGTAATAAAGCTCCTTAAAGACGAGCTGTTCGATACGCTTAATTATGCCGACGCGATAGAGTTCAAAACCCCGGCGGTATTGATGATCGTCGGCGTGAACGGCGTGGGCAAAACCACTTCTATAGGCAAGCTTGCCAACAAGTTCGTAAAAGAAGGCAAAAGCGTAACGATAGCGGCGGCTGATACTTTCCGCGCGGCGGCGGCGGATCAGCTTACCGTGTGGGCGGACAGGGCAAAGGTGAGAATTATAAAACACGCCGAAGGCGCAGACGCTTCCGCCGTGGTGTTCGACGCCATTTCGTCGGCAAAAGCCAAAAATACGGACGTTCTTATTATAGACACCGCGGGCAGATTGCACGTTAAAGCCAACCTTATGGAAGAGCTTAAAAAAATGGACAGAGTGGTAAAGCGCGAGTTTCCGGAAGCGAGTTTTTACAAACTTATCGTGCTTGACGCGACAACGGGGCAGAACGCTTCTTCTCAGGTAGAGGTGTTTAACGAAGCCGTGGGGCTTGACGGCATAATTCTCACAAAGCTTGACGGCACGGCTAAAGGCGGGTTTATCGTTTCTCTTTCTTACGAGCTTGAAATTCCCGTGTGCTTCGTTGGTACGGGCGAGAAAATAGACGATTTAGAAGACTTTGACGCGAGAGAATTTATAGAAGCGTTGTTTTAAGTCGAAAATAAGCAAAATAAAAAAGAACCCCGCGTGGTTCTTTTTTTCTGTATAAAACCAAAGTTTTCGATATAAACCGAGCGGGCAAGAAAAAGCTTTCTTGCCCGCTCGGAAAAAAGTATATTGCGGATAAGCTGAAATCAGTCGTTTCCCGGTTCCGTCATCGTAAACGGATCGAGAATTTTATCGAGAAGCGCGTCGTCTATAAGCTTTCTTTCTTTTACGAGATCTTTGATTCTTACGTTCTTTTTCAAAGCTTCCTTTGCAAGCTCCGCCGATTTTTTGTAGCCGAGATAGGGGCATAACGCGGTAACCGTGCCTACGCTGTCGTAAAGCAGTTTTTCGCAGTGATCTCTGTTGGATTTTATCCCTTTGATGCAGTTTACGGTAAGGGTTTTAATCGCGTTTTTCATACAGGTGAGCGACTCGAACAGCTTATAAAAAATAACCGGTTCAAACGCGTTCAGTTCGAGTTGTCCCGCTTCCGCGGCGACTGCTATCGTGGTATCGTTTCCCATAACGGCAAACGCCACCTGCGAAACGACTTCCGGTATAACGGGGTTTACTTTGCCCGGCATTATAGAAGAGCCGTTCTGCATCGCGGGGAGAACGATTTCTTCAAATCCCGTTTTAGGTCCGCTCGACATAAGTCTTAAATCGTTGCACATTTTAGAGAGCGAAACCGCCATGGTTTTAAGCGCGCCCGAAACGAATACGAATCCGTCAAGATTCTGAGTGGAATCTATCAGATTTTTCGCCTGTTTCAGGTCGTATCCCGTTATTTTTTTGAGTTCGGGTACGATTCCGTCCAGATATTTTCTTTTAACGTTTATCGCCGTGCCTATCGCCGTGCCGCCGAGATTTAAAACGTACATTTCTTTCACGGCGTCCATAAACAGGTTAAGGCATCTTTTTATTCCGGAAGCGTAAGCCGCGAATTCCTGACCGAGCCTTATCGGAACGGCGTCTTCTAATTGCGTTCTGCCCATCTTGATGACGTCGTTGAATTCTTCCGCTTTATCGTTAAGCGCGCAGATGAGTTCCTGTGCGTTTTTCTCGAGTTCCAGCGACAATTCTATAACCGTGAGTTTGCCCGCGGTGGGAATAACGTCGTTGGTGGATTGAGAACGATTCACGTGGTCGTTGGGGTGGCAGAGGTATTCGCCTTTTTTTCCGCCCATAATTTCGGTGGCGCGGTTTGCGATTACTTCGTTCACGTTCATATTCGCGGTAGTGCCTGCGCCGCCCTGAATCGCGTCCGTTATAAACCATTCGTCAAGTTTGCCGGCAAGAGCTTCGTCGCACGCTTTTACGATTGCGTCCGCGCGCTTTTCGTCGAGCGAACCCGCTTTAAGGTTGGTTATCGCCGCGGCTTTTTTTATTCTTACCGCGTTTTTAATGAAACGAGCGTTTTGCGGAATACCCGTTATGTAAAAGTTTTCATATCCTCTTAACGTCTGAACGCCGTAATACGCGTCCGAAGGGACGTTTAACGTGCCTATAGAATCGCTTTCCGTTCTCGTGCCGAAATTTTCCTGCATAGTTTTTCTCCTTAATTGCGAATACATTTTAGTCCCGTCGTTATAAATAGTCAACGTCATAAAGAAAAAAATAAAAGTTTTTATTTAAATAAAAATAACAGTAATGAAAATTAAAAAAAAACAAAAAAACGCTTGAAAATTTTATGATTATAAAGTATACTTTAATCAAAGAAAAAAAGGAGAAATTTATGGCGAGAGAAATAGACGAACTCGATCTTAAAATTTTAAGACTGTTACAGAACGACGCGCGCATTTCCTTCAAGTCGATTGCGGAACGGGTTTTCGTTTCCACTCCGACCGTTGCCGCACGCATAGATGAACTTACCGAAAGGGGAATCATTAAAGGCTATTATACCGAAATTGACAACTCGGTTTTTGAAAACGTGATAAAAGCGTATATAGATATGGAGGTTTCTCCGTCTGCAAAAGAAAAGCTTTACGAGTACTTGCGCTCTTCTCCGCAGGTTACGGAATGTTCGCGCGTTACGGGCGAATATTCTCTTCTTATCAAGGTGCTTTTTAAAAACACGCTCGATATGGATAAATTTTTAAACGAGTTACAGCATTACGGAAGAACCAAAACGCAAATCGTTTTTTCTTCCGTTATAGACCACAGGGGCGTTATAATATGAAAAAATAACGGCGGATTTTCTGCCGTTATTTTTTTGTGCCGATTTATTCTTCGTAAGCTTCCGGAGTAAAACGACGATACCTTTTAGGCATACGCGCGTTTTGCTGCCGCTCGTTTTTTCGTTCCGCGATATTTACTTCTTTATAATATCTTTTCCACAAATTTTCAAATTCGGTTTCCCGTTCGGACGGCTTAAAATCCGCTTTTAAGTCGGTATCGTCGAATTTAAGTCTGAACCCGTCTGAAATTGCAAGCCTGCCGCGTTTCACGTCGTGGATTATAAAAGGCAGCCCTGAAAATCTTTTAAGAAAATGCGGGGCGAGAGATTCGGTAATGTCGTTGTCTGGCGAATATCTTGCGTATATTACGCCGCCCGCGGATTCCCTGAATCGCAAAAATCCCTTCATCAAGTGAATTTCCGAGCGAACCTTGCGTTCGGTAAAAACGAATTCCGAGACGATCGGATCGGAAAGATTCGCATACACGTTTTTTCTCGCCGCCAGCGTTTTATACGCAAAGTTGAAAGCGATGAGCATCGCCTTGTCGTTTCCCGAGGA